>Ga0065711_1028899_pt1 | contig 38630 bp, 19 predicted proteins | sample Hoacrofraction12_FD_59098 | JGI IMG/M metagenome (GOLD analysis project Ga0065711, IMG submission 59098) | Hoatzin crop microbial communities from Cojedes, Venezuela - Epithelial fraction 12 v2 (version 2) | ecosystem: Host-associated > Birds > Digestive system > Esophagus > Crop | place...
GCCGGGACAGCTGACCCCAGCTGACCCAAGGGATATCCCGTACCGCGTGACGTCATGCTCAGCACATAAAGCGGGGGAAGAAGGGGGAAGGGGGGGACATTCAGAGTGATGGCGCTTGTCTTCCCAAGTGACCGTTACGTGTGATGGAGCCCTGCTCTCCTGGGGGTGGCCGCACACCTGCCTGCCCGCAGGAAGTGGTGAATGGATTCCTTGTTTTGCTTTGCTTGCATGTGCGGCTTTTGCTTTACCTATTAAACTGTCTTTATCTCAACCCACCAGTCTTCTCACTTTTACCCTTCTGATTCTTTTTCGCACCACATCATGGGGGGAGTGAGTGAGCAGCTGTGTGGTGCTTCGCTGCTAGCTGGGGTTAAACCACAACATACTTCACATACGACTAAATAAAAACTAAACTTTTTGCTTGGTCACTGCCATGAAAATTCTTACAACAGTATCACCCCAGAATAAATGGCTACATTAGATGTAGGCCAAAGACACGTACAGAGATACATTTTAAATCAATCTTAGTGCTCAGAATAAGACCAAAATGACAGTCCTTCCATTGCTCAGGCGCAGAACAACCTGCACAGCCACACAGCTCCTTCAGCTTGCCTGAGCTGTACAGTGAGAATTCAGGCAGGCAACTAGTTCTGCTCCCAGACGAAGTGAACCTCTCTCATTCAAACTGGATGGGCCTTTTTATTTTTTTATTTTGTTTCCTTTTTTTTTTTTTAGCCACCTGCACTCTGCCCACCCAACTTCACAGAGGCATCACATAAAGATGGTAAACTACTTCCAGCTTTTACTAAATTGAAATCCATATGTACTGGCAGTCTAAAAACCAAAAAGCTTTTTCTCCCAATTCAAATGTACTAAATAATCATTGGAGACTACAACGAAATGTAATCAGATCAGACCAGCACCACTCTTCCTATATGTCTCAAATAGCCCAAAGGGTATTGAAAATTAGCTGTTTAAAGTAAGATCAGTGTAGTCCATTAAATCTACTGATTCACTTTCTAAATCAGCTAAACTGCCTCTTAAAAGTATGGGACTGACAGAAGCTGTAAATTCAGGAAAAAAACGCAGCGATGCTGACAGGCACAGTGAACAAAAAAATGTTAAACTGTTTGCCACACATTTGACTTTTAAGACTTTTTTTAAACAGCTTGCCTGGTACAAAGGTACCAATAAGGATATAAAGAGACCTTCACTTCTTAACTGCTGGTTCAAGTGCCTGGCTTGATATTAAGTAAAAGCCATAATCCTCTGTCAGTCTTAAAGTAAAATTTTAAAAACAGCTTGAATTCTACTCTTACAGGATAGTCTTCATACAACAATAAACAAACTGAAATTTGCAGAAATTCATTTAACACTATTGGTGCTCAGGCTCAGTTAATTCAGGGTGGTGACTTGCATAAAATGTTTGGCTTTGGTCTGTTTCCCAGATGTGAAAGGAGGGACAAGAAAATCCTGTTTACTTCACAGTTTCATGCAATAGATTCCGTGATAAGTGCCACAGAAAAAAAAATACTCTACTTCAGAGAGGCAATTATTTCGTATCATTATAGTAAGCAAACCCATTTGCAGATAGAGGATGAGCCAGGGAAGAATATCCTCATGGCTGAAAGATGCAGCGAAGGAAATGCATTAATCCAGTCTGGTTTTGGAAGGGTGTCAAAACAGCTTGAAGACCATAAAAGATATATTGAGGAACTCTGTGATGACACATAGATGCAGAGGTACAGAATTAAGGCTAACACTGAATCTGCTGTCTTGTGTGTGACTGAAAATTTTAATTTTACCATCACACTGATACAGCCTTACTGGGTTTTTTTACAACTCTTTCCCAAAGCCACCTTTCTGACATCTCACTTTCTTAGTATAAACCTGGTGTTACTTTGTTTAGGAGGTGGCATAATTTAATATCTGCAATTAGTGATTTAATAACCTGTGATTTAATAGCCCATGATTAGTGATTTAATTCTCAGACTAAAAAGAAGTATTTTTCCAACTAGAGAATGTTTAGTTTTTATGTTATTAGTACACAAGCAAGTCAGCAAGAATATGGCCAGAATAAGGGGGCGGGGGGGTGTTCATTAAAGGAAATTCTTTTTTTTTTTTGCACATAAGCAACCAGAGAGCTGCTGCTCTTTTTGGCTTTGCTGAAGACTAATAAAAACCACAACGCTGAAACTAACAGAGATTTCGTTGCTCACTTCAGTGGGATCCAGTAACATTCATCTATGGCACAATTAATTAACCTATGGTGAACTGGTTTAAGAGACTCTTTCCCCATAGGTTACTTTCCCCTTAATTATGTCAATTCAGTTCTATGTGGGGCTGTGCCCCAATCAGAAAAAGGAAAAACATCAAAAAAACAAATACATACTGTTTATGAATAAATCCTGCTTAAGTATAAGACTACACAAACACTTGAACTGCCGCAGATGAGGGAATCATTGGGCAGAGAGAGAACAGAAACATCTTTAGGTGGCTATGTTGTAAAAGATGTGTATCAAGGAACTGCGTCATCACTTTGTTTGTGCATTATTTTTCCAATTTGAAGAATGAGAACAGGACTTGCCTCCACCTCAGAGGTGTCACACAGTTTAATTAATGTCTGCAGAGTGCTCTCACTGTTTTGTGTGAAGATGCTATAGTGATACAAATTACTCAGTAAATCAAACAGTTACAGCACTTGGTTAAAACTACATGATTACACAGCCTAGAATTTTTATAATAACAGAAAATAACATTAGGCAGATAGACTTCCATCTAGGAGTTAAGGTTTGCCATGATTTCCTCCCAACTGGCAAGCAGTTTCCTTTCTTAAAATGAAGTCTGTCTTAAAAAGCACATTAAATCTCAGAGGATAACCGAGTGCCATTTATGCATTACACCTGCAGATCACCCAAGGTGGACTTCTCGGTCCAAAGGATTCACCAGCTCCATGGGTAAAGTCAAGAGAACTCATGCATGGGTCATTTACTTCAGCTTATCTTCTTTTCTTCAGCAAAAATGAAACTCTGAAAGATCCAACATAGGCCAGCATGAGCGCAATAGTACACCTTCAAGACCAAACATCCAAAATTCAGCAAATTCCACTTGTAATTAAGCAATGAAGTACATTTAGGACAGTCTTCCTTTCCCTTGCATATGGAAGTTTTATCAAGCTACGGTTAACATGCCCCAGAAAGAGAAGTGCTGTTTATCAGTTTATCTCTGAATTTACAGCTTGGGAAATCTACCCAAGTTAATAGGACCAAGGAATTTCCCGACTTTGCTTGATCTTGCCAACTTTGTATCATACTAAACTTTGTAAAGGTGTGTCCTAGTTACTGCAGCAGAACCCTCTAAAAGAGGAGCAGCCAGGGACAGACTTTTGGGATGTCTGCAGGCTGTTTTTCAGCTACATCAAGGTGAGCTTGACCGAAGAGGATATGTGATCTTCTACAGTGCAGGAGTGCAGTAAGAGCAAAAAATGATAGTCCTGCGGCTGGTGGGAAGAACATATGGATTTCCACAGCAGGCCCCTGTCTGGAGCACATAAAAGCCTCCAGACACCACCGACAAGGTCTATTTCAAACGTCTTGCTAGGATTATTAAAGCTTGGAAGTGTGGACAATATGCCTCTATCCTGGCCTGTTAGTTCAGGTAACATTCACACAGAGTTAGAATAGTTTTGGACTTTTGTTTCCTATCTACACTCTCCTGCTGAATTTCCACTCCTCTCTCTTCCAGAACTTGCTTGTCAATTTATACACGGAAACAGAATGGTTTTCTCTGTGTAGAAACTATGGTTTTGGCTAAACGTTAACAGAGCAACTTTAATCCTTTCAGCCATAGATTTTCAGTGACATCAATGGCTAGTGTTTGATTTGTGTTGTTGGGCAAATTTCTCATAGGAAAAAAAATCCTCCTATTTCTTCTCTGTGGCTAACATCCCCTGTCTATTTGATGAGGATAGTAATACAAGTGCTATATATATTTGATGAGGATAGTAATACAAGTGTCCCCTGCTATATAGCCAGTGACAGAAAAGCTACTTCTCAGCAATACTGCTGAATGCATAGTACAAAAATCACTTGTAGATAAATCTACCTTTCATTCTATCAGAACCAATAAGTCTTCAATGTCAAATCAGACAGACTTCTATCTGAGAAGGATCAAGGCACCTATCTAAATTTTCAGAAGAACATAGAGGAAGTTTCAGAAGGAAAGGTCTGGGGTCTTTCTATGGTTGGAAGGTATTTGGGTTTTGAACTGTATTGTGCTTGAAGACTCTTTATTTTCTTGTTAGAGCTGTAAGTTGGCACAGCGGGACGCTGGCTCTCCAATGACTTTCTGGGAAGATGCAATGAACAAGATGGGAGTATTACATACTGAGTTGCGAACAGCATTTCCCTCAGCCTCTCAACTTATCAGTGATGTCTCCCAGCTGTACTTGAGCAAAACTCAAGTCTTATCAGATGTATGATGAAGTCAGGGGTGGAAATAGGGAACTTTTCCATTCAATTTTTTAAAGTTTTACTATTTAGTTAAAAAGTATGCACACTCTATGGTCAGTTTCTGCCATCACCTCTCACCTCATTTTTCCATTTGACCGGTAAGCCTCTTAGGACAGACACTGACCCACTCTCTGACAGTAACTTTCTACTGCAGAGTACATTTGTACAGTATAGTTTGAGCATTAAATAAAGATGGGCCACAATAATTTGAGAGGCAAAGAACATGTGAGAACTGTGTAACAGCCTTTTAAAATATTTCAAATCTAGCCTGAGTGTCCATGTGGGCATCGTCTGGAAGTACACTGGCAGTCACAGAATATTCCAGATAGCGCTTATGAAATTGGCCCCCCCCCCCAAAAAAAAAAAGTTAAGCAAACCAATCAGGAGGATATTCTTGCAAAAAGCCTCTTTGCCTGGTTGCTGAGACAAAATCTTCCTTCAAAACTATCTGTTTTGCTGTATCCTCTTCAGAAGCAGTCAATGGAGGAATGTATACAGCCTCGGCTGGGTAAATAAATTCCAGTACACCATACTGAAGTTACTTCAGAGACATTTCATACCAAAGATCTAGCAATTCCCCACTGGGGGTCCATTAGTACGACAGAAGTGCTTAACATTTCCATCTAGTCAGCTGCATAAGAAAATGCTCCCAATACTGCCTGGTAGAAGCTAGCAGCATCCCTTAGGACAATAAATGAAAGAATTCAGCCATGCTGTGTGGATGCCACTTTCCCTGCTCAAACTTTTTTTTTTGTGACTGAGACAACACACAATGTTGCCCCTAACATAAGAGTTGGTCATTCCTCTGGAACTGAAAAAAAAATGTACAGGATGCACAAGCAAGTACAAAGGACTCTGTTGGAGAGAACAGAAAGGGTGAGGAGAAGAGATTATTTATAACAGGTGTTTGTTCATCCTGACCATGTTTGCTGTCCAACTGCACTGTTAACTGCCTCACTTCATTCTCCATTTATGAGAAATCGGTGTCTCTCTCTGGGATAAGAAAAGTGCAAGTGTAACACACATGAAAGCAACAGCTCACAGTTAAGGAAAATACTGTGCAAAGAGATATGTTATAAACACGATCAGGAAAGAATTTACAGGACTATTTAACAGAGATTAATTCCAGAAATAAGACTAGTAAAAAGCAATACCCTGTGAACCTTCCTCTGGCTGCTAAATATCTGTCTTCCTGCAAGAAGACTTTTTCACCAAAACTCTTCCTGGTCCTTACTCATCCCCAAATTCCACCTTCTTCTGTTTATTTAATCACATTTTGAACTATGGCACACAAGACTTTTGAGATGTCAACAAGAAAAGGAGCAAACCATAACTTGGCTATGGACTGTACATCCACTCAGAATAAAATGCATAGCACAAACTGTTTTGACTGAAATCCTTTCCCTGTCTTACCCACGACAGTCTCCATTAATGATAAACTAACACCACTTTGTCCTTCTCTACAAAACACTAAGTGATGAAGACTCACAGTGAAATAAAAACTCTCAAGACCATTTTACATGTGAATAAACTGAAATGTAAGAAACTCAACTTGTCCCAGACACAACCTTGAGAACAGTCAGAATTTAATGGCTAGGCTGGACAATGCACCGATAAAGAAGAGGGCATGGAAGGGACAGCGATTAAAGAAGGAAAGAAGACTGCCTCAACCTTACTTAATGTCACAACAGTCATGAAGGAGGGTTTTTTTTCCCTCAACACCTTTGTCACATCTCAAACAGCTCAAGGTATTTAGCCACTAGTATCTTCATAGACTCTGAAGTAAATCAATTGAATATGCTAATATGTTAATTCTTAAACAACTAAATCAGTAATCAACTGGTACTGACAATGGCAGCAACAAGATACTTGCTTGACCAACCTGATCTCCTTCTATGACCAGGTGACCCACTTAGTGGATGAGGGAAAGGCTGTGGATATCGTCTACCTGGACTTTAGTAAGGCCTTTGACACTGTTCCCCACAGCATCCTCCTGGAGAAACTGGCTGCACATGGTTTGGATGGGTGTACTCTTCGCTGGATAAAGAACTGACTGAACGGTCAAGCGCAGAGAGTGGTGGTGAATGGAGTTAAATCCAGCTGGTGGCCAGTCACAAGTGGTGTTCCCCAGAGCTCAGTTTTGGATCCAGTCTTGTTTAACATCTTTATCAATCATTTGGACGAGTAGATTGAGTGCTCCCTCAGTGTCGATCTGCTTGAGGGTAGGAAGGCTCTGCAGAGGGATCTGGATAGACTGGATCAATGGGCCAAGGCCAACTGTATGAGTTTCAACAAGGCCAAATGCCAGGTCCTGCACTTCGGTTACAACAGCCCCATGCAACGCTCCAGGCTTGGGGAAGAGTGGCTGGAAAGCTGCCCAGTGGAAAAGGACCTGGGGGTGCTGACAGACAGCCGGCTGAACACGAGCCAGCAGTGTGCCCATGTGGCCAAGAAGGCCAACAGCACCATGTCTTGCATCAGGAACAGCGCGGCCAGCAGGAGTAGGGAAGTGATCGTGCCCCTGTACTTGGCACTGGTGAGGCTGCACCTCAAATAGTGTGTTCAGTTTTGGGCCCCTCACTACAAGAAGGACACCGAGTTGCCGGAGCGTGTCCAGAGAAGGGCAACATGGCTGGTAAAGGGTCTAGTGAACAAGTCTTACAAGGGGTGGCTGAAGGAGCTGGGGCTGTTCAGTCTGGAGAAGAGGAGGCTGATGGGCGACCTTATTGCTCTCTACAGCTACCTGAAAGGAGGCTGTAGTGAGGCAGATGTTGGTCTCTTCTCCCAGAGGCGATAGGATGAGAGGCAATGGCCTCAAGTTGCATCAGGGGAGACTGCGATTGGATATTAGGAAAACTTTCTTTACTGAAAGAGTAGTCAGGCATTGGAACAGGCTGCCCAGGGAAGTGGTGAAGTCACCATCCCTGGAGGTGTTCAAAAAATGTGTAGATGTGACAGTTCAGGATATGGTTTAATAGGCATAGGGGTGTTGGATTGACAGTTGGACTTCATGATCTCAGAGGTCTTTTCCAATCTATGATTTCAACTATACTGGCATTCAGAAATTACCTTCCTTCTAGAGTAGTCCTCTTGTCCACACATTTCAACACATTAATTTACTACTATAAATTACTACATCACTACACTGCCCCTTCCTGAAGAAAATGTTTCATTGATTCTGCTGGTTACTACAGTCCCCAAAATTAAGTCAAATGAGCATTACGTGCCTTGAATCTTTTTCAGAAGAGCTTATTCAAATTCTTCTTTTACTCTTAAGAAAATAAATATACAGATTATATTCCCAAGCCACCTCTCCTGCTTTTAGTTTTTGAACTGTTTTGAATAAACATTTTAATACTGTAATTACAAAACTTTTGCTGTAATTCTCAGGGCAAAGAGTTACACAACTTTTGTCCAGAGCTAATTTTGCCCCCTTTCATGATTTATCAAACTACGAGGAACAAAAACTGCTCAATATTCATATACTTTAAGCCAAGAAAGCAGCATTCTCTAGACTGACTATTCACAGGCCAGCATATTCCCTCACTTGTCCCGTGCTGAGTCCAATAGCTTGCAACCAGTTGAAGGAAAACTTTTTAAAAAAAGTTTTACAGTCTTGATATTCTGAAAGACAGAAAATCTCTTTTTTTTTGCTGTTGTGTTTAAATGATGTTCCCATCTATTAATCACAGATAATAAGGGACCTTACTTCTAATTTTAGTATCTTTGCCACAATAAAAAAAAAATCTTCAATAGCTAGCACTTCCTTCTTATGAAAGTATTTATGTATAACTAACATTCTTTTCGGTAGCTTGAAAAAGATTTAAATCTTTAAGTTTCTTTAAGGCATTTTCTTGAGCCCTAAGTTAATATATTCAGCCTGTTCTGCAACCTATCCCGTTTTTAAAGCCCTTTTCAAAATGTGGACACCAGAAGTAGATCCAGTATTTCATTACCAGCCTCATCAATGCCACACTCAGTGAGTAAAATCATCTCTTCCTACCATCTACCATTCCTGTTTATATTCATAAAGACTGAATTAGTTCTTTGTGCCACAGCATCACAGTAGAAGATCAATCGGAATTACTTCTTCACTGACCCCTAGACCTTTTTCCAGAGTTGTTTCTTTCCATAATGCAGTCCACTCTGGCCTGCATTTCCAGTTTTTTTAAATAAGTAACTTCGGCTACTTTAAAAGGTTTCTTATTTAATGTGCCCACCTTACCAAGGAATACGAACAGCTCTCCGTCCTTGTCTTGACATACTTCTACTATTTCAGCATTTTCGTGTCACTTGCACATCAGTAATGATTTTACAATTTCTTCCATATCACTGAAAAAATTGCTCAGTATTGCCCAGATATGTCCCAAATCTCACAGAACACTTACAAATATCACCTTCCTGCCCAGTGATGGTTCCCAGATTGAGATTTTCAGCAGCCACTGCAGTATTCCAAGCATTTTCTTGGAACTCAACTATAAACCACCAAAGCCTAATAGATATTAATAACATATTGTTTGGTTATTAAGAGGTTTGGAAGTACATTCCTTGTCTCTTCTGACTTGAATACAAAGGACTTCTTTCTCTAAAAGAAATACAAATATATTTTTTGAATGTTGCTACTTTGCCAACAGGTTTACTCATCATTTTATTCTTTGTTTCCTGCAACACCATACTCTTACCCATACCCTTGTCAGCTTAAGTACTGGACAACTCTGATGTCCTTAGCATGTTTTATCAATCTTCTCTGCTTTATGACTTCTCATTTACTGTTTCCATAGCAATCCTTCACATTTTTTATTTACTGTGGTATTTTTTCCTCTGCCTTCAACTGCCATTGGTTTCCATTGGATATTACATATTTGATTCAATGTAAAATGTTAATAAAATCTTCTTATAGATATATTTATTTGCTTGAAAAACCCTGAACAACAATTCCTTATTTGGGGGTCTGATGTAACTGACTGAAGTCAGATTTTTTAGTGTGTACAAGACCACTAATTTCATAGAAGTACAGAAAGCAAGTGTTAGAATAAGGATTGTTATTTGGGGATTGTAGTTAAACTCATGAAAAAGAATGTACCGTGACTGTCAAACATCCACAAGAATGTTTTTCACTTATCACATTAGTCAGCTTATCCCCCCCTTCCAAACAGTATTTTTGTGCTTCCAAATAAAATACTCTAGGCTTTTGTCACAGGTCAAACACTTTACATTTTTTACAGTGTTCTGCAAGGCCCAGCTCAGCAGCAGAACTACATTCACATTACTACCAGTGTCACTAGCGGACAGAGCCATGATTTATTAGGCAAAGGGGAGTAGCAAGGACTAATTGGCCATATGAGGACACATAAGTGTGTGAAAGGAATGCATAAATGGGGAACACATACAAAGGTAGCTTGTTCCTCTGGCATGTCCCAAGGCACAAGATAAATGGCATTATTAACAGATCTGAGATATAAGAACCACAGGACAAATTACAGAAATTCTTTCTTCCTCAAAATAGTATCCTGGCCAGAAATACTCCTACATGAAGTTAAGTAAATTTTGTATAGTTTGAGAAGAAATAATTTAGTAAATTAGAAGGTGAGAAAATATCTTTATGTTAATTTTCTCACAGTAAATTGATTACAACTTTTTTCATTACCACCACTACACTGGAGACAAAATGCAGACTTCAAAATATTTGAAATATCGGGAATGTCTTTATCTTTTGCAATATGCCCACAAAGGTGTATGCTTACAGCAGAAATTATGACATTCTATAAGACTTCAGTATGTATTCAACATGCTCATTTTTGTAAGGACAATAAGATACTTCTAAAAGTCTTAAGGAGGGCCCATAGACATTTGCATGCATCAGGCAACCATGCTTCAAAAGAGCTGGCTTGGTATCCTCAGTAACAGCTACAGATACAATGCTAATAATATTGTAAAAGAAGGCTTTACATATCAAAACAGCAACTTTTTTTTTAACTGCCCTTGATCTCTTATCATACCATATTTAGTAACAGCCACCAGTGTAATCCTCCAGTGTGACCTATATATGGAATTAGATGTTCTTAAGAGCTGTATTTTGGACAAGCAAAAAAATAAAGTAGAAAAAAACCACCAAAAAACCCCTAGCCTGGAACACATAGGGTCCACAGAAAACTATTCTCCTAAATGTCAGCTGTAACTCAGTGACTGATTAGATTTTGCCCACCAGAATATAGAGGTAACACTGACTAAAATTGTCACACACTCAGGGCAGAGCCTGCAAAGTATGCGCATGACTGTTGGTAGTTCCACAAGTTTCACTGAAGCAAGAAATAAATATGCCTAGTGCTTGTAAGATGGTGCCCATAGTGAAGTATACATGAGGTCAGAGTTCAAAATGATATCTGAATCCACTTCCATTCTGTGGAAATGCAAATCCACTTGTTTTGTTGAACTAGCCTGCCCTCTCTAACACCCATACACTACTTTGGAAGAATTTCAGCCTGAGAACTTTCTGTAGTTTAGATTAAGAGAAAAATAAGATTACTTCTGTCATTTCTGTCCATCAGGAAGGAGCCTCATTACCCAAGCAGGCTTGTAATATGTTGTTATGACAGTTGTATTTTATTTCCATTGATTTATCCATAAAGCTAAAGCAATTATAGCCATTTAAATATTATCCTTCAACTATTTACTTATCTTCTGGAAAGAAAGCAAGGCGTATCTGAATACAGATCAGTTGACTCTGAGGTTAGGTAGAGAGTTAAACGGAGAGATGTGGTGATTCTTTTACTGCTTGTGGTTCTTCCACAGACATAAATCAGAGCAGCCTTACAGTATGTTCTATGGAAAGCGAGAGACACAGTAATCCCAGAGACCATCAGAATTGAATGGATCTGTATGTTTTGAGTTTCCATTTGAGCTTTCCATATGTACTGATGGATCAAATCCTTTCAATCCCTACACCATAAAACACAGTTCTTTGTAGAAGGGGATGGCCCAAAACTGTTTGCAATAACGGTAAAACTCTATCACAAACCCGGCAGGTATGCAGACGTTCTGTGAAACTAGGCATGTAAAAATACAAAAGGGAAGTTTTATTTTTATTTCAGACAAATCACAAAACAGTAATATGATAGAAAGGTTTTATTAGCAACACCATGTTCTGCCATTTGCACACCTAATTATTAGAGCTATGGGAGCAATCAAGCTCTCCAAAGGTTTTTGACAAGAATGTAGTACGGGAAGAAAAACAAAACCTGTGTTCAGCATAAAGACCATAAAGACAGATAAAGTCTTAGCTGGACATTTGCTCCAGCTAATTTTAAAACATTAAAAATTATCTTAAATAGTTTTATTCTTTGTTTCTGGATACAGGGATGTTTTTTCCAGTTTTCCTAATATGGCTTTTTGCGGGCCTGAAGATTTATAAAACTCTGGATATTAAACTGGCCAAAACTGCTATTTTGGAGCTCCGTAATGTCTCAAGAACATGCATTGTTGTGGAAAGACTGAAATATTTGTCTTAAAATTTCCTGAAATAATGAAAAAGGAATGACAGTTGTTTGAAAGATACACATAAGTTTCAGAAGCAAGAAATAAGAGAGCGCACGTCAAGCACATTGGACCAAATTATAGAACAAAGATTATCAAAACTCATGCAGTAGAAGCCTTGACATATACATATACACATTCCTTCTAAGGACAGTATCAGCTCTACATTTATAGACTAGTTTAACCACAGAAATAGTGGCATTTATTTGCACCACAGTACCTGGCACCTGGACATCTAAGTAAAGCTGTGTTCAGAAAGAAGCACTGCATGTTCAAAAACCTTTCTTTACATAAAACCTGTTTTCTATTGTACATCAGAGAGTCAAAGGCAGATGGCTGATCTAATTTTAGTTAGGGACAGATACAACCCACTAGCGGCCAGGGTAATCAAGGGTAGCCAAGGTTATGAGCCCCAAGCAACAAATTTATTTTACCTCATATTCAGATTCCAGTGTCACAGTGTTCTGTTTTAATTTTTCTTTCAAAGCTGGATCAACCTGCAAGACAAATAAGAATGCAGCAAAAATGTTTGCTTTTAAGAATTTTGTTTTTTAAGAAATGTTAGCTTCAAATAAACTAAGTATCGGTACATGCAAACCCTTCTCTCCTCTGAATGAGTTGATGTGCTGTTTGTTCCGATACCAGGATGATGAGCACAGTACAAGAACTGGGCTGAAAAGAGACAGGTCAACAGCCTAACTTTTCAAATCAAGCAGGAAGCACATTTGTAACTAGCCTTGCACTTGCATTACCTTAGATACTTAAATCTGTAACAGTTTAGTTTGAAAATGTCAAACTACACAAAGCCTTAAACAAATGAAACAAGAAACATGAAGAAAGAGAAAACTGTGATCACTTTATACATGTAACTCCTGAATGTTATGTTCAGTGAGCAGGTATGCAATATATTCTGGTTTTCAAAATCTGAGTCAAATTTCCAATTTTCTGGTGAACACACAGCTCTTCCCTAGATTTGATTCTGTACTGACAATGCTGCTGACTCCTGTCACCTTTCAGAGAAGTTTGTTCAAAAACAATCTAAAAAGAGAAATGTCAGTGAAGCAGAGCAGATGTCTTCCACGTTTCTACTTCTTCTGAGCCCAGAAGAAGTTATGTTCATTCCTCCCTTTGCTAAGTAACATCTCTCTCCCACAGGCCTAAGAGTGGAAGCAAAGGAGAAAAAGGTAATTAGCATGCTTCATGCTTAGAGAAAGTGTTTTATGTTCTCCTCAAACAGACATTAGCCACATATGCAGTATTCAGACACTGTCTCTAGCCTAATCAATTAAAATATCAAATAAATCTACCATGAGAAAACATCCTTATTTTTAGACCTTAAATACAACCACTGTCAAACAAACCATATGTGTAAGGAGACTGCTAATGTGTTTAGTTCTACATCCATGGTACAGTAGGAAGAAAACTTATTATTCTTAATTTGCTGCTTCTTGATCTGAATGAAAAGAGCTCAGTTACCCTCATCACAACTAACCTCAAATGTCTATCAGCAGTCTAGAGAAGAAAAAGGACAGAACACAAGTCATAGAATTTGCCTGGTTGATAAGAAGATCCACCTTCAGATTTTACCCCAATACAGGCTCCTGATCCTCAGAGGTACTTAAAATACATACCCACTATCTACATTGGTTGCAACTGCTCTGAGGAATTTCCCTAGACCATAATGTTCCCCTTGATTACAGACACTGCCTGCTGGTTGGTATGCAGCCTGTGAGACCTCAGTTCCTAAAGATGCACCGACAGGCAAGTCTAACACTATGTATGCATGGCCAGAGGTTTGATTTCCCTATCTGATCAGAGATCTGGCCATAGAAATACACGCATTTTCAACTTCCAGACTCATTGCACTTGGGAACTAAACCAAAACATCTAAAATGGTTAAAGTTTGCACACGATACAACTCCTACCGTGTTTGAATTAAAAAAACACACAAAAAAACCACAACTTGTAAAACAAGGTACTGTCTCTGCACTGTCCCTCTACATCAAATAAACAATGAAATGCTACATCTCCACCCTGGCATTCAAGGCCTCCACAGAACAGCCCCTCATGAAAGATGAAAGATGGATCGCCTCTCTCCTTCCATGACCACGACCTCCAACAACAGCCATGCTTCATTAGAACAACGAACTTATCCATCACACATTCAGAAATGTAAACTCTTTGGGCAGCCAGCCAAGCTTTGGAGCTTGCTTTCATGGAGGTAAGAGTGACTGTGGACCTCACTGTATTCAGAACTAAATGCAAACACCATTTGTTATGCTTGGTGCTCTTGCAATACACATATGGATAAGGGGAAATAAATGCTCCAGCAAGTAAAGAACCAAGAGAGTTTTATTTCCTCCAATGTTTCCCCTTCATTTAATAATAAGGCACCCAGCATAACATGGTTGGACCAGCATTTTTACTTAATTAAATTTAACTTACAAAGACAGCTCAATATCCCCATTATCAAGTTTTTAAGTTAGTAATTTTTCGTGTGTGTGTTTAAGGTGTGGTGTTTTGCACGGCCACACTTGTGTAAGGTAAAGGGAAACAAGCAGTGAAGTTACTGCTGCTTCTCCTCCCTTCCAGGCCCTTCTGTCCTCAGACTTCCTCGTGCATTCATTCTCCTCTGCCTGCACAAAGGGAGAAGATGAGCTAAAACTGAGACACAGCATCCCAATACTCATAACTGTTTGATGCTGTAGCTTTAATATTGACAACAATGCAGAAATTAAGGAGGCTAACTGAAATTTCTCAGGAAAAAGTTATGCTGTAAATGAGTAATGAAGAGAAACTGCTTCTTCTTTACAAGCAGGAATTTTATGCAGCAAATTAACTTCTCAAAAAAGAGTTAAACCCTGTTTTGAAGGTAAACTATACACACATCTTGGCAAATTCTTAATATTTAACATACAGGCACATGAAAGACTAAAGTCCACTCTGCAGATCATGTTATTTTCCTCAAAGTTCCACAAAAAAAAGGGGGGGGGAAGTATGTATTTCCTCTTATACTTCTCTTGTATTTACCTTTTTTGTTCCCTAATACTTACCTACATAGAATAGTTTAAACATGCTTGACTCCGCACAGAAATTAAGTCATCTGCACATTCCAAAGCTTTGGTTGCAACCCCCCGATTTTCAGTTGCCAAATGGAGACAGACAGGTTACAAATTGTTTTCAGAACAAATATGGCAGCTGAGAAAAAGTACATCATAAAGTTCTGTTTCCACAGCATTTGTACCATGCTGCGCTATCCTTGCAACATCTCAAGAACAAAAAAAGGAAGACAGACAGTGCTATTTTCATTCTGAAAAGGCAGATTAACATCAGTATGAGCCACAATCACAGATTATAACCAGGGAACACTTAAAACATAGGCAGAGCTAGGGAAGTGCCCATGCCAAAGTGGTAGCTCCTTTATATTACACATCTGCCACAAGACCCAAACACAAACACGTACATTTTGCTTCCACGACGACTGCTATGCCAACACACATACTGCCAAACGAGCTAGAAGTATACAGCTATGTACTGGCAAATGAATCATCAGCTAAATTGTGAATACAAATCTCTTTTAGTAAATATGCTGGGGGCAACAAAGCCCAAATGCCAGAACAGCCTGGCAGTGTCCTCTACACCAGTACTTAGGAAGGAAGAGAACACAATCCCCTTACACCAGAGGACTCCTTGTCAGACAAAATCTCAGACACTCCTTTAACATCCATTTAAATTCAAGCTTTGTCTCTAAATATGGAATTCATAGATGTGTGGGCTTATAATCACACCATAACTTCACATTAAATTCTTACTGAAAAACAACTGAAAAACTTGATGCAAGTATTCAGACAGCTTTCATGAGATGCTGTCTGCAAGGCTTCGCAACCAATACTGTGAATAGAACTTTTTAAGGCTTTACTATGTTTTTTACTCAGGTGTGGGGTGTTTTGGTTTTTTTTTTGTCTTATGTAGCACTTGTGGCATAAATGAATGAAACATTCTCAGATTATTTTGCACTATAAAGGCTTATTTCTTATTACACCAATTGGAAGTGCAAGGGGAGGTATATAGACAAATCTCAAAAAAGGTTTAAGAACAAAGTTTTCAAATCAGAATTTCGCCCCATTTCACACTCCACTGTTCCTTCAGATTTACCCTTACTTAACTTCAAAAGGTGCCCAAAGATACAGACTTAAAAAAAAAAAATCTTACGTGGCTGAAAGTAACAGAGATTAAGCTCAAAAATATTCTTAGAAATCTTAGTAGGCAGCTATTTAAGGCCGTAAGTACCTAAAAATCTTTTAAACTGTGGCTGCCATGTCTCGTTTTAAGGCTGACATTTGAGTTTTTCAATTAGAACCTGGACAGAATTTCTAGGTGGAAAAAAAGGTGCACCTCGGGGTACAGATAAGAGGCATCACTTCAGAGCAAAGCAGGAATACCTAGTGCTTGCAGCCTCTACCAGACCAGGGACTCCTGCAGTGCATTGCGATAAACTGCTGGCCTCTCTACACTCATTGCAGCAAAGGGAAATTTTTGTTTGTGACACAAATAGTTTTGGTACAGTTATAAACCTAAATGTGCTGCTACTAAAATATTCTCTAGCTAACAATTTTGCACTGATCCTCAGTGACCACAGTTCATTTCAGTTCAGAAGCAAATAATCCAGACAGAGAGCGACTGTGAAATTTATGAATGTCACTAACTTTACCTCTAGGATATGGAAAGGACAGCTCTTCCACAAAGGAACCCGCAGAACACCATCACTATCCCCTTTTGATGCTCAGAGGGATGGAACACCTCTCCTCTGAGGACAGGCAGAGAGAGTTGGGGCTGTTCAGCCTGCAGAAGAGAAGGCTCCAGGGAGACCTGATTGCAGCCTTTCAGTTTTTAAAGGAGGTTATAAGAAAGATGGGGACAGACTTTTTAGCAGGGCGTGTTGAGGTAAGACAAGGGGTAATGGTTTTAGACTAAAAGAGGATAGATTTACACCAGATATAAGGAAGAAATTTTTCACAGTGAGGGCGGTGAAACACTGGAGCAGATTGCCCAGAGAGGTGCTAGATGCCCCATCCCTGGAAACATTCAAGGTCAGGTTGGACAGCGCTCTGAGCAACCCAGTCTAGTTGAAGATGTCCCTGCTCACCACAGAGGGGTTGGACTAGATGACCTTTAAAGGTCCCTTCCAACCCAAACTATTCTATGATTCTATGAAACTCAGAAATATAAAGCAGATTAGCACTGTCACTCCTGTTCAGCATTCAGAGAGGAGGAGCAATTGATTCACGTTCTAATTTTCAGGGTAGCATCCCAGTCATCCACAATACATGTATGCCTGGATCTGTAATTTAAATAGCCCATTTTCACAAGCAGTCTCTCTCTCTCAGCTACAACCATTATTATTTATTTGTCCATTTACTATTTGTGGCCACGGGTTTTAGCACAAACCAAGTCTCGAATTTATTACATCTTCTAAAAGTAAGGGTTCAATTACTATACAAGGAAACTGTCAGGAGACAGCCATGTCATGAGAAAAGGACTGTGCTTTTAACAGTCTCCTCTCACATAAGTCAGTGCAGTAAATTGCATACTTGAGTCCAGAGACTGGCATGTACTGATCAAATCTTGGTATGCCAAAGTCTTACAAAACTTTCCCTCTAGCAAGCATTTCCAGGAGGCAGATGTTCCTACCCTAAAACTAGTTAGTTATTTTTACTAAAATACGGGTATCCTTTCCTACCCTAGCCTCCACAAAATAATATCCCACTGAGAAAGATTTCAGCTTTTACTTTGGAAAAGGGAAAGGACAATGGCTTGAACGTAATGAACAGGATTTTTTTTTTTTTTAATTCATTTGCTCACAGCAGCATAAATAGATGGGACGCAATTTTCCTGTAGTGTCCAGAACACAGAGTCCGAAAAATGACTGTTTATATGACATTCTTCATTTTGTTCTCCCCATCCATTTTTTAAACTTAGAGTAAACCAGAACCACCAGTTCTGGCTCTCCCAATAGAGTATCTTTGAAAACATTTATCACACACCTAACTCCTCAAAGTGGAAAATCAGCAATCTTGCATTGATCAGTCAACTTCAATATTCCTTGAGAGGAAAAGACTCCCATAAATTGTTACAAAAGTCTGTGTCATAAATATTCCAAATTGTGGTTTACGAAGGAGTGAGAAGCTGTAGACAAGAGGATAAATCCCAGGACTCAGGAAGTGCAGGGTAAGCTACAGCCAAGCTGAGCACCGCTCTACTTAAGGAATTAAAGGAATAAAGGTTGTAAAGTACAACAAAGGTTGTAATTATGAAACTCTTTGGCAACAGGGAAGGGCAAGGCAACTTCATTCACTATGTCCTTTATCTACATTATTTACAATATTTAATACATGAAAACACTTGGGTAAGACTACTGCATACGCTTGGATAGGAATACTTCTGAACACTGGGGAGACAGCCGAGACTAGATGCAAAACCTAGTTTTGTGTCCGTTGACCCTTTCCCAAGATCTGCACAGAATACAGGCAGTTAAACAAAAAAATGTATCATCCAGCCTCTGACAGAAATCAATGCAGACATTTCCGAAGGAGCAATATAAAATCTTATTACAGCAGCAGTTCCCAGAGTTTCCACACATGGTGCACCAGTGATCTCTTAAAACCCAGATCTTCTACTTGCTTCCAGATGGATCAAAAAAAGATCTACAACCCCAGACTCCAGACCATACATTTTCACATGCTAATGCCATTGGAAGTGCAATTAAGTTAAAGGCTAATACGATGACCAAACCATCCCATACTTCAGCAAGCACTTTAGCACATCTAGATTTCTCATATATAAGGTCATCAAAACTAATAAGGGTTCTATAGCTTTCAGTTCCAAGAAGACAGTACTCAAGCATTTAATCAATGATTTGTATACTTTTGCATCCAGCTTGATTTGCAGCTGCATTTATTTATTTGATTTATAAAACATAAATTAGTGCCTTAAACCTTGGCTCCAATTATGCTAGTATAAATATTATTTCACAGTAAAATTCAGTGCAAAAACTGTTCCTTCCAGTATAAAATAAAATATTCCAATAGAGTAAAATACCCAACAAGTCCGGAACTAACAGCAAGACCCTTGGTGTTTTTGAAAGGTCCCTGCAAAGAAAAGCAAATTTTGCTGCATGCATAAAGATGAACCAGTTCTAAGCACAGACCCAACCACACCTCTCACCTTAAAGTCAGAATTGCAGAACTCTCTAACACAGTATCTCAAAGCCAGCATTCCTGGGCTTTGCTACATCTCTGCAACCCAATCGTGCAAAGGGAGGAACTTGCTAAGTATTCTGTGCAGTTTTTCCCAGATTTCCTTTTTATTTTCTTTGAAACAAGGAACAAAAGTGTAAGACCTCCCAGGTGAAATGCATAGAACGTGCTGAAGATCCATGGTGCAAACTATGCAAGAAAGGCAAGAGTAGTTCAGCCTGATTTACTGTCAGAGGATTTAATGCATTTATTTATCATCACAGAAAGGGGTGAGAAGTAAGGCAATAGCACATTCTGTCCTGCAAGCCAAAATGTGGACCACTGGTCACAAAAATAGATTCTTAGCCTAGAACAAGAGTTGCAGAAATTGCTGAGTCAGCCATCACAAAACATGGACAGAGAAAACAGTAAGAGGAGTAAGTCACCTAACTTTAAAAATACTAAAAGACAATTTCTCAGGGTGCCTTTGTAAAGTCTCTTTAGTATGCTACACCTGTCCTGCTACAGCCACTTAAGCATAGTAAAATACAGGACACAAACTAAACATCCTTAAGTTCTCAGTTCAGAAAAAGGAAATGTTACATAAAGCAGTACTTAAAAAATTCCTTTTCTTCTCCTCATTCTGTGGGTATAATTTATGAAAAATTAATGGAATTTACTGAAAGATTTTAAGTTCTTAAATATCAGTTTCATGATACCTTAGCTCACATGTTAGCTCTTTGCAATGTTTTAACAAACCTCTCAAAATTCCTTATAATGCATCTGTTGTTAATATATATACATATTTGAAATTTACATTTTCAAATGCATTTTCTGCATATTTTAGTTAACCCATCACCATGTTGTTCAGTTATTCTTAGTACAGCATTAACCGATGTACGCAAAAGGAAAGTCCAGTTCTAATATGAAAAATGTTGAACTCCTGCATTCAGAATCACGTGATCTTTATTGGTAAAATGAAAAGCTTTTACTTTGAATAAAAGTTGCATAAATACAAAAGAAACTTTAATAAGAGTTCTTGAATATGTACGAAAGACTGATTTGCTGAATTTAAATTACCGGGTTCCATCTGCATCAACTTTGAGAGTAATGGACATGCTACTGAAAGCACACCTAAGGTATATCTGTAAGAACTCACAGAGTGTGCATTTGTGCTGCCAGTATTTAGGTGAAAAAAACCTTTTTGCCTCTAAATGGAAGATACTTAATAGCTAGAAATAATAAAGACAAAATACAGCTTTTGGATGCAACCCCTGCAGAGCCAACGTTTTTTAGCATATTTTTCAAAGGTCACTTTTTAATGGCTAGGTACCTACCATGCAAGTTAAAGCTGGAAAAACAGTGCAAATATAGTTATAACTTATCCTTATCACTTTCCTTATCACTACCTAAGTCATACTCCAACTCTGGACAGAATCAGCCTGTTTGTGGTAACTCCGAAAAACAGAAAGGTCACTTAAGTTTCTGATAAAAGCAAGTAACTTCAAGAGAGAAACTGTGAACCGGCAGTTTGAGCAAGCATGCAAGCAGTCTGTGGTCCTCTCATCTTAATCTTTTCATTGCTGTGCTAGCACACAGAATAGGATTGGAGAGCGTGTCCTCTTTAGTTCTGTACTTCAGCAGAAATACCTCTGTTCAGGTGTTTGTTGACTGTTCAGTTAGGCTCATCCTGGAAAACTAGTCCTAGTAGCAGCTTAGGGCACCACACAATACCTAAACCAGCACCTTTTGCTTGGTGTATCAGCTCAGAAACACACAGGAATTAGTTTAAAGGGAAAAGTCTACCTATCTCATAGGAGACCAAACCCTTTAAAGCTTCAGTAAAAGCACTGAAGCTTCAATACAACAACAACAAACGCCCAGAAAGCCCCAAACCCAAAAAACTCCAACCAACCAACTCTCATGTAGGAAAGAGATAATCTGATTCTTCAAATGTCACATAAGCACATAATAAAGTTAAAAGAATGCACAATCACACTTACAGATTACAAATGCCTTCCTTAATCAAACATGTATAAATATATACGCTTTTTTTCTTTTCTAAATGTGTAAGGTAATGCCTAAGGCCCATCTTGAGCCATGTGAAAATATAGTTGCCATCCTCATATAAACAAGTCCAGTTTTCACAAACCAACAGCAAGAAAATACACATTAAAATTTTTGTGGACTCAAAATAATCAACAATGTAAAACAAAACCAAAAAGTCTGCTATTTTTCAACCCTAGAAATTGGTTTTAATTATGTTTTAAAATATCATTTTGATTTATAATACAAATCTCAAAACTTTCTGTTAAGTTCTGAAACAAATTTGGACTTTTTTATGTCTATTTGAACAGAAAAAAATTCAAAATTCGGTGTGAACTTATCAAAATTGCTTTTGTTGTTCTGAAACTAAATTACATTGCTACAAATAAATTACATATTGAGGAAATCCTCCAACTACTAAATTCTAATAACTGCCATCTTAAATCTGCATGTGTTAAAGGAATTAACACTTCCCATTCTACAGTTCACATAGCATCTAAGTAAAAATACTTTCCACACTGACATCTAGTGAAGTTTTACAGTAAGAAGAAAAAGCCTATTTAATACTTTGCACTTACAGAAAGCTTCTCATCTTCCAAAATTAACAGTATTTTAGATTACTAGAATTTGCAACATGTTTGTACATCATGCACTATTTTCTTTTGAACGATACTTTGGCACTATTTTTAATAAATAACTTGTTTACCTGCCAAAAGCTCAGACATTCTGATGTGTACATTAGAGAAAGTTATAATGGTAAGATCTGGTGTAATTAAATTTAAAACACGAGTAGCAAATTTACTGTTTTCCTGTTATGCCGGATGCACTTAAAATGGCTAAGCATTCAACATTAACAAAACAATTCTATTAAATTCAGTGGGAATTATGAATGCAAAAGACTAATTCATACATTTTAGATATTAATAAGACAAGTCACCTCTCTTCTCTATGCAGTATCCAGAAAGCTTGTATTCCTACTTTCTCTCTGTAATCAACAAACAAAGAGTTGTTCCTCTGGGAATACCCAGACTAGTCTTCTGCTGCGACTCGCTCAGTAGGCTTTACGAACAGCACGTGTAGTCTTTGAGGGTGCAGAAGTGGAAGGACTGTCAGGGAGAGCTTGTGAGTTTCTTGACCCCATAGCTGCCCATCTAACATACAATCTCAGATGCCTTCTACCCTCCTTGAGCTGCACTCCAGGGAGGCAAGACACAATGTTGTACCAGCTACAACATTAATTTCAGCACTCATTAAGGTTCTAAAGGCAAAGTCTCATTTCTATGCCTCACCAAAAAAACAGCAGTTAAACACCGCCTGACACCACACACAGGAGGTTCAGTGCTGACTCTGGGGAAAACGTTTCACCTATTGAATCACCAGCAAACCTATAAATGCTTTCTGTAGTGACAGATACTCGAAGAGAGACAGATTACGCATTTTCCCCTCTCATTTAGTGGTTGTACTCCAGATCCGAGTTTGGGCCCTGCTTTTTCAGACTGCCGCACAGCTGTAGTTTGCAACTGAACCAATTGACTTTGACTCTTTCCAGCCTCAAAAACAAAGGAGAAGAAATGGAAGGTCCACTTAGACAGAGATCACACTTAAAATGGAAATATTCCTGAGCAAAGGGTTTTCAGCACTTTCTTGGTAAAAACTGTAGTGATCTACAAGTCCAGAAGTGCAGAAAATCCTGATGTAGGGACTGGCACCCCAGTACTTCTGTTTGAGCTTCCATCTGCTGACACCATGGCTACTGGCTGCACAAGATGAGTCTGAAAAGCTAGATGTTTTCTGGTGTTTGAGGGAGGTGAGGGGGAAAAACACCTGGATATTAAATTATTTTTTGGCCAAAAGCTGCCTGAAGCTAAATTACACACTTGCAATCACTTCAATTGCAAGGCAAAAATACTAGTAATTAATTGTGGCAATGTGACAGGATTTCAAGCAACCAAGCAGAATTCTTGGTAGTATATAAAATGTAAAAATCTGAAAACTATCAACATTTTATGTACTGAAATTAGTTCCACTTGCAAAGGCATCAGAACGAGTTTCTCCAGTTAATAACCTTTTCATCTGAATCTAATCTTGACAACAGAAACACCATCAAGAATTATGAAACGGAAAAATGGTTTCTGTTTGAAACAAGGAACTCTTAATACTTCCACTCCATTTTTTATTTCATCACAGAGAAGCTCAATAATCTGAGGCAAAGCTGCCAGATGTCCAGGTTTCTCCAGCCGCAGCCCTTTTTATCCACACAGAAATTCTGTCCTGGCAAAAAAAAAAGATAAATTTGGTCATCTGCCCAGAATTCCAGATGCTGGGCACCATAGTCAGGTGGTAGCTCTAATGTGGCTGCTCGATGTTTGGAGACCCTGGACAATGTATATCCACTAGGACTTTTGAGCATCCAAACAAAGAGTTACCTTGTGTGCAGAACATACCTAGCGCACTCCGTTTACTCAGTACAATCAATTAAGACATACCAGATAGGATGTAAATTCTGTCCTGAATTTCATGGACATAAATATGAGAGCGCTCACACAAAGCGCCCACTCTAAGGCAATCCTCTAAGAGCATCCACAACTTGCATATGCATATGAGAAGGCTGGAACAATGTGCATGGTCACCAAGGTATTTACTAGTTCAAAATATGTAAATAGCAATGGGCATATACATGTTAGTACACACATCTGAAGATTCAGAACTAGATTTACAGGGCCCTAGCTGTTTTGAAGAAGAACAAATCCCTCATTTCAGAGAAAGAATAATGCTCTGACATGCTGGGTCCAGCTTCAAGATGTTTAATATCGAATACTCGTTTGATAAAAACACAGAAATCCTAAATGGCACAGGAATTATAAACGAAGTTTCCCCTACTTCACATATAATCTCACCACTAGGTCACTATCACATTTTCTCCCTCTTTCTCCCGATTTCTTAACTATTGCATAGAGAGATGAGTCTTAAAAAGGAAAGCTGATAATGCTTGCAGTTGCAGGCAGTCTACAAATTCACTGTTACTGGATGTTTCCCAGAGAAAGGAGATGTGCCTTGAAATTCCCACCCACACCCTTCGTACCTGTCCTCTGGCTGAACCAGCAGCTCACCAGAAGCAGCATTCCTACTTCTACAGCCTTTTCGTGTGAAGCCTCACAAGCTGTACTCAACAGCTCACTTAGTGATATTTGCATCTCAGCTAACACAGACCGAGGATCATCTATTTAATAGACCCTAAAAGACTCTATACACGTTTAACAGACTCCAAGCTATGCCGCACCATGAAAACTACAATACTAGAGAGCTTGCCCAAAAGCAGAATTTTAGGCATGTAAAGGATCTTCAGTGCAAAAGTGATACACATCCAGGTAGTCGCATTTAAGAATCAAAACTTTAGATCTAGACAGATATTAAGCCCCTGAAACTTTAAGTCAATTTTTCCAATCTTTATAAAAGGCACAAGACCTCTCAGAGACATACCATTTTTGATTCAATTATGTTTATTAATGTATCCTTACACACAGGACAAAGCACAACACCCCAGCATGGATGGAAAAAAAACCCTGCAATTACTATAGTAACAGTAACCACCGCATACCTGGAAACTGATGGGTAAAGGCTTTTCTTCATTAAAAGAAAAAAAAAAATTAAAAAGCTTGATATGGATTCAGTGGAACCCTTTACCATTGAAACCCTGAATATTATTATTTAGGATATCTGGCCAAACTCAGTATCATTGACAATTCATTTTCATATTCATTGCCAAAAAAATATCCTCACACCACATTACAACATTGAAACTTAAAATTAATTTAAAACCCAGATATTTCAAAGTTAAAAAAATACCACAGCTTTAATTCTTCATCAGTGAACACACCTATTACCAAAATAATCCCTAGATTACTATTATTAACATCATCACATCCATTTTTAATGAGACTGTCCCAACTTTTAGCAGCCTTATTGTGATTTTGAGAGCCCATATCCGTTTCAGGTTGTTAATAGAAGTCTTCTGGTATTGACTGGTCTCCTGGTTTCATCAGAACCGGCTATATGGCCTTGATCTCATTTTTTTCAACTTCATACAAGATGGTATGAAAGGGCAGGTACGGGCAATACCTTACCTCCAGGTTGTGCTACAGTGCTTTAAGCTGCTTGTGGTGACAATAAGCAGCGAGTCTAGGTGGATCCAATCACTGGAAACCATTCAAGAGCATACACACAGTGTCAGCCTTAGAATGGGGCAACAAAAATCTGACTGAATCCCGGACTGACTCCGTATTTGCCTTTTACAGAAAAATGGTGGCTTATATGCTAAACTGAAAGGATGTCTGAAAAATGAAAACATACACCTCTGTCTGGTATCACAGCAAACTCGGTAAGCACCTGTTTAGGGACGAAGTGGGAAAGTCATCTGAGCTCAAGCAAAACAGATTAGTTTTTGCTGAAATCAATGCAAAAACATGACCTCAACACTAGCAGTTGAACTTCAAAATCTTAAAGAATAGCATGGATAAAGAGTTCATTTCCACACAATTCCTCTGGACTGAACAGAAACATGAGAGAAAACGGACATCTGAACATCTGGTACCACCACAACAGAGAGTATGGAAAGCTCTGCTCACCTTTCATTTCTGTGCCATACTACAGGACTGAAATTACTACCTTGGATGATTCTGAACCAGTGTCAAAAGATGTAACAAGTTTCAAATTCCCCTGCCAACAGAAACAAAGACACTATAAGGGCACCTGCTTAGCCATCAATCAGAACCCAGGCTGCCACATGTAACATCCAATTCTAAAACTCTCCACTAAGCACACCATGCTTGAAAGCAAGCTCCGCTTTCATTTAGTAAAACGTGTCATTACATAAAAATAAATGACTGATACAGATTTTCTTTCCCCTCCTACAAGCAATGATAAATATATGTCCCTCATGTTTTCTAAAGCACCAAACAACATTTCAGTGTATTATTGTCTTAATTTCTGGAGGACCAAGGGCCAAACTCATTAATTAATTTAGTCTTTGAAAATCAACTAAATCTACTTACACAAGGAAATTAGCCAAAGTTTGTCTTCATTAGACTTGAGACTCAGGCCAACCTGACCAGCGTAATGAAAAAAAAAGAATAAAACAATAATCACCAGCATCAATCCCTTGCCACACTGTGCTTGTGTAATTAGCTTACTGAAACCAATTAAACACATGAAGATGCATTGATAAATAAATGCTAAAATGCTAGATGAGAAGACTTAATTATTCTTCCAAGTTCATCGAGAGACACTAAAATGATTTCACATTCCCTTGCTGACAAGTTTAGAAAGGATACCTTTCCCATCCAAAAAATTCCACCAGACACCAATTAAAGATACTCTGATTTTGTTCTCAGTGAAATCTAACAGGATGTGTTTAATACAACCTCCTATGAAATCATGGAGGAAACTCTCCAGAATAACAGAATACCTCAGACACAAACAACGCATTAAGTAAGAGCTCCTCTATCTTCAAGCCATCTGCTAGTTTGCCAATGAAGCTCCTGGGAAAGGATATTTAGGGCGGGCTTCATCTCACCTAATTTTATCTACCTAAACTTTTTATTTGAAGCATAAAGTCTCTATTTAGGCTCCTCCTACAGTCAGCTGAATAGAGATGGGCATTTCTAGAGAAAATAAATCCCACTTTAAGGTATGTGTCTGAAACCTAACTCATCTGCACCTGAAGTTAGGCAGTTCTCTCACGTACCATTCACTGGTCAAGTTACATATAAATATATTCATACACCAAGGATGGTACTCATGTCACTGAAATATGGTAATAATAAAGTGTTGAGCTCAATCTTTCTAGTTTTCTATATTTCTCAAGCATCTATTTTAAAATTGTATGAAGCATATTATGGGGGCATTTCTCTCTCAAACCACCTACATGGGCTGTCTGGATAGCTATCTCAAACCAGGCATTTCATTTAAGACAATGGAAATGCGAGCAAGATGAATCCCTGACGTAGTGCACAGCACCACAAACATACATTTAGATTTAGCTGAGCAGATACTGAGTTTAAATTTCACTTCCTTAACTCTAGTAATACAAATAACTGTTTTAGAGTATTTTGAGTACTAACAGTGTTAATTTAAATTGACCTTAGCATTGGTAGGGGTTGTTGGCACAACAGGAAGTCTAGACGATGAGTCTAAATCCATCTGGAACAAAATCAAGCAGAAAGCCTGCAGAACACAGAAAATAACCGAGTGCATGGAATGACCTCGACTCACAGCAATAGCATTAAGCCCATTAACAAACTAGAACAAAATATACCACCACGGGCTTTGCCAGTCCAGTCCCATCACAATGACTTGGCCTATCCAGGTGACTCCTTGAAATGGTGAAGTCAGTCAAGTTTTAGACAGACTTCTGATCTTTGGGAACACCAAGATGTAACATGATTTCAAGCGTGGATGCTTACCCATTAAGAACTGCAACAAAAACTCCTCACAGTTTTCAGTCAGTTGAGCAATTTGGGGGAAGAAAGTGAAAAACACAACTCTACAACCAGCCAAAATACTGTTTGCTATCTCAGTTAAACTCTTGGCATCTTTGACAGCTTTGCAAATAGAGAAAATACTGTTTTCTATCACAGATGAAAGTCCTCAAACAAGATAAACAAGACAGCCTGCAGTAAAGCAGCTCTATCTAGCACTAGTAGCTCACAATGTGTTTAATGATGGGGACAATTTGCTGACATTCCACAACTATAAGTAAAAAATAGCATTTGTGTAATTTTAAATGCTACAGACATATTCGGAGGTTTAGGTGATTTTGTTTTAAAATCTTCACCTCATATGAAATACATTATTTAAAGGTAGAAAATGATGTGACATATAGAAACACAACAGATCGTTCAGAACCATGCTAACTTTACACTAACCTTTCAAAATACATTTGATTCTGCAATGCTTCTTCTTCAGAAAAAAAACCAGAAACAATAAAAAAGCCACAACAAACCAAAAAAACCAAACCAAACTTCTGCTGGGGCACGGAAATACTATCCAGGTAGACTTCATAGGCAGGCAAAACAGAAGCAATAACCAACAGACAATTTTAGTTGTAATACTTCAGGGCATGCCTATGTGTGCAACTCCTGTCGACATAGCTGAGCTAGTTCACTTATTGACAGCAACATGAACGTGCCAGCCAGCAACACAGTATAGTCTTGTCCAGCCACTCACAAACTTATTCCCCTTTTTGGGTGTATGTTGCAACTTCATTCAAACACTGTGCTGCTGCAGCTGTCACCGACTGCTCAACAGTCTGAAACAAACTGCAGTCTGTCTGCAAACCAGAGCAATGTTTCAACTGCAACACAAAAGCATTCTAATAGGCAGGTACCACTTACTTCTCAACTACCCACTTAGAGCAATGAGAAAATGCTGGACTGATTTCCTGGACCTTCCTGGGGCACATATCAGTTGTGTTCTCCCCTGATACAAAGGCCTTAAGGCAACTGGTCAGTTTTCTGCTCCTGTTTCCTCCTAAACTATTTCACCCTGAGCCAAAACACTTGAATTAATGGATATCACCTGAGAAAGTATTTTTTTAAATACTCATTTGAATTTAAATAATTCCTTCTATTTGAATTAATTAACTTTCCTGATCCCTATGTAAAGTAGAGCAGTATTAATTATCTCCCTTTTACAGACTGAGAAAGTGAGACTCACTAAAATCCAGTGAATTACTCACAGAGAGTAGCTCTGTGGTAAAGGAGGGAACTGAAGCAAGAACCTGAACAAGATGGAAATAAAAATAAAAATTTCCAAAGAGATCAGTGGAACTTGTTCAAACTGCATGCTGCTGTTGGTCCCCTGACACCCATCCATGAGCTCCATGTTGAAGGACAACACCAAGGACCCACCAACAATACTCTCAAACCATAATACCGAGTATAACCAACCAGACAGTCAACACACTTAAATCACTATCAAGCCCAATTATGAGAACAGCTGTAAACCAGTAAAATATCAGTGTCATAAGTGACTGTATTAGCCTTCTTTTCTCTTCCACTCCTCATTCTTTTCTTTTTCAAAGGACACTCAGGCTTCCAGGATAATCCTCTATGCACCATATATGCTATTCTTCCCAACTTGTGGTCCAGGAATATAAAATAAAAACTGAGATCCTCACAGTTACATCATTTCATGAGTTAGGACCTCAAGGCACCAAGTAAATGCAATAAATGAGAACTGACAATAGCAACACTAACACCTTGCAGGTGTCTATAAGCAATGTCTCACGGGTAATTACGTGTCCGTCAAAAAGATTAGCTAAGGAGCTCAAAACACTGCCATTCCCTCTACAGAAATTTTAAAGGCCATCTACTCAGTCTGCATAAAGGAAGCTTTACGCTCCTAGCACTCTTACTAATGAGTATGCTTCACACCATCACCATCACTCCTTTTACACTCTTTCTGGGTTTACAGTTTTATTGCTCACAGAGAATGGTGTTCTGAAAGAACAGGTCAGGTACTTCCACTTGCACCTGGATTTTAACTCCTGGGGTGCCATGCAATGGTCATACATGTTTTAATGCACAACAGCTGATTCAAGGGTGAAACTCACACAGGAGAAAAGATTGAACTTCTGTCATTTTGATTTTTCACTGCTTCTACTTTCTGCGTCAGTAAGACAGAAAACATTATTCTTCTCATTTCTTAGCATTCAACTTCTGGGGCGCACTTTACATAGACAAAGGAAAGGTGAACAGGATCTGCACAGTTTGTAAACACTAAAAAGGTTAGTGTAGCAACATTGTCATAGGGGTCAGCATAGTAACACTGTCATACATAATCCACAGCAGGAACTATGTGCAGACTTCAAAGGCTAATTGATGTTTTGTTTCCTGAGATTCTAGCTTTCCTAGGAGTGCTTCTGCTGCAAGTTACCCTTGAGGAACTTGCTCGGTCCTATCCACTTCCACTCTGAGAACCTGCCTTGCAATAATACTTGTTCACCAAAGAAGTTCTGGAACTTCCAACTCTATTTCATTAGTCTACATGGTTTGCTGATGGGCTGAAAGCCTAGTTTTTCCCAGGTAGTTAATATGTTGCTTCTGTTCAATCCTCTACAGCAACTACCAGCCAGTAGTACAGACCATTCCACATGTCCAAGATTCTTACATCCAAAATTAGATGTCTCTACCATGCCTTGGCAACAATGGGCACACAGTAAATAAAAATAAATTCTTATCATATAGTTGAAAGAACACATTTTCTGTACATTTAATAGAAGTCACATTTTCTGTAAAAAACTCCTTAAATAAGAATCTCAATTCAATCACATACACAACAAGAAGCAAGGCAAAGAAAGGGCCTAGTTTTCCATTTGAGAACAAAGGCGTTTGGAACGATGCCTATACAAACTTACTCATTTCTTCTCCATTAAATCCACATGATTTTCCCATAAGTACACCTGGTTTTCTATAACCAATTTTGATATGCATAAATTCTTCCCAGAAAACAAACAATTACCTAACCTAATGATTTCTCCATTAATGGACATTTTGGCAACAACAGATAATCGAGAAATCCTTTATTAGCTTCAGGAGAAATCTGACCAGCATAAACAGGCATTTACAAGAATAAGAGTCTCAGCATCAGTTCGCTTTAAATGCAGAACATTCAGCGTGCTGAGGGAATACGACTGATCTAGGTATCCTGAGTAAATTAAGGTGTACCCAAAATGGTTCTTTGCTTTTGCAAGAGATGGGCATATACAAAGCCCTAATATCCAAAGATGCCATACTAAAATGTATAAATTACCTGTTCTTGAGACACTAATGGCCCCTCCTCAACTGCAGCTCTAGGCTCTGGGTCTCTATCCTACACATTGGTTTAGCCTCAGCTCAAGATCCCAAGCCATGGCCTAAGTGAACAAGAGGACAGAATTCCTTTTGCAGCCCCTTCCCAACCCCACTCTAGCTACAGCTCCAGGTCCTGTCTCTCTTCTAACCCTAATACTAGACCCAGCCCAATGCCTCACCACCAAACCACACTCCCTCAAAAGTCCAAACCATCATCTCTCGAATTTTAATTCTTTTATATACGAACATTCTTCAAAAGCCAGTTTGACATTAGTAACATAGGCATTATCACTAATGCAGCTTTTGCTCGTTAAGCCACAAGAATACAAAAAGAAAGTAGCAGTTAAGCCCTCAGTCACTGAAACACAAACACTAGTTGTACTATGATGCTTCCTTCAAAATACCACCGTCAACTGAGAACTTGCCTACTATATGTGGTTGCCCTCTCATCACAATGAGAATGGTTAGACTGAAAAAGGAAAGAGCAAATACTTTTGAAAGGAAGGGATCATAGTTTAGCATTTGAAAAGTAGTAGAGATATACCACAAATACACTAAATTCTGTCTATCTAGCAGTTGAATTAGCAAGAAAACAAGTGTAGGAGTCATGCTTACAAACGAGGGCATACTATAGTTCGTGCATCCTTAAAACATGATCAAAAATGGCAGGCACTCGGGTATTACAAATCCTAGCCTACTTCTGGATGGGTTGTTTAGCTTTTTGCAACCTCATTTTTTCAGCAGTAAAATGGAAATAACAATCCTGCCTTTTCTGACAATAAGGCTATGAAGCTTAATTAATTTAAATTCTGTGAAAGTCATTTGAGTTACTTGTAAAAAAAGTATTATTTAAACATTATTATTATTATTCCAAAGGAGTAACTGTAACAAAAAAATCCTATTTATTTTATTGCCCATTGTAATTTGCATATAACTGCCCAAACCTCCAAAAGGAGCGCTTGTCCCTGTTCTGAAGTGTGTTACATGAGAAAAGCATATTATACTCCAATGCAAAAACATTTTAACCAGTCACAAATTAAACAGATGTTATGACCATGAGGATTTTTAATAGTGTTTTTATATTACTCGGACTAATGTTCTTATGCTGAGTTTCATGTACATTTTAGACTAGGTTTGTTTCTCTTTATCAGTTGAAATACATTCTAGTCTATTTGCTGTCTTATTTAATGAATTAGAATGGTTCTTAACTCTATTTTCATGGACACAGAAATAGAAATAGATGGAACATTGCTTTGATTTATCTGTTCACAAACGAGCCCAAAGTCGGTGTTGCTAGCTCTCTGCCAATACTGCATTATTCTTTATTTAAATTTCATCTATTTCTAAATAAAGTTGTAATGAATAGAAAACGTAAAAGAGGTACTGCAGCCTTAAGTAATACCAGTTAGAGCAGAATCCAGACATCCTCTTTTGGCTTTCCAGAGCTTAAGAAGTCCAGAGTGTAGCAGCTTCCCCTCAGAGCTTTCATGTACTACTGTCTAATTCAGTGATGCTTCCCTTGATTATAAACACTGGGACAAGGAGTCTCATAGATCTGAATGAGCACAACTATTACTAGGTTTTTTCCCTGGGCTGCAGTCACAGTGCAGATCATGGAGGTCAAATGTAATTCACTGAGTATGAATCTGACCAAAAAACTGACAGAAGCACAACAGGTAAATTCTTGCCCTTATTGTGATCCCCAACTGGTTGGAGAAAAACTTAAAAGACTTTAACTGGTCCTAAAAGCACAGGAGTGATAGAAAATAACTACCTAGAAGACAGCACTGGAGAAAAGATTTGTAAGATTACTCTCTCCTGTCTATGAGCTATGTCAAAGATGGGACTGAGCAGGAGTGGGCCACATGGTGCTTCAAAGGCTGCAGCTAGGTATGCAACACAAGGAGCAATGAGGAATGATTAAAGTAATTTAGATGGCCCACAACAACAGTTCAAGACAAAACAAAGGGGTCTCCAAACTCTCAACAGCTCAGGATTTCAAAGATTTGACCACAGTAGAAAGCCACAGTGTCCACAGTCTTACACAAAAATTTTTTATATAAAGTGCCGTCTTGTCTTTAAAAAAGCTTCATGCCGCCTGCAAGTCAGCAGCACTGAGACCAGAAAGTCTCTTCTGCATTGCAATGGCAAACTTGCATATTACAAAGTTAGGGAAAGCAAGCCAATATTACTTTCTGCTGAACTGACATGTTCCTTTCAGACCATTTCATACACAATTTGGAACTAGTGTTACACTTGGAGGTGTAAGTAGCACTAGTAAGCAAGCTATTTTGCTCATTCAGGTTTCCAGTTCACTTAAATAAAGGCTTCTTCGACACAGTACATTCTGACATACCAAGTAAAGACTAGGTCCTATTTCTTTCACAGAGCTTAAACAACAGGTTATACCACAATGTTGAAGGTATCTTCTTATCTCAGGCAATGCAAAGCCAAGCCCCGAAAACCATCTAACATTATATACTCAATGCCAAGTATTGTTTGAAAACAGAACCTTTTAAAATACCAATTTTCTAAGCCTAAATCAGATACAATCTCTTTGTAATAAGCTCCTTCTAGACGTGCTGCACTTCTTTCTCAGGATCCAGAATTGCCACGTATAATAAACCAAAGGAACAAAATTATTCAATTATTTATGTTGATCCATTTCACAGACTGTAAAGGGATTCATCATCTTGTCAGCCCCTTTATTGTTACCTACACTACTCACCGCCTAAGAGCCTCAGCTGTAGCCCAGTGCCCAGTGACAGAAGGCAAATCTGCAATACCAATAGCTTCTCTGTCCTAGCAATCGTTTAGAAGACAGTATATACACAAAATAAAATGAAAAGTAGAGAAAACCATTTCAGCTACCTTGCCATGCAGCTTGTGGACATCGTATCTTATTTGAGCAAATTCACGTAGCCCAAAAGATCCTCCAACAAGATACAGCTGAAAAACAACAAAATTAAAAAAGACATATTAGGACTATTATGAAAAAGAACACTTTGCATACGTACAAAGAATACTTTGCAGACCGACCCAATTCATTTACCAAGGGACCCCAATATTCTTCCAATGGAAACAACAGGAACTGAAGAAAATAATCAACTGGAAGACACGTACAGGAGAAGGGGGAGCATAGGTAAAGTCAGAGCCTTCTGCTCTGGGCCTGGATTTCACAAATTTCCTCCTTCATACAAAGACAGCTGCTTCATGACTCAAATTTTCTAGGGAATTCCTCTCCTTTTACTCATTCTTTCCCCTTCCCATATGGCTTGCTGACATAACTGCAGCAAAGGAACCTTTACTTCACCACCACAGGATTTATTCTCATCATTTTCAAACTCTACAGGGAAGTAACAATGCCACATTGACTTACTTTGATGTCTGTGGGTAAGAGATTTAATTAAGCTTCTGAACAGACCAGCTGATTGGAGCTGTGGTTCAATGATACAGTATCACGTAGGCTAAGAAATCATATCCAGCACACCTGCACTTTTATTATTGCCTCCTTAATTGTCTTGCAATTCCCTCCACACCTGTGAAGCTTATGAAGAAGAATAATAAAGGTAGAAATTAGGGGAAAAAAAACACCTTCATATCCACATAAAAGAAATCGTTGAATTATTCTTTCTTATGACAGAGGAGTATCACAAAACTGTTCTGTGTATTTCTACCATTAAAAATGGACAGGCTAACCAAAAGATCAAGTATTGTTAACAAACACTATTAAGGACTTTAAAATTAGCATAGAAACCTAGCTACTTTGTGGAAGAATCAGGCCTCTTGCTCCTGCTCTGAAAGACTGTCTGCTGTTCTTTCTTCAGGTAGATGCACAGGAGGCCAAAAGGCTTCACATCTAGAGATGCACATCTAAGGAAGGTGGAAGTATGAGGAAGCTCTAAGGACCCAAGTGAAAAAAAAAAACAAAAAAAAAACCAAACCCCAACACAATCCTATTTTATCACACCCCATTGCTGTTACAGTCCTTCACTACAGGGTCTTGCTGCACTGGTAACCATTTTCTACACAATGCTGGCTGATTTCTTGCTACATACTACATTTGCAGCAATGGCCCATCTCCAAGAATTCTTATAATCATGCTGCACAGGTAGTCAAAATGTAAGTTCTTTCCCAAAAGTATGCTATCCGAAGTTCAGGTCACTAAGGCCACAAAGCCATATTCATTCAATTTAAATAAAAGAAAAAAAAAATATTTTTAATGATATTAATAATAATAAAGTGACAGAATGGTACCCAAGAACTCATGTGCTCTGTTCACAGAACAGTGAACCCTTAACCAATAGCCACGAGTTACAGGCTCCACAGTCTCTTTCTGGCCTGGCCTTTTCAATAAGCATAAGAATCTAGCTGATCATTAGAAACAAACAGACCGACATTCTGTCATACAAACATCCAGCTGCTAGGCCAGAGCACTCCGATTTCAGAAAGCCAATCAGAAAATCATCATGTCGTAGCAAGTTAACTTCCAGTGACTAAAAACCAGACCTACCAAAAACTAGATGGCACCATACTTGTACTCTTCAAGCAATTAATGATGCTCTTGCAAATACTGAATCATCAAAATACACAGCAGTAAAAAAGATATTCGTATAAAGGGGGAAAAAAAAGTCTTCCTCCTGTCAGTATTTTGGTAAGAGAGAATAACAGGAAACAGAAAACAAAGCATTCAAAATTATTAAAAAGAACATGAACATTATTCAAGATTTATTTAATCAAAGCAGATTTGCCAGCTGAAGATACGGTAACACATAATGCTGAAAGTCTCAAAGATCAGACTATAATTGAATTTTAATATGGCTGATACCTCAGCATAAATTTTCATTAGCTGATCTTCTTTAACTCCTAACAAGTATTATGTTAATTAACAGACAATGAGTTAACTTAACAAACCTCAAGTCCTAATAAATCGAAATCAGAAGTGCTGTAGACAAGTTTATGGCTGTTACAAACCACACCTTATTGCCTTTGTGTATATTAGTATATTGTCAAGGAGTGGTTCTGGCAGAGCAGAAGTAACTGCACTAGAAACGGTTCAGCACACAGTTGTTAAACCAGGCAGAAAGTAGCAATTACTTGTGACATCAATTAAAAATTAGTTTGCCCAAAACAAACTTGCATGAAGTATATACCATTATGAGATGCAGTATGAACAAGTGGAACACTTAACTGGCCTGTTCCTCATAACCCAACTATTCTTTAACATAAAGAAATGGTACACTGTGGCTTACAAAGCCATGCTCCAGGCTAAAAAAGAAATATTACATTCTTTAGCTTTGATGATTTAAAAGCATGTAATGTACACTGTAACTAAGGGAAATCAAGGAGAAGGTTGTTGCATGAAACAAGTCATGTGCTACTCATTTTGTCTCATCACATCCTATAACTTGTTTTACAGCAAATCAAGAGCATTTTACATTTGCAGCTATACACAAGATAAAGAAGCTGATACACCACATTCTCCTCCCCCCCCCAGTTCCTTTAGACAGGTTTTGGCTTGAGACTGTAGTTTTACTCACATCACCTCTATACTACTAAAGGGAAAAAAACCACTTGGTTTCTGATGTACTGTTGCTCTTCATAGAGCGTAAGTGGCATAACTAACCTGGCAAGTTGGCATATTTCACTTATCAGGCACTAACAGCATAGTTGCCTTTACACTTCCAATACTACAACAGTTGATCTATCTTACAATGAAACATCAGTTAGGCTGTGTCAGAGATGCTGAAATAAATTGCAAATGCCGCTGAAATATTACAGTGTTACACTGCAAGATTAGGAATAAGATTAAATAATTTTCAAAAGCACAGAATACCCACAAAAATACAAATGTTTACAAGCTTACTTCACCCATGTTCTAAAAAAACAGACATGACACCTAAGACTCCACTGCAAAACCAGACCAGAATCAGTCGTATTCCACACTTACTTAATCAACCAACAGCACGTCAATAGCTGACAGCCCTAAGCAAGCATTGCCTTGATCTACACAAGTCAAAGCAGCAACAGACAGCTATTCAGCCAATCAGATTTTTGAAAATTGTGTTCAAAAGCCAATGAAAGAAGGTATAAATGAATTTATGCCACCGTAATAGCATTAAAGACAGTAAAGGTCTCAGTGAGTGATAATGCACAGAGTGAAAATATTAGTCTTGGTTTAAGGGTTTACTTTCTCTTTTTTGCATTAATAGGGAAGATGTCCTCGCTACCTTTAAGTTAACTGTATTTAAAGGGGAGAATGCATACATAGAACCAACAATGAAGCATCAAGAGTCACCAGTCAAAATAATTAGAAGGGGGATAAGACCCAAGTTAAAAATTCCAGCAATACCATCAGCTTATTGGCTTTGCGTATTCTGTGTGTCTCGCATACATTTCTAGTATCCCATTTTGTAAAACAGAGATAATATCTACATTCCTTGCAAAACATTCTTCAGCTAAAAAAGCACTAGAATGGACAAACTTGCTCAATGCGAGCCAAGCGCAACAGCAAAGTCCAGTATGTTCCATCCACTAGTCCAGACATAAAAGAGACAGTAGAAGCTATTCAGGATGCCATATAAATAAAACAGTTAGGTTGGCAACATTCTAATGAAGTCAGGCTAAAGTTCACCCTCCAGTTAACTGGAAGGGGGAAAGTAAGGCCACATATAAAGAAAATTAAGATATATTTTTTCTTCATGCCAATTTTAGAATCACACAGACACTTAACTTGTATCATAAAAAGTTAAGGTGTTGGCATCTGAACAGTACTCAAGCTGGAAACTTCAAACATACCTGCATTTTTTGATTGTGAGGGAACTACTTATTTTCTGTGCTTCAGAATGTGGACCAAAAAAATGTTATTATGTAGTGACCATCATCTGTCTAGTTACCTAAATGCATTCAGGTCACCATATCCTGGGCTGCATCAAAAGCAGCATGGCCAGCAGGTCGAGGGAGGGGATTCCGCCCCTCCACTCTGCTCTGGGGTGACCCCATCTGGAGTCCTGGGTCCAGCTCTGGAGCCCTCAGCACAGAAAAGACATGGACCTGTTGGAGAGGGTCCAGAGGAGGCCACAAAACTGATCAGCGGGGTGGAACACCTCTCCTATGAGGAAAGGCTGAGAGAGTTGGGGCTGTCCAGCCTGGAGAAGAGAAGGCTCTGGGGAGACCTTACAGTATCTGAAGTGGGCCTGCAAGAGAGCTGGAGAGGGGCTTTTTACAAGGGCTTGGAGTGATAGGACAAGGGGTAATAGCTTTAAACTGAAAGAGGGCAGATTTAGATTAGATTTAAGAAAGAAATTCTTTACTATGAGGATGGTGTGAGGCACTGGCACAGGTTGCCCAGAGAAGCTGTGGCTGCCCCCTCCCTGGCAGTGTTCAAGGCCAGGTTGGATGGGGCTTTGAGCACCCTGGTCTGGTGGAAGGTGTCCCTGCTCATGGCAGGGGGG
>Ga0065711_1004866_pt1 | contig 38629 bp, 25 predicted proteins | sample Hoacrofraction12_FD_59098 | JGI IMG/M metagenome (GOLD analysis project Ga0065711, IMG submission 59098) | Hoatzin crop microbial communities from Cojedes, Venezuela - Epithelial fraction 12 v2 (version 2) | ecosystem: Host-associated > Birds > Digestive system > Esophagus > Crop | place...
GCTACTCAACTCCGACGTGGAGGTGTCGCACCACTGGCTCACGCCCTTAGTGGAATTTATGGACAACCACCCGGAGGCGGCGGCGTGCCAGCCGAAGCTGCTCTCGGAAGCCGACAAAGACGCCTTCGAATATGCCGGCGCGGCAGGGGGATTCATCGACCGATACGGATACCCCTTCTGCCGAGGAAGGGTCTTCGACAGCGTGGAAAACGACGAGGGGCAATACGACTATCAGATGCCACTCTTCTGGGCCACAGGCGCGGCGATGATGATAAGGAGCAAGGACTACTGGACCGCCGGAGGCCTCGACCCTCGCTTCTTCGCACACTGCGAGGAGATAGACCTCTGCTGGCGCCTCCGACTGCTCGGAAGACAAATCTACTGCATTCCCGACAGCCAGGTGTATCACGTGGGAGGAGGCACGCTGCCGAAAAACAACCCGCGAAAGACTTACCTCAACTTCCGCAACAACCTTACGATGCTCTATAAAAACCTGCCCGACAACGAGCTGAAGAAAGTAATGCGCATAAGGTGGTTTCTCGACTACATCGCCGCATGGCAGACACTGCTGCTCAAAGGCAACGTCGCCGACTTCAAGGCCATATACAAAGCCCGCAAGGACTTCAAGAAATGGCGCAGCAGATTCGACAGCGACAGGAAAAGAATACAAACCGCTGCCGCCACACACGACATCAAAGAGCGAAAACAAATCTCCATCGTTTGGCTGTACTATGCCAAAGGTCTCAAAACTTTCGCACAAATAGAAGAATATATCGCAAAAAAGAAAAACTGACACTTTTTTCAACGCAAATTATCACAAAATCAAAGATTTACTTGCAAATACAAAAAATTCTTCATACCTTTGCAGAAAATATTGTTAATATGCGAATATTTACAGAGCAGACATTAAAAGAATACATTCATAAAAATCCAAAAGCTAAGACTGCTATACAAGAATGGGCAACTATAGTTAAAAGAAGCAAGTGGAGCTGCTTCGCTGACGTAAAAAAGACATTCAATAGCGTTGATAGCGTAGGAAACCAAAGATATGTATTCAATATTAAAGGAAATGAATACAGAATTGTTATTGTAATAAAGTTTACGATTCAATTTGTGTATATAAGATTTATTGGTACTCACAAAGAATATGATAAAATAGATTGCAAAATAATATAATTAATATGACAAAAATAGAAACAATTTCACAATATAATTGGGCTGTAAAAAGAGTTGAAGAACTACTTCCACTAGTTGATGACAATACGCCAGCGGACAGTCCTGACTTTATAGAATTAGAGCTACTTTCAAATTTAGTAGCAGACTATTCTGATGCCCATTTTGCTGTTGGTGAACCAAAGCTTGTGGATGTTATTAAATTGAGAATGTATGAAATGGGATTAAACAAAAAGAACCTTTCTCTACTTTTGGGTATCAGCCCCTCTAAACTTTCCAACTACCTCACAGGCAAGAGAGAACCTTCTCTGCAAGATGCAAGAGAAATTAGTAAGAAACTTAATATAGAACCATCCATTGTATTAGGAATTTAACTTTATAATAGTATGAACATAGCAATTGTTGGAACGGGATATGTGGGACTGGTGTCAGGAACATGTTTCGCCGAAATGGGAGCTCACGTTACTTGTGTTGACGTGAATGAGGAGAAGATAAATAAATTGAACAATGGCGAGATGCCTATTTACGAGCCAGGACTGGAGGAGCTGGTGAAACGTAATGTGGAATACGACCGCCTGCACTTCACCACTGACCTCACCAGCGTACTGGACGACGTGGAAGTGGTGTTCTCGGCCGTTGGCACCCCACCCGACGAGGATGGAAGCGCCGACCTCAAATATGTGCTCGCCGTGGCAAGGCAATTCGGACAGAACATCAAGAAATACACTATCCTCGTTACTAAATCCACAGTGCCGGTAGGCACCGCAAAAAAAGTGAAGGCGGTAATCGAGGAAGAGCTCCAGAAGAGAGGCGTGGACGTGCCTTTCGACGTAGCCTCCAACCCGGAGTTCCTCAAGGAGGGAGCGGCAATAAAAGACTTCATGAGCCCCGACCGAGTGGTGGTGGGCACAGAGTCGAAAAAAGCCCAGGACGTGATGACAAGGCTCTACCAGCCGTTCCTCATCCAAAACTTCCGCGTGATCTTCACCGACATCCCCTCGGCAGAGATGACCAAATATGCGGCAAATGCCATGCTCGCCACACGTATCTCGTTTATGAACGACATCGCCAACCTCTGCGAACTCGTGGGTGCCGATGTTGATGCGGTGAGAAGAGGCATAGGAAGCGACACACGTATCGGACGAAAATTCCTCTACGCCGGGTGCGGATACGGAGGCTCCTGCTTCCCCAAAGACGTGAAAGCACTGATACACACAGGAATCGAAAACGGATACCACCTCGAAGTGATCGAGGCCGTGGAAAGGGTGAACGAAAAACAGAAATATGTGGTGTATAACAAGATAAAGCAACACATCGGAGACCTCAAGGGAAAGACCGTGGCAGTGCTCGGACTGGCATTCAAACCCGAGACCGACGACATGCGCGAAGCACCGTCGCTCATCGTCATCAACAAACTCCTCGAAGAGGGGGCTATCGTGAGGGTGTTCGACCCCATCGCCATGGATGAGTGCAAACGGAGAATCGGCGACAAGGTTATATACTGCAAGAACATGTATGACGCAGCCGACGGAGCTGATGTCTTTGCGCTCATGACAGAGTGGAGACAGTTCCGCATGCCTTCGTGGAACGTAATCAAGAAAGTGATGAAAGGCGACCTCGTGGTGGACGGAAGAAACATATACAACCGCGAAGAGCTCGAAGAGTTCGGATTCAAATATACAAGAATCGGAGAAGGGACTTCGAATTGAGAATTGAGAATGGGCTTCGCCGACCTTTCTCACGCTCGGCAAAGTAAGCAAGCTTCCTTTGCCCTCGCTAAATCGAAAGGTTGAGAATTGAGAATTATGCGCCGTCCCGGCGCGTGTCGCCTTACGGCGATGTCGGCTTCGCCGCAATGGCTCTCGCAAGGAGCAGCTCCGACAGCTATATTTAAAAAGCCAAGGGTTTAAGAATTAAAAATTAATGAAAAAGAGTAAGATTATTTACAGCATACTCGGCGGTTTGTGCGCCGCGATTATCGTGGCGACGCTATACCTCTATTTCTTCGCCTCGATGAACAAGAGCGAGGAGGCGGTGTATGTGTATATCGACGAAGATGACAACTGCGACTCGATATACAAACAAATCACGCCATTGGCAGACAAAAGGGCAATGACAGGATTGCGCACGATGATTCGTCATAGCGACTACGAAAGCAAAATACGTACCGGCAGATACAAGATTGAGCCGGGCGACGGACCCATCACCGTGTTCCGCAACCTGAAAAGAGGACAGCAGGCACCGCTGATGCTCACCGTACCTTCGGTAAGAACAATGGACGAACTCGCAGGGGTGTTGGGCAAGAAGTTGATGAAAGACAGCATCGACTTCGCCGAGGCCTTCCACAACGACAGCATCGTAAAAGCATTGGGATATGACAGCACCACAATGGTGTGCCTCATCATCCCCAACACATACGAGATGTATTGGAACGTAACAGAGCAGAAGTTCATCGACAGAATGAAGAAAGAGCACGACAAGTTCTGGGACAACGCCAGGAAAGCGAAAGCGGAGGCGGCCGGGCTCACACCCGTGGAAGTTACAACCCTCGCAAGCATCGTGGACGCGGAAACCACCAACAACGGCGAGAAGCCAATGGTGGCAGGCATGTATATCAACAGACTCAAACAAGACATGCCCCTGCAAGCCGACCCCACAGTGGTGTTCGCCATCGGCGACTTCTCAAAAAGGCGCATCTATCTGAAAGACCTGTCATACAACAGTCCATACAACACTTATATCAACACCGGACTGCCACCGGGACCCATCAGGATTCCTACCGTGGCAGGAGTGGAAGCCGTGCTTAACTATGCGCATCACGACTACCTGTATATGTGCGCTAAAGAAGACTTCAGCGGCACACACAATTTCGCGGCAACATACAAGGAGCACCTGCAAAATGCGGCAAAATACTCAAAAGCGCTGAACGAGAGAAACATTAAATAAATGTAAGGGCCCTGGCTTCTCAGCCTGGGCCCTACTCCAATAGGCATTAGCACTTTAAGGTAAAAAGATTGTATTCAGGATAACAGATGCAAAGGTAGAGCTTTTTCCGACACATTCCAAATTTTTTGATATGTTAAAAAACATATTTGCCCAAAAAGCACAAAAAAATCGAATTTTATTACGAAAAATCGAAGATTTTCACTAACTTTGCAGCCCTAAAACAATTGACAATTAACAATTGACAATTGACAATTAAGCGACTTCGTCGCAATTTGAGATTTGAAAATATTATAATTGATACGATTATGAAAGAAAATGAGACGGCAATGCCGGCAGAAGAGAAGAAGAGCATCAGCTTCGTGGAGCAATTCGTAGAGGAAGACCTCGCAGAGGGAAAAAACAATGGCAGGATACAGACACGCTTCCCGCCAGAGCCCAACGGACACCTCCACATAGGACACGCAAAAGCTATTTGCATGGACTTCGGAGTGGCGGAAAACTACAACGGAGTGTGCAACCTGCGCTTCGACGACACAAACCCGACAAAAGAAAACACCGAGTATGTGGAAGCTATACTCGAAGACATACAATGGCTCGGATTCAAGTGGGGAAACATCTACTACGCATCCGACTACTTCCAGAAACTCTATGACTTCGCCATCTGGCTCATAGAGAAAGGGAAGGCATACGTGGACGAGCAAACTTCTGAGCAGATAGCACAGCAGAAAGGAACACCCACAGAGCCAGGCACTCCCTCACCCTATCGCGACAGACCCGTGGAGGAAAACCTCAAACTGTTTAAACAGATGAACACACCGGAGGCCGTGGAGGGCTCAATGGTGCTAAGGGCGAAAATCGACATGGCAAACCCCAACATGCACTTCCGCGACCCTATCATCTACCGCATCATACAGACACCACACCACCGCACAGGAACAAAGTGGCACTGCTATCCGATGTATGACTTCGCACACGGACAAAGCGACTTCTTCGAAGGCGTCACCCACTCCATCTGCACACTCGAGTTCGTGCCGCACAGACCACTGTACGACTATTTCATCGACATGCTCGAGGAATACAACTCCGACAAAGGCGAGAAATACGACTACAGGCCAAGGCAGATCGAGTTTAACAGACTCAACCTCACCTACACCGTGATGAGCAAGCGCAAACTGCTCGCACTCGTGCAAGAAGGGTTTGTGAGTGGATGGGATGACCCCAGAATGCCCACACTCTGCGGCATGAGGCGCAGAGGATACTCGCCCGAGAGCATACGCAATTTCATCAAAAGCATCGGATACACCAAATTCGACGCACTCAACGACTATGCGCTCCTCGAGGCGGCAGTGAGAGACGACCTCAACAAAAAAGCAATAAGGGTATCGGCAGTACTCGACCCCGTGAAACTCATCATCACCAACTACCCCGAGGGAAAGACGGAGGAAATGGAGGCGGTAAACAACCCCGAAAACGAGGCCGACGGCACACACAACATCACCTTCAGCCGAGAGCTATGGATTGAGCGCGACGACTTTATGGAAGACGCACCGAAGAAATTCTTCAGACTCTCACCGGGAAAAGAGGTGAGACTCAAAAACGCATATATAATAATGTGTACCGGATGCAAAAAAGACGCTGAGGGAAACATCGAGGAGATCTATGCTGAATACGACCCGATGAGCAAGAGCGGTATGGAAGGCGCCAACAGAAAAGTGAAAGGCACTCTCCACTGGGTAAGCGCAAACCATGCGCTCAAGGCAGAGGTGAGACTCTATGACCGCCTCTTCAGCGTGGAAAACCCGGGAGCAGACGAAAGAGACTTCAGGGAACTGCTCAACAAAGAGTCGCTCACAGTGAAGACAAACTGCTATGTGGAGGAGTACCTCAAGGAGATGAAACCGCAAGACTACTTGCAATTCCAAAGAATAGGATACTTCACGCTCGACCCCGACACCACAGAAGACAAACTGGTGTTCAACAGAACCGTGGGGCTCAAGGACACATGGAAGAAAATTTCTAAAGATTAAAGACAACGTGGCAAAAAAACATATAGACGAATATTTCTTGGACGATGAGTTTCAAGAACTTCTAAGTAAATATGAAAACGCGCGCAAAAGCGGGCAAATGCCATACCTCGACGCCGACGACCTCGCCGACCTGGCGGAATACTACTGGGATATAAGAGAAGAGGACAAAGCTGAAGAGGCTCTGAAACAGAATGTACGACTGCACCCCGACGACATCAGGGTGATTTCGCAGCAAATAAAAATCGCACTCTATAAAGAAGACGATATCGACAAAGCGAAAAAACTGCTAAAACAGATATCACCCTACGAGCAGGAATACGACGCAGCGTATATCAGAGCGGAAGTGGCACTCGCCGACAGCCAGCCAGAAAGTGCGAACAAAGTGCTCGCACAGAGGCTCGCTATCATCACCGACGACAAAGAGAGAGAAAATTTCCTGCTCGACGCCGCCGACCTCTTCGAGATGTACGACTATTACGACCTCTCCCTTCAATGGCTCCTAAAAGGAAAAGACCTGTTGAAAAACTCCGAAGAGGCTAAGGAGATGATGGCGCGCACACTCGTGAAAAACGGGGAATATGAAAAGGGAAAACGGCTCTTCAACGAACTCATCGACAACGACCCCTACAACAGCGACTACTGGTACTCGCTCTCGATGGCGCAGATGTGGAACGGTGAAATCGAAGACTCCATAAAAAGCGCTGAATATGCCATCGCCATCGACCCCGAGGACGACGAGTCGATGAAACTCAAAGCCGACGCGCTATACGAGTTTGGCAACTATGAGGAGGCACTGAAATACTACCGCAAATGTCAGGAGTTAGCACCCGAGAACGGGGGGTATGACTTGATGGCGGCAACGATGCTCAGTCTGCTCAACAAACCGGAGGAAGGTCTGAAGGAACTGCAGAAAGCAGAGCAGAAAGCTGGCTACAACGAACGGCTGCTCGCCAAGGTGTATCCGGAGCTCGCCATGACATACCTGAAAATAGGAAAGAAAGACAAAGCGGAGGAGTATCTCAACTATTTCAAAAACCTCAGGGAGGCACAGACACCCACGGGCAAGGTGAACGTGGGACACATTCTGTTGGGCTTAGACCGGGTGCCGGAAGCAGCATCGTTTTTCATCGAAGCCATACAGGACGGCAATGAGGACATCGACTTGCAGATGCAGGTGGTGGCATCGCTGATGGACAACAACTACTATCAGATGGCCTACGAGTTTCTCAAAGACCTCCTCGAGGGTGAGAACGGTGACAAGACTGTGAAAAAAGGATATGCCGCACTCGCTATCTGCTGCGATGAATTAGGGAAGAAAGACGAGTTTCTGAAATGCATAAAAATCTCCGCGGAGACACAACCGGCGGAGACAAGAAGTGTATTGAGCGAGTATTTCCCGGAGGGCATGGACCCGAAAGACTATTATGAATATATGTATAAAAAAATAAAGACAGACAAAGCATGAACTGGTTAAGCTCATTGTTGGGAAATCTCAACTACGGAACTATTCTCTTCTTGATGATGCTCGAAAGCACGGTGATTCCCGTGCCTTCAGAGTTCGTCGTTACGCCGGCAGCCTACCATGCCGCCGGAGGCAACCTTAACGTGTGGCTCATCATTCTCTTCGCCACCATAGGAGCCGACCTCGGCGCCACAATCAACTATGTCGTGGCTTATTTCTTGGGCCGCCCCATCATCTACCGCTTCGCCAACAGCCGTTGGGGACATCTCTGTCTGCTCAACCAGGAGAAGGTGGAGAAAAGCGAGAAATATTTCGACGACCACGGCATTGTGGCAACACTCACCGGACGACTCATACCGGGCATACGACACCTGATTTCCATTCCCGCCGGACTGGCAAAAATGAACTACGGCAAGTTCCTGCTCTACACCACAATCGGAGCCGGCGTATGGCACAGCATCCTCGCTGCCCTCGGCTGGTATCTCCACGCCATCGTGCCAGAAGAGCAACTGAACGACAAAATCACTGAGTATGCCGACTACATCAAATTCGCTATCATTGCATTAGTGGCAATCGCAGTCTTATATTTTGTAGCCCGCCACTTCTTAAAAAAGAAGAAAGAAGAACAATAATCAATAGCTAAAAAAAGCTGCCCTCCGGGCAGCTTTAATTATCCATTTTCCATTATCCATTAATTCGTTTGGTGGTTAATGCAAATCCCTTGCAGATACCAGTTATAGAGTTTGCTGATACCCTCATCGATTTCCACTTTATGGTGCCATCCCAACCGGTGGAGTTTGCTCACGTCGGTGAGTTTTCTCGGTGTGCCGTCGGGTTTTGAGCTATCCCATCTCAGTTCGCCCTTGAAGCCAATCTCTTTCACTATCTTCTCTGCCACCTCTTTAATGGAAATCTCTTTTCCTGTTCCCACGTTGATATGGCAGTTGCGAATCTCTTTCGCTCCCGGCTCGTAGGTGTCTTTGAAGTCAACATTCAACAACACGTGAACCGATGCGTCGGCCATTTCCTCGCTCCAGAGGAACTCTCGCATCGGACTTCCTGTGCCCCAGAGCGTAACAGCCTCAGGAGTGATGCCATATTTTGCGAGTATGGCGAGGATTTCCTCGTTGCTGTTGTTGCCGTTCACGCGTTCCACGGGACGGAGGTTGATGTCTTTCCTCACAGCATCCCAGTCGCCTTCGTTAAGGCATTTCGAGAGATGCACTTTCCTGATCATTGCCGGCAGCACGTGGGAGTTCTCCAAATGGAAGTTGTCGTTAGGACCATAGAGGTTTGTGGGCATCACGGCGATATAGTTGCAACCATATTGTATCGAGAAACTCTCACACATCTTCAGTCCTGCGATTTTGGCGATGGCGTAAGGCTCATTGGTATATTCCAACGGCGATGTGAGCAGACTGTCCTCTGGCATTGGCTGAGGGGCCATGCGCGGATAGATGCAGGTGCTTCCCAAGAAGAGGAGTTTTTTCACTCCGTGGCGGAAGCTCTCGCCAATCACGTTCTGCTGTATCTGCAAGTTCTGGTAGATGAAGTCAGCGCGGTAGTTGAGGTTGGCCATAATGCCGCCCACATGGGCAGCTGCCAGCACCACAGCCTCCGGCTGCTCCTTGTCAAAAAATTCCTTCACTGCCACAGGGTCGAGCAAGTCGAGCTCCTTGTGCGTGCGACCCACGAGGTTCTCATAACCGCGGGCTTTCAGATTGTTCCAAATGGCAGAGCCCACAAGTCCGCGGTGCCCGGCCACATATATTTTCGTATTTTTATCCATAATATCATTAAATCTAACCCATAAAATAGGGTCATTTAGTCTAGCCCGACCCAGTCGGGGCAGCTCTTAACAGAGGGTCATTTAGTCTAACCTGGCCCAGCCGGGACTGCTCCTTGCGGAGTGCTGTCATCGCCGCCAGCCAGGTATTAATTGTCAATTGTCAACCTTTCGATTAAGCGAGGGCAGAGAAAGCTTGCTTTCTTTGCCGAGCGTAAGAAAGGTCGGCGTAAGCCCATTATCAATTGTCAATTATCAAAGCGGAATTACTCCGGTAATTGCGCTTTAATATACAGTTTTTTCACGAACTTCATATCGTGTGCCACCATGAGCTTCACAAGTTCGGGGAAGGTGGTTTTAGTGGGGTTCCATCCGAGTACTTTCTTTGCCTTAGCGGGGTTTCCGAGCAGTTGCTCCACCTCGCAGGGTCTGAAGTATTTCGGGTCAACCTCCACGAGCACTTTGCCTGTAGCCTCGTCGATACCTTTCTCGTTCACTCCTTCGCCTTCCCATTTCAGGTTGATGCCGCACTCTTTGAATGCGAGAGTTGCGAATTCCCTTACGGTGTGCATTTCGCCTGTTGCGATAACGAAGTCATCGGGTTGCGGCTGCTGGAGTATGAGCCACATGCACTCAACATAGTCCTTGGCATATCCCCAGTCTCTGCGTGCGTCGAGGTTTCCGAGATACAGTTTGTCCTGGAAGCCTTGTGCTATACGGCAGGCGGCGAGGGTTATCTTACGTGTTACGAAGTTCTCGCCTCTTCTCTCGCTCTCATGGTTGAAGAGGATACCGTTGCAGCAGAACATCTGGTAGCTCTCACGGTAGTTTTTCATTATCCAGAAGCCATAGAGTTTTGCCACTGAATACGGGCTGCGGGGATAGAACGGTGTGGTCTCTGACTGCGGCACCTCCTGCACTTTTCCATAGAGCTCAGATGTGCTGGCCTGGTAAATGCGGCAGGTCTTGTCTAATCCGCAGATGCGCACTGCCTCAAGGAGGCGGAGCACGCCCACTGCATCGGCCTCAGCGCTGTATTCCGGCACGTCGAAGCTCACTTTCACGTGGCTCTGTGCCGCAAGGTTATATATTTCTGTCGGTTTAATCTCGCTTATCACCCTCACGAGCGATGAAGAGTCGGTCATGTCTCCCCAGTGGAGGTTTACGAGGCGTTGTTTTTTCATGTCCCTCACCCACTCGTCTAAGTAAAGGTGTTCGATACGCCCGGTGTTGAATGATGATGAGCGGCGGAGTATGCCGTGCACCTCATAGCCCTTCTCGATTAAAAACTCTGCCAGATATGAGCCGTCCTGTCCGGTGATACCTGTGATTAATGCTACTTTTCTTTCCATTGTGAAATCATTGTTTTTGTCTGCCTTGGCAGACTGTGATGTTATTCTGAAAATTGTTTTATTCTCTGTTCTTCGCTGAGTTTGCATATCAGCAGTGTGTCGTCGTGCTCAGCGACGATATATCCGTCTAAGCCCTGTATCACCACTTTTTTCTCTTGCGAAGCGTTGACGATACAGTTTTTCGAGTCATACAGACTGATGTTCTCTCCTATCACGGCGTTGCCATAGAGGTCTTTGCGGCTTTGCTGCAGCAATGAGCCCCAGGTGCCGAGGTCGCTCCAGCCGAAGTCTGAGGGGCACACGAAGATCTCGTCCGCCTTCTCCATGATGGCATAATCTACGGAGATGTTCTCGCATTCGGGGAATTTGGTGTCGATGGTCTCCTGCTCTTTGTCTGTGCCGTACACAGGCATCATCTGTTCGAAGATCCTCGACATTGTCGGCTGATAGAGGCGGAAGGCGTTTACTATGGTCTTCACGCTCCACACGAAGATGCCGGCATTCCAGAAATAATTGTTTTTGCTGATATATTCCTTGGCCGTCTCAAGGTCGGGTTTCTCACGGAAGGAGAACACTCTGTAAATCTCCTTGATTCTCGGTGAGTGGGATGCGAGGTCGGCCTGTATGTACCCGTATCCGGTCTCCGGTCTGCTGGGTTTGATGCCGAGGGTAACGATGGCGTCGGTTTCTGATGTGAAGTCGAGGCATTGTGTGATAATCCTCTTAAACTCCGCCGTGTTTACGACGATATGGTCGCTGGGTGTAACGACGATATTGGCGTCAGGATTTTTCGACTTAATTCTCCAGCTCACATAGCAGATACAGGGTGCCGTGTTTCTGCGGCAAGGCTCGCAGAGGATGTTGCCCGCGGGTATTTCCGGCAGTTGCTCCTTAACGATAGAGGCGTAGTTTTTGTTTGTCACCACCCATACGTTTTCGGGGTTGCACACCCCTGCGAAGCGGTCAAAAGTCAGTTGGATGAGGGTGCGTCCGCATCCAAGCACGTCGATAAACTGCTTTGGTTTCTCCGGTGTGCTCATAGGCCAGAAGCGGCTTCCCACTCCGCCGGCCATAATCACCACATGGTTGTTATCACTGTTTTTTGTCATACTATTAAGAATTTAGAGTGCAAAAGTACAAAAAAAATTCTTTTCCGATGTAAAAAAACTAAAAAACTTGCAATTTTTCATCGAAACCACCCTAAAATCCCCAAAATAAGCTTTCTTAAAGACAATCCCGACCCAGTCGGGGCAGCTCCTGCGGAGGGCGTAAGCATCTGGACTAACCCGGCCCAGCCGGGGGTGCTCCTGCCAGAGGGGCGCATTAGGACTAGCCCGACCCAGTCGGGGCAGCTCCTGCGGAGGGCTTTTTGCGAACGAAGTCGCATAATTGTCAACCTTTCGATTTAGCGAGAGCAAAGGAAGCTTGCTTACTTTGCCGAGCGTGAGAAAGGTCGGCGAAGCCCATTGTCAATTGTCAATTGTCAATTGTCAATTGTCAATTGGATTGATTTCGGCTCCGCCGAAATCAATCCGCCCAGTCTTCTTTCTCCGCCAGCTCTTTCTCCCTTTTCTCCACCTCTTCCGGGTGCAGTTGTCTCTCTTTTCTGTTGTTGAGCCATTGGAAGTGGAAGATAATCCAAGTAACGACAAAATACACAGCCACTTGAATCCAGAGGATCCAGCATTCCTTGCTCACGTCGATGAGTGTCGCCCCCATAGAGTTTACTCTCACGAAGGCCCTGATGCCGAATGTTGAGGGGAACACTGCCGCCACGGCCTCCCAGAACGCCGGGATGTTTGACTTCGGCCATGATATTCCGGAGAGGAAGAGCAGCGGCACCGACATAAACACCACGAGGAGCATCACGTCCTCACGGTGGGGCACCACTCTTGAGAACATCATCGAGAAGAACACGCACGCCAGGATGTATGGTATTCCGATAGCCAAGAGCGCATCCCAGTGTACCAATGAGGGGAAGGAGAACATCAACGGCACCACCATAAAGAGGTATGCCGTGGTGAGGGCGGAGATGAGGAAGAATGCTAAGGCGCGTCCCAAAACTGCCCGCATCGTGCCGTCATAATGTTTGTCATACACTCTCTGCGCTTTGTTTTTCTTGCGGCGACTGTAGTCGCGCATCGTGCCGGCGGCGAGTCCTACGCCCAAGAGCATCGCCTGTTGCACGATAAGTGCCAGCACTGCCGGGATAATGAAAGAGCCATATCCCTCGGAGGGATTGAAAATCGCCACTCCCTCTGTTTTCAAAGGTGCTGTGGCAATCTCGTCCTCGCGCGAGGTGGCATTCTGTGCCACTTTGATTTGTATCTCTTTATTCATCTCTCCCTGCACTGCCACCGAGGTTTGGTATATCGCCTTGTAAGCGAGCATAAAACTCATGTCGGTATAAACGCTCACCGTGGTTTGCTCCTGTCGGAAGAGCTTCGTCTCGAAGTCGGCGGGGAAATAGAGGATGCCATACACCCTGCCCATGCCCACGAGATTGCGGGCCTCGTCCAAGGAGGCGCACCGGTATTTCACCTTCACGTCGGGCGAGGCGTCGTATTTTCTTATAAACTCCCTTGAGGTGTGGGTGTTTGACTTGTCAACCACTGCCGTAGGCACCTCCCTGACAACCTCATTGTTGTATATCCACGAATAGAGCAGCGGATAGACGAGCGGCACGGCAAGGATAAAGAGGAGCACGGCGGAGTCGCTGAACATCAACCTCGTCTCGTGCCACCAGATGTATAACATGTCGCTGGTGCCTTGTATTATCCTTTCCCAGAGTTTCTTCATTGCGCTGTCAGTCTGTGTATGTCCATTCGTTTAATGCCATCTTTATGCGTCTCATCAGGAATATGGGCAAACCCGTAAACGCCAGGAGTGCCACGATGTTGGCAATGGCGTTGACAAACGGGAAGCCGTTGAGGATGCATATATGGTATATCTGATAATAATGCCGCAAGGGGAAGAGCTGCGCAATGGTGATGATGGGCGAGTCCATGGCGAAGAGCGGAAAGCCAGCTCCGCAGAGGGAGAAGCTCAACACCGACCAGAGGGAGCAGATGGTCATCGACAGACGCATCGACGGCACAAGACCGAAAGCGAAGATACCGAAACCTTGGCTCGCAAACACGGTGAGCCCCACGAGGGCCACCACGTCCCACAGCGTTCCTTGGTTTATAAACCCTTGCGTGTGGAAGAGGTAGTACATAAAGAAGCTCAGCACGAACGTGTGGATTACGGTGTGCGGCAGATATTTTCCCATAATGACGACAAACATGTTATTTCCCGACATTTGCATCAGCTCTTTCGAGCGTTGGTATTTCAGCTCCGTACCAAGGGAATAGGCGGAGAGGAGGAACACGAACGTGAGGATGCACCCGGCCACGAGCCATGGGGAGAGGAAATAATTATAGTTCACCCATGGGTTGTTGATGAAGTGGGCATCGATAGTTATCGGCTGAAGGAAAGTCATCACCTGTTGTTGCGTGGCTCCTTTTGCCTGTAGCACCGACTGTCCCACGGCTGCCGCGGCGAGGGAGGTGATTGTTTTCAACTCCTTGTAAGTAAACGACCCGGAGGTGAGCGGTACCATGGAATAGTAATAGGATATCGTGGGCTGGCGGCTTGCCATCAGCTCTTCGGTCATATTTTTCGGGATATAGAGGAAGGCATAGATATCGTCGGTTTGTATGGCGTGCCTTGCCTCTGCCACGGTGGCGTATCTTGCTTTTATTTGTACTCCTTGGAAGGCGTCGAGTTTGCGTATCAAGGCCCTTGTGGTGCTGGTGTTGTCCTGGTCCACGATGCCTATGGGCAGGTCGTTGGGATGCCCCTCCTCGAGCATCATGGTGTATAGAAACATCACGATGACGGGGAAGACGAACATACAGAGCACATACATCGGTGAATGGAAGATGATTTTGCACTCTCTCCAGGCTACCTTTAGAATCCTTATCAGCATACTTCCGATTGATATTTTGCCACTTGAATTTTCTCTTGAAGTTTTAAAAGGTTATTGTTTGATTACCAGCGACATTCCGGGTCTTAGGCCTTCCACTTTCTGTGTGGGTCTTGCCCTTACCTCGAATGTCTTGAGGTCATACTGTCCTGTGGCTTTTGTGGCTTTCCAGGCGGCATAGGTTCCTGCGTCTTTGAGGTAATACACTTTCATCTTGAATTCCTTGTCGAAGGCCGGACAGTAGGCGGTGATCTCGTCGCCCACCTTGATGCCTTTGAGCTGGTCTTCCTTGATGTTGAAACTTCCCCAGATGTCGTCCATTATCGATATTGTCATTATTGGCGAGCCGGTGCCCACGAGCTCTCCCACTTTGGGATACACGCTGTTCACCTCGCCGTCCATCTGTGCCGTCTGTATTGTCTCGCTGATGTATGCCTGCACCTCTTGCACCGCACCGCGGGCCTGGTTGACCTTTGCGGCGGCCGCAGCCTTCTCCTCTTGCCGGGCGCCGTTCACAGCCATGTCGTATTGGCTTTTCGCCGCTTTCTCTTGTGCCACGGCAGCGTCGTAGAGGGCTTTTGCCTCGTCTCTCTTCTGTGCGCTTACCACTCCTTCCTTGAAGAGGTTTTCCACTCTCTGGTATGACTTTTTCTTCACGTCTGTGGCCACCTTAGCCTGTTGCCAGAGTTCCTTGGCTCCTTGTATCTGCTCTTGGCGCGCTCCTTTCTGTGCCATGTCGCTCATGGCCGACGCTGCGCCCTCCACGCTCTTTGCCTGTTGGTATTTCGCCTTCACCTCGGGTGCGTCGATGATTGCCAGGGTGTCGCCGGCTTTCACAAAGTCGCCCTCTTGTGCGAAGAGCTGCACGATGCGGCCAGGCACTTTCGACGACACTCTGTATTCCGACACTTCCACCTCGCCTTGTATCACCTCCTTCTGTTTGCCGAGTGTGAGCAGTCCTATGCCTCCCACGATGAGCACCACCATCACGAATGCGAGGAGTGCTATGAGAATGCTTATGTTTTGCGATTTCTGTGACATAATGATTTATTTTTGTTATTCTCTCTCTGTTTTTTAACTCTAAGTATTAATAGTATATCTCACCCATTGCTTTTCTTAAAGCCAGCTGAGTTATTTTCACATCTATGGCGGCATCGATCTTTTGTGTCTGTGCCTGCAGCCATGCCGTCTGTGCCTCCATCACGGTGGTGCTTTCTATCACTCCCTCCCTGAACCCGAGGTTGGCGCAGCGCAGGTTTTCCTCTGCCTTCTCGGTGTTCTTCAGGGCCATGGCGTATTTCTTATTTGCTTCTTTCACTTTGAAACTCGACTGGTTTAGCTGCAATTGTATCTTCTCTCTCGCCTCCTCGTATTCGAGCCTTGCTATTGATGTGGCTGCTTTCGAGGCGCGTATCTTATTGGCTGTCTCAAACCAGTTCCATATAGGCACTCTCATCAGCACGCCCACGTTCCACACGCCGGAGAATTTCTTCTCGAAACCGTTAAACATATTCGGGTTGGTGATAAGGTATCCTCCTGTCAAGGCCACCATAGGCATGTAGTCGGCGCGCATCATCTTTGTAACCTGCTCGCTCATGCCTATCATGGTGCTGAGCATTTGCAGTTCCGGCCTCTGGTCCTCTGCTTTCTGCATGTCGAAGTCTGACGATGCCACTGCCTGGTCGATGGTCTCATCGTTCTCGTCTGCCAAGGTGATATCGTCGCTCACGGGCAGACCGCAGAGCTGGGAGAGATACATCTTGGCGAGGCTCACGCCGTTGTCGGCCTGTGTCTTCTGCATCTCGGCCTCATTCACCTTCACGTCCACCTTGAGTCCGTCGGCTCTCGTCGCCACGCCCTGATTAATCATCTTCTGCACGTCGTCGTCGAGTTTCTGCACCAACTGCAGGTATTTCTCGGCGAGCTTTTGCTTGTGCTTCAACGACACGACGAGCCAATAGGCGTTATCGACATCGTAAATCACATTTTGCGAACTCTGGTCGTAATTGGTGTATGCCAACTGCTCGGAATACTCTGCCATCTTGTTCATTGCGGTAATTCTTCCTCCGAAGAAGATGGGCTGCATCACGCTTATCGACCCGGCAAAGATGTTGCGGGTGTCGGTGCGTGTGGCGTCCACGATGCTGCTGCCGGCGGAATTGAGTTGCGAAGCCGTGGCGCTCATCAGATGCTGACTGAGTGTCTGTGCCTGCTCCAAAGACAATAGCCCCTGCTCTGCCATCTGTTCTACAACCCCATTAGCCGATGTCAGGGCGCTGCTCGATGACAGTCCGCTGACAACATTGGTGCCGAGGTTATTCAATGCCGACTTCTGGTCGTCGTTGAGTATCGACACTTCCTTGCTCATCCACGAGTAGGCGCCGTAGGCATTCACCCGGGGCAGAAACTTCGACTTGGCCACCTTGCGCAAACTCCCTGCCATGTCTTGCTTGAGCCTGCCTATTTGCAGCTGCTTATTGTTACGCATGGCCATGGCGCGGCAACTGTCTATCGACAGCACCCCCTGCGCCCCGGCAACCGCCGGAACCATGGCAATAAACAACAAACCTATAATTTTTTTCATAACATAAATCCTTAATGCGGACATTCATACTGCCGCAGTCTGTTCCTTAGTCAGTTATTGCATCGCACTGTTGATACAGTAATAACGCATAAAACAGTGCAAAGGTATGCAAAATTATCGGAATAACGGTATAAAATAGCGTTTTTTTCACTTTTTTGTACCACTTTTACATAAAAACAGAAATTTTGACCAATTTATAAGACTCTGTAAATGTAAATAATAAATTCTTAAAATTAATATAATTATTATAATATAATATAAATATAAGAGCTTTTTGATACAATATTAATAAATATGTAGTAACTTTGCAGTTGAATTTTAAGTGTAATTTTTACACTCGGTTTTCAGACGCTATTTTAAAGCTATTTTTGACGCAATTTATTGACCGGATTTTGATGACGAGGAGAAAGAGAACTTACTGACGTTTTTGAAACCTGACTAAGACGAGGAGACAGACAGATTACTGACGATTTTTAGATTTTACGACGAAGATAATAAGACTAAATACTTACTGACGATTTTTGAAGATTGACGAGGAAGAGGAGACAGACAGATTACTATCGATTTTGAAGATTGACAAATGACGAAGACGAAGAGAGAGAGACGTGCTAACTGAGAAATTGAAATAAATCATAATATTAATAACAACTTAAAACCACAACACTATGAACATTAAAAGAACAATTATGGCATGGGGGGCAATAGCTTCGCTGCTGTCTTTGGGCGCATGTTCGGACGACTGGGGGAAAAGTGACCCGGAAGCGGGCAACCAAGTGTATCCCTCCAGGCAAGTCGTTTCTACTTATACTTTCGAGTATGAGGAAGGAAGCGAATACTCCGACATTACGCAACTCATTGGGACAGAAGGTGAAAACTATGCCATTTTCAACGCCACAGACCGCAAGACAAACACCTTGTGGCTAAAGAATGGAGTAGCCACACTGGCAAATCCACTGAATGATGTGAAGGTGCAAAACGGTGCCGCCGTTACCTTCTGGGTGAAATGCGACACTACGGCAACAAATGAATCTATAAATTTGCTGGCGTTTGGAGACTTGTCAACAGGGACGGCGTTGAGCATTTCCGACGATGGAGTAATAAGATATTATTACGACCCCACCAATTGGTCGTCGTCGCAGATATGGGAAAAAGACTCCCTGTGCGATGGCAACTGGCATTTTATCGCCTTGCAGATGAGAAACGACGGATATGACGCATATCTTGACGGCAGCCTGCTGGCTACAGTGTCAAACAGCGACGATGCTGTATATGCCGAGATGGTGCAATTTATGCAGTCTGCACCTTATATATATTTAGTAAGGGGTGACCAGGCAGCAATCTACGACGACATCACCTTCATCCGCAACCAGATGGAACAGAAAGACTGGAACAAGAAGTTCACAGGAGGCTCAAGCTCCGGCGAGACCACAGAAAGAGAGAAAGAATACATACAGGTTGGTGAGACAGACTTCTCCAACGGCTGGTGGACGGCATTCTCCGACTGCTGGAACATCAAGGACGGCGAGACACTGCACATTGGCTTCTACAACTACGGCAGCGGCGCAAACGTTTGGGAGAACTGGCTCCTCGTTTGTACCGACGGAGGATACTCGGCATCAGTGCCCGACAAGGGAGGCACAGGCAACGAGCACTTCGTATTGAGGTCTGACTTCTTCGGATGGGGCGACGCCAACTACAATGGAGCCAACATCTCCCACGACTTCGACTTCTCTACTTTCAATGAGGATATGTCAGGAGCATGGGTGGAAATCGACGTAAACAAGAACAGCGGTGTAATCACCATGACAGCTGTCATCACCACCACCGCAGGTAAGGAGTATCACTACACTTACAAGCAGGAGGGTGCCACAGAAGAAGAGACGGGTATCTTCCTCACAGCAGAGAAGGCTTACCTGCTCATCGACCCGGAGAAAGTGTATATCGGAACAAGCTATGAGAGTGGCAAGTATGTAGTGGGAGCTGCTGACTTCACCACTGGCTGGTGGTCGGCATTCTCTGAGGCCTACACCTTCGACGGCGACATCGCCGAGGAGCAGCCGTTCGTGGCTCACTTCTACAACAACACCAGCGGCGAGTCGCCAAACGTATGGAACAACTGGCTCGTGATCTTCACCGGAGGCGGCTATTGCTCGAATATGCCGGGCGTAACTGGCGACGGAGCAGAGTATGCCGTGTTCAGGGCTGACGCAGGCTGGTGGAGCCTCATAGGAGCAGCTGGCTCTGTTGACTTCACCTACGATGCCGAGACCTGGGTATCCGACATGAGCGGAGCAGAGTGCTGGGTGGCTATAAGCAGAGCCGGCACTGCCACTAAGCTAAGATTCAAGATGATCAAGAGCGACGGAGTAACCTGGTTTAACGACGGTACGTTCAACGTTACCCTCCCGGAGGGCTCGCTCAGCGCCATCTTCTCAGTGGAGCTCGCCTCATTAGACTTCATCGACGTGGGATACTACCCGTATTTCGACAAGATACATCCCTAAAACTTTAAAAGGAAGATTATGAAAAGTAAAATAAATAAAATTATAACGCTGGTTTGCCTGATGCTCCTCACCGTAGGGGCACAGGCCCAAACCGCCGTCAACGGAAATGTAGTTGACGCACAGGGCGAGGCGATTATAGGAGCAAGCGTCATGGAGGTGGGCACCACCAACGGTACCGTTACCGACTTCGACGGCAACTTCTCCCTGAAAGTGAAAACCAACAATCCCCAGCTGCGCATCAGTTATGTGGGATTCACCACACAGACATTGCCGGCAACGCAGAATATGAAAGTGGTGCTGCAAGAAGATGCCGCAACACTCAACGAGGTCGTGGTAGTGGGTTATGGCGCACAAAAGAAAGAGAGCGTCATCGGAGCCATCTCACAGGTGTCGAGCAAAGACCTCCTCTCCACTCCGGCTGCCAACGTAACACAGGCCATTGCCGGTAAAATCCCCGGTGTGATCACCACACAGACCAGCGGCGCCCCGGGTGCCGACGACGCCACGATTAACATCCGCGGACGCGCGACATTCGCCGGCGACGGCGCACCGCTCGTGATGGTAGATGGTGTGGAGCGTTCATTCTCGCAAATAGCACCCGACGATATCGAGAGCATCAGCGTACTGAAAGACGCATCTGCAACAGCAGTGTATGGTGTGAGAGGCGCTAACGGCGTAATCCTCGTTACCACAAAAAGAGGTAAGGAGCAGAAACCCGAGGTGAGCCTCACTGCCAACTTCCAGTGGCAGTCGCCAACAAGGAAAGACAGCTACCTGAACTCCTATCAGTCGGTATTGCTCTATGAGGAGGCATTGGCAAACGACGGACTGCAGTCTGCATACTCCGCCGCCGACCTCGAGATGTATCGCAGAACAGTGAACGGCGAGCATACCAACGCACTCGACAACCTCGTTTACCCGAACGTGAACTGGTATGACGAGGTACTGAAAAGCACCGCGCCGGCACAGAGATACAATGCCAGCGTGAGAGGCGGTACAAAGAGAATGCGCTACTACGCATCGGCAGAGTACTACAACCAGAAGAGTATCGTGAAGAACCTCAGCCAAGACCAGTATGGCAACTCCTCATCACCGGGCTACCGCAGGTTCTCATTCCGCACAAACCTCGACTTCTTCATCACCAACAACCTCACCACATCGGTGAACTTCGGCACCAGGTTTGAAGAGAGATACGGACCAAACACATCCGAGTCGAGCACATACAGCCAGATCTTCTACTCCCTGAACCACACCCCGGGCTGGATTTTCCCGGTACAGTATCAGGTGGAGAACGGCGACAGCTACAAGACACTCTATGGAGGTAACTCCACATACCAGGACAATATCGTGGCTGCACTCGCCAACGGCGGATACTATAAAGGAACCAACACCATCAATGAGATCAACCTTATCGTGGACTATAAGATGGACTGGCTCACAGAGGGACTCAGCGTGAAAGGTATGGCATCCTACGACTACGACTCTTACTACAGAAAACTCTTCAGCGCAGGCTTCGCCACATACGAGCTCAACGACCGCAGCAACTACACCAGCATCGACGCATACAACAAGTTCAATACCGACGGCGAGCTGTCGTACAGCAAGAGCGCATCGACAACATACAAGCTCTACCTCGAGGCACAAATCAACTACGCCCGTAAGTTCGGCAAACACGATGTTACAGCCATGGTGCTTTACAACCAGAACGACTACCACTACCAGTCGGAGCTGGCAAAGAGATACCAGGGTATCGTGGGACGTGTAACATACGGATACGACGACAAGTACCTCGCCGAGTTCAACATGGGCTACAACGGCTCGGAGAACTTTATGAAAGGTAAGCGCTTCGGTTTCTTCCCAGCTTTCTCTTTAGGATGGCGCATCACACAAGAGAAATTCATGGAAGGCACACAAAACTGGCTCAACAACCTTAAGCTCAGGGCCAGCTACGGACAGGTGGGTAACGACGTTTATACCGTCAACGGCACCGCACAGCGCTTCCTCTATGAGGAGACCTGGTATCAGGTGAGCAACGACTACCGCTTCGGTACCACAGGAGTAACAGGTATCTACGAGTCGCAATACCCCAACTACGGAGTGACATGGGAAAGGGCTCACAAGTTCAACCTCGGTTTGGAATTCGGACTCTGGAACGGTATGCTCAACGGTAGCATCGACCTCTTCTATGAGAAGCGCAAGGACATCCTCACCGCCTACCTCACACGCCCGCAATGGGTAGGTGTGGCAATGGCAGCAGGAAACCTCGGAGAGTCGAAGAACAAAGGTCTCGAGATTGAGCTCCATCACACCAACCTCATCGGACAGGACTTCAGATATAATGTGGACTTCGCATTCTCACACGCAAAGAACGAAATCGTGGATATGAACGAGCCGGCATTGAAGACTGAATACCGCAAACAGATGGGACACGCCATCGGACAGTACTACGGACTCATCTGCGAGGGCTTCGTGACACAGGCAGACATCGACGGAGGCAACCTCCCGAAGAGCACCTACTCCACCAACGTGCAAGTGGGCGACCTGAAATATAAGGACATGAACGGCGACGGCTTTATCGACGACCGCGACGAGACCGCCATCGGATACAGCGACCTGCCCGAGAACACTTACTCACTCACATTAGGATGCACATACAAAGGAATAGGCTTCAACGTGATGTTCCAAGGTGTGGACCACGTGAGCAGATACTACGACGCAGATGCCATGTACGCCTTCTACAACAACGGTAAGGCAAAGACACAGCATCTCACCAGATGGGACCCCGCACAAAGCGAGGCATACAACCTGGCCAACGCCACATACCCGCTCCTGCACACCAACAGCTACGGAGACCACAACCAAAGGCAGAACTCTTTCTTCTTGCAGAACGGCGCGTTCCTGAGACTTAAGAACATTGAACTCTCATACAACCTGCCGGCAAAATGGATACAGCATGTGGGAATGAGCTCATGCAGGGTATATGCTAACGCCAACAACCTCATCACCTGGGACCACCTCGACAAACTCTGCGACCCGGAGAGCAACGGCTCCAACAGGTATCCTATTATGAAAACCGTGAACATCGGTATCAATGTCGTATTCTAAAATATATGCACTATGAACACTAAAATATATAAATACATAGCAGCAGCGGCAATGGCGCTGAGCTTGGGCAGCTGCAGCGACTTCCTCGACAAAGAGCCGAGCAACGAGCTTACCGGTACAGAGGTGTTCTCTGACTGGGCTCTCATGGAGGAGTTCCATTTCGACACATACAACTTCCTCAGGCATGGAGCACTGCGCATAAACAGCTCATGGCTCGACGCCGCTACAGACTTGGCAGAGACCAGCTACGGAACCGGAGGAGTGAGAACTACATTCAACATCGGCAACTACTATGGAAGCGGAGGAGCAGCAGAGCTCACCGACACATGGGAACACTACTACCGCGGAATAAGAAAATGTAATATGACCATCAGCCGCATAGAAAGTGTGCCGCAACCCATCGACATCAGCGAAGACCTCTATAAGAGCAGAATGGGAAATTACGTGGCAGAGGCACGCTTCCTCAGAGCATGGTTCTACTGGGAGCTCTTCCTCAGATACGGACCCGTGCCTATCGTTACCGAGGTGCTCGACCCCGACGGCGACCTCCTCACAGGATACACCACAAGGCCAACAATTAAGGAGTATGTTACCGACTTCATCCTCCCCGAGCTCGAAGCATGCGAAAAGGGAGAAGAGAAAACTTTCACCAACGAAGATGGCGAGACTGACACTTATACCATACAATTGCTCTCCTACGATGACGCATCGGGCAACACCTACGCCGGACGTATCAGCCAACCTATGGCAGGTGCGCTCATCAGCCGCATAAAGCTCTATATGGCAAGTCCGAGATTCTCTGCAGAAAGCAATGTGACATGGGCACAGGCAGCACAGGCAGCACAAGATTTCATCAACAACTACGGTGATAAATACCAGCTCGTAACTGCCACCAACGGCGGTGTGGCAGCCTACAACAACGCGTGGATGCTCACACCGTATCTCGACGGCAACACAGAGACAATCTTCTTCCGCAACGACGCGGCCATCGGCTGGAGCAGCATCTCTGCCGACACACCCGTGGGAGAAGGCGGTAGCGGTGGTTGCTGCCCGAGCCAGAACCTCATCGATATGTATGACATGGCCGACGGCTCAGCGCCTTTCACACAATACGACGCCACCGGAGCTCCGGTTTATACCAACGGCAAACCGACAATCAACTCCGAAAGTGGATACACCGACGAGAAGATGTGGCAAGACAGAGACCCGAGACTCGCCGCTACAGTACTCTACCACGGAGTGGCATGGGGCAACGGAACCATCAACGTGATCTACGGACAAAGAGACAACCCCGTGGGCAACGCCAACTCCACACCCACTGGCTACTATCTCAGGAAATGGATTCCCGAGACCATACTCAGCAATGAGCACGCCGGAACAGCCAGAAGACTCTGGAAATTCATCGGATACAATGAGATACTGTTGAATGCCGCAGAGGCACTCATCGAGATGGGCACCGACAGTGCTTATAATGAGGCATGCATAAAACTCGACCAGATACGTCAGAGAGCCGGCATCACAGGCTCCGTGAGCGAAAGGACAGACCTCAATTCCCTCTCTACACGCCGCGCCTTCATTCACAAGGAGCGCACCATCGAGCTCGCATTCGAGGAGCACAGATGGTGGGACGTGAAGAGGTGGAATGTGGCTGTTGAGGCCCTCGCAAGACCTATCTATGGCATCGACGTGGCAAGCAACGGCACCATAACACGTAAAGTGGCACAGGAAAGGGTGTTCACAGAGAAGATGTATCTCTACCCCATCCCGGAGACGGAGGTTTGGAAGACTAACATTGAGAACAACAGCGGTTGGTAACATTTAAGCATATCATTATGGACATACAATATATTATCAAACAGATTACAGCCTCGGGCAAAGTGGTGCTCACAGCAGCATGCCTTGCCACAGCGACTGCCGGCTACGCACAGACGGAGCAGACGCTCAGGGGCAGGATCATCGACGCGCAAGGACAGCCGGTGACAGGAGCAGTGATCAACGTGGCAGAGCACAGCAAAATAGCGCTCAGCGACGAACAGGGATATTTCACACTGCCTAAAGTGAAAAAAGACGATGAGATATATGTGAGCTGCGAAGGGTTTAAGACTAAACTCCAAAAGGCGGAAAGCATGGACAATTTCACCGTGGAGCTGGAAGAGATGAACGAATATCTCGAAACAGTGCCGGTGCCTTTCGGAAGAAAGGAGAAGCTCATCACCACTGAGGCCACATCCGTGGTTTCAGGAGAAGAGCTCCAAAAACACCCGGTGACAGTGCTGCAGAACGCATTCACGGCAACAGTGAACGGTATGCAGACCTACGAGGCATCATCAGAGCCGGGATGGGCAGAGACCACTATGTATATAAGAGGTATCAGAACCATGAACAGCAGTGCCAGGGCACCGTTAGTGATCGTGGACAACGTGGAGCGCGACCTATCCTTCCTCGACGCCTTCCCCATCGAGAGCGTTACCATACTTAAAGACGCCGCCGCAACTGCCATCTATGGCATGAGAGGCGCAAACGGTGTGGTGATGGTTACCACAAAACGTGGAGCCGCAGGCAAAACGAAGGTGGACTTCACACAGGAAATAGGCTGGCAGAGGCTCACCAACACCATGGAGACCCAAAACAGCTACAACATGGCCCTAACACGCAACCAGGTGAGATACCTCAGCGGAATGGACCCCATGTACACCGACGAGCAGATTGCGAAATACAAAACCATCTGCGAAGGAGGACAGCTCGAGGGCATGGACCAGTACAGGTATTTCAACACCAACTGGTTTGAGCAGCTCTACAGAAGCAGCGCACCGGTGTCGCGCACAAACCTCCAAATCAGCGGCGGTAACGCCTCAACACGCTACTACGTGTCGTTCTCATGGCTCAGACAGTCGGGAATGTGGAACCAGGAAGGCACCAACTTAAACGAGGACTTCTCGTCGCAGCACGTGCTCAACCGCTGGAACCTCCGCTCTAACATCGACATCGACGTTACACGCAACCTCAACGTGAGCCTCGACCTCGGCGGACGTATCGACAACATCAAACAGCCGACAACGGGCGTGTTCAGCCTCGTTACCTTCGGAGCCGTGGAGGCCAACCCGATGGAGCCGGTATATACCCCCACCAACGAAATCTACTCCTCCAGCACGGCACAGAACCCGATACGTCTCTTAGGCTCGTCAGGTATGGAGCGCAACAAAAGGCGTAACCTCTACTCCACCCTCAACGTGAAATATGACTTCAGCGACTGGGTGAAAGGACTTAAAGCATTCGCAACAGTGAGCTTCGACGCTTACGAGACCTTCGAGTCAACGCAGTGGAATAATGTGAACAGCTACTACTACGACTACACCAACACCGCGGCCGAGCAGCTCAGCGACTTCACATACACACGCTACACCACCTACTCGGCACTCACCAACCCGACGGCAAACCAGAGGAACTACTACTACAACCTCAACACCCTCGGAGGACTGGAGTACAAGAACACCTTCGGCGACCACACAATCGACGCAAGGGCATTCATGAGATACTACCGCAACGAGTTCGCAGGAAGCGACAACACCACAAGGCAGCAGGCATCGTCGGTGAGATACCTCTCGTGGAACGGACAGCTCACCTACGACTATGCAAAGAGGTATGTGGCATCCTTCAACCTCTCAAGAATGGGCACCGACAACTTCGCACCGGGCGAGCGCTGGGACACCTTCTGGGGAGCAGGACTGGCATGGAACATCGCCGAGGAGCCGTTCTTCAAAAATAAGGTCACCGACTTGCTGAAGCTCCGCCTCTCTTACGGACGCGCGGGACAGGCAGAAACCGGCACATCGAGATATCCGTATCAGAGCACCTACGCCAGCGCCACCGGCTATGGCTTCGGATACAACGCCACTTGGGTGAGCGGATATGCAGAGAGCCTCGCAGGAAGCCTCAACAACAAATGGGAAATATCGAAGATGTTTAACATCGGACTTGACTGGGACCTCGGCCACAAACTCTTCTACGGTAGCTTCGACTGGTTTAAAGAGTGGAGAAGCAACATCCTCGTAACAAGAAGCACCATCCCGTCGATCGTCGGCGTGAGCGTGGCACAAGACAGCTACGGTAAAGTGGAGAGCCACGGTCTGGAGTTTATGCTCGGACATCACAACCGTATCGGCAAGTTCGGATACACCTTCGAGACCAACTTCACCTTCAACCGCAACAAGATCACGGAAATGGACGAGACAGAGCCCAACGTGGAGTGGCAGCGCAAGACCGGACGCCGCATCTACGGCAACGAGGAGGTGGCATCCATCTATGAGTGGGAGAACCGCAACGTCATCGGCGGATGGAACATCTTCCAGTTCGACCAGTGGGCCACCGACGCGAGCCTCATCGCCACAAGCCAGCAGGACGCCATCGACCACCCGGAGAAATATCCGTTCAACTCCTTCGGCACACAGCAGTTGGGAACAGCGGTGTTTAAAGACCTTGACGGCGACCGTCAAATCACCTCCAACGATATGTACCCCTCCACATACAATATGATTCCTGAGATCGTATGGTCGTTCAACCTCGGTGTTGACTTCATGGGCTTCGACGCACGTGCCGTCTTCACAGCTTACCTGAACAGAAGCGTGTTCATGTCGCCGGCCATCAGCTACAGCGGCTGGAGTAACATGGGTACCCACGAGGTAACAAAGGCCTGGGGATACTATACCGACGACCCGTATGACGAGCGCAATATCAACGCCACCTACCCGCGACCGGTGTATAACGGCTTCGACGCCATCGACTCCGACAGAAGCACAGGCACATACAAGAATGACATCTGGGTGGTTAACGGCAACTACCTCGCACTGCGCAACTTGGAGATTGGCTACTCACTGCCGAAGAAACTCATCGCAAAATTAAGCATGACCAAATGCCGCGTATATTTCAGCGGATACAACCTCTGCACCTGGAGCAAACTCCCCGACGGCGTGGACCCGGAGAAACCGATGAGCTACTGCTGGTGGTATCCTAAAACACGCACATTCTCATTTGGACTGAACATTGGATTCTAAAACTGTAAGAATATGAAAAAGAGTATTATATATACCGCAGCGCTGATCATCGGGGCATTTACTTCGTGTAGCCTCGACAAGGAAGTGGACCTCACTCTCTCCGAGGACCAGATATTCAGCAAATATGAAAACACACGAGGCTTCCTGGCTAACATCTACACATACCTGCCCGACGCCTTCGTGGGATATACCAACGGACAGTTTCTCGCTGCTTCGAGAGACTGTATGACCGACAACGCATTGTCGTACTGGAACGTGCACTACTACCACAGCGTGCTCAACGACTCCTACGACGCCTCCAACCACTATTTCGCATCCACTTACTGGACTGCTGACTTCAAGGGAATAAGAGCTTGCAACCAGTTTATGACTAACGCCAAAGAGAGCGTGGTGGGCAATGCGGAGAAAGATGGCGATGACAACAAACTCTACACCCGTTGGATTGCAGAGGCAAGGCTTCTAAGGGCCATTTTCCATTTCAACCTCATCTCCTATTTCGGAGCTATTCCCATCGTGGGCGATGACGCTAACGGCAACCCCATCGTCTTCGACCCGGCCGACCAGGCTTCCATGGACCAGCCGAGGAAATCCGCAGCCGAGGCCCTGCAGTGGGTGGCCAACGAATGCAAATACATCACCGACACCCTCAAGCTGCCTTTCAGATACAGCAATGAAAACGAGAACTGGGGAAGGCTCAACGGCGCTTGCGCCTACGCGCTCCGCTCCCGTGCCCTGCTGTATAAGGCGTCGCCACTTAACAACCCCACCAACAACATCTCATGGTGGGAAGATGCAGCACAGGCAGCACAGGACCTCATCGATGCCAACGAAGCAAGCAGCAACCCCTACTACCTCTATGGAGAGGGTTCGGAGCATGAGAGCGTTAACACAGACTATTACAACTGTTTCGTGTCAACACCCCACCTGAACCCGGAGTATATCGCCAGCCGTTCGGAGTGGACGACCTACGAAATCGAGCTCTATCTCGCACCCTGCGGCTTCTCAGGAACCGCCAACAGTGTGGGAAGAACGAACCCGACGCAGAACCTCGTGGACGCATACGAGACCATCAACGGACTGCCTATAGACCAGGACCCGACATACGACGACCAGAACCCGTATGCCAACCGCGACCCGCGCCTTAACCAGACCATCCTCCACCACGGGAGCATCTGGGGAGACGCCACACAGGATGAGCAGAGGGCCATCGACGTGTCATACCCCGACGGTCAGGACTACCAGGAGCTCCACGGCGGCACTACTACAGGATACTACACAAAGAAATTCCTGAACAACATGTCGTTTAAGAACCCCACCACCTACGTGCATGCCTGTCCTATCTTCAGATATGCTGAAATCCTCTTGAATGCGGCAGAGGCATACAACGAGGCAGGAAATCAAAGCAAAGCGTATGAATACGTAAACCGTGTGAGGAAGAGAGTAGGAATGCCTGAATACTCCGGTATGAGCCAAAGCGAGCTCCGTGAGAGGATCCAGAACGAGCGCCGCGTGGAGCTGTGCTTCGAGGACCATCGTTTCTTCGACGAGCGCCGCTGGAAGCTCTTCGAGGGCAAGAGTGCCTCATCAGAGAAGAACCTTCCGAGGTATCAGCAGGTGTATAACATCTATTCTGTGCAGGTAACTCCCGACGCCAGTCAGGTATATACCTACATCAGCGACAACACCCACCCCACTCGTATCTTCAACTCACCGAAGAACTACCTCTTCCCCATCCCTCTGAGCGATGTGAAGAAAGCTCCTAACCTCGGACAAAACACCGGCTGGGAGATGTCTGCAACTGAAGAGGAGGATTCTGACGATACTGACGACACTACAGAGTAATAACATAAAAATACGACGATATGAAAAAGATATTGTTTTTCTGCCTTATGGCAATAACGCTCGCATCCTGTGTGAAAAGCGAGCATGGCTCCGCCGACGCCGTGTATAACGGCGACATCACCGTGGCAACCCCAACGGTGAGCAGCGTGAGCTACAACGGCGCCACTCTCTCTTCGAGTGCCACGGGAATAAGGAGCTTTGCAAAGAGAGGCTTCTGCTACAGCTCTGTAAACTCCACCCCGACGGCCATGGACGATGAGATTGCCGAGACCACCGACGGCTTCACACTCACCCTCTCGTCACTCACCGACGGAGTGAAATACTACGTGAGGGCATACGTTTACGCCGAGGGAGTGTTCTACTATTCCGACGTTACAAGTTTCACAACCACTGCAATCTCCCTTGAGGAGAAGCTCCAGGAATACATCGCCAACAGCATCCCGCAGTATCCCGACAACTATTTGGAGGTTAACTCCTGGGATACCCGCAGCCTGTGGAACCTTGCGAATGTTCACGACCCCACAGTGATGAAGGCCGCCGACGGATACTACTATATGTATCAGACCGACGCCTCCTACGGCAATGTGCACGACGGACACGGCCACTTCCATGGCAGAAGGAGCCAGAACCTCGTTGACTGGGAATATCTCGGCGGCACGATGCAGAATGCCCCGGGATGGGTGAAAGACAGTCTCAACAGCTACAGGGAGACCCTTGGCCTCGACCCCATCGAGAGTCCCGCATACGGCTATTGGGCACCCTGTGTAAGGAAAGTCAGCGACGACCTCTACCGTATGTACTACAGCATTGTTGTCAACAACCTCATTGCCACCGGCGGCACCACCTACGACGGCTCCTGGGGTGAGAGGGCATTCATCGGCGTGATGGAGACCAACCTCGCAGGCCTGAAGAGCAACACCTGGACCGACAAGGGCTATGTTATTTGCTCCGCATCCGACAAGGGCACCAACTGGCAGCGCTCAAGCGAGAGCGACTGGAACGCCTTCTTCAAGTTTAATGCCATCGACCCCTCATATATCATCACCAACGATGATGAGCACTGGCTCGTTTACGGCTCATGGCACTGCGGTTTCGCCGCCGTGCAGATAGACCCTGCAACCGGCAAGACCCTCGCAGAGCTTCCCGCACCCTACGGCACCAATTCGAGCATCGCACCCTACGGAACTCTTGTAAACACCAGGACCACGGGCAGCCGTTGGCAGGGCAGCGAGGCCCCAGAGGTGGTATATCGCGACGGATACTACTATCTCTTTATGGCTTACGACGGATTGGCAGTGCCTTACAACACCCGTGTGGTACGTGGCAAGAGCATCACCGGTCCATACTACGGTATCGACGGCACCAACGTAACTAAGGGCGGCGACGCCTTCCCGGTAGTAACTCATCCGTATAAGTTCCAAAACAGTAATGGCTGGGTAGGCATCAGCCACTGCGCGGTGTTCGACGACGGCGCCGGTAACTGGTTCTACGCTTCTCAGGGCAGGTTCCCGGAGAACGTGGAAGGCATAAACGCCAGCAACGCCATTATGCTCGGTCAGGTGCGCAGCATCATCTGGACAGAAGAAGGCTGGCCGCTCGTAATGCCCGAGCGTTACGGAGCAGTGCCGCAGGCTCAAATCTATGAGAGCGAGCTCTATGGCGACTGGGAGCACATCACCCTGAAATACCAGTATGGCAAGCAGGATGAGTCGGTGGATATCACCCTTAAGAGCGACCACACCGTGAGCGGCAGTTGGATGAACGGCAAGACTTGGAGCTACGACGAGAGCAAGCAAATCCTCACCATCGGCGGCGCTAAGCTCTACCTCCAAAGAGAGGTTGACTGGGAGGCATCACCAAGAAAAGTAACCATCGTTTACGCCGGCATCTACGGCACCAATACACTCTGGGGTAAAATGAAGTAAGGATAACCTATTTCAGTTTTAATCCGAGAAACCCGGCATCCGCCGGGTTTCTTTTTATATATAATAGTAGAGCGGACCTTGCGGTCCGCTCTAACGAAGGCTTGCAGCTTCACAGCCTGGGCCTTTATCATTAAAAACTTCATTAATACTCAGACCCCCAAAGGGATCCTCGTATTCTCATTAACAAAAAAATTTAACACCAGCTTCACAGCTGTTTATCTTAAAAGTGGCGCATCATAAAGGTGCGCCACAACTAACTAAATATTAACAACAGCTTCACAGCTGAGTATCTGATATTCTACGAATATTATTCCTCATCTTCGCCCCAATTGGTAGCTGCGCCCATTTCTTTTCCCTGTGCTTCTTCAGCTGTTCTTTGGGTTCCAGCGGAATTAACAGTGAGTTGCATAACATCTTCATTATTCACGATGTACTCGACTACCGGGCTTATATATTGTCTTTTCATAATTCTTGTCCTTTCTTAATTTTATGTTTATAATTCTACTTTATTCTATAAAGGAAGCGGCTCACCAACCAAAGCATTGCATCAGTTCCGGATGCCGCTTCCCCTTAATTGTCAATTGTCAATTATCAATTATCAATTGGTAAAAAGTTTATTTCATAAATTTTTTACCATCCTTGATGAAGAGACCCTTGTCAGCGTTCTTCACCTCAATACCCTGGAGATTGTAAATCTTACCGTTGTTAGCAGCAGCGTTCACCTCGTTGATACCTGTTGCACCTTCGAATACGATAGCAAGTTTAGCGCTGCTTGAGCTTTCAATCGGCAGATAAGCCTTGCCTGCCTTGATTGTACCACCAGATGTCGGAACGAACTCACCATCATAAAGGATATAGTTGGTGGCGTCGCCAGAAGTAGCGTCAAGAGTTTGGTCTTTAAGAACTCCCACGAGTTTGTTAACTACTGATGTACCCTCTGTTGAAGCCTCAGGAACTGTAATAGTAGATGCTGTCTCATAGTTATCATTTTGAATTATGAAACCAGTCTCAGCAGGCACGATGTTATTCTCGAACGTAGCCAGTGTAGCTTGTGTAGAAGAAACTTCAGATACATAGTATGCTTTTACATCAAGATTAGAGAAGTCAAGAGCCACGTCATAGCAATGAGTTGTGTACTTGTATGCAGCAGTGATTTCCTTGCCCTCAGTTGACTCTTTCTCAATGTCAAGAGCGATAGTGAAGATAAGCTGTGTACCTGCATTGGTGAATGTGATAGCATTCAATTTATTAAGTTCGTATGTACGGATGTCGTATGAACCTGAAGTTGCAGCCATCGGGAAGCTTGAATAGTCTGAATAGCTTGTTCCGCCTACTTCTTTCCAACCAGAAGCTTTCTCTGTTGGGTCGTTGGCATTTACGAAGCTATAGAATGTAATCTTTGTAGCTACATAGCCCTCGGGCAAAGTCAGAGTGTTCGTTGCACCATTTGAAAGTTTGATACCAGTTGCGCCATTAACTTTTCCCTGAGCGCTAAGTGATTTGCTTGTATTGCTAGTAATTTGGAGAGTATAAGTTAAATCGTCAATGGTTAATGTAACCTTATTTCCACCATCACCAAAGCCTGAAGAAGCACCATTGATAGCTACACCAGAAGCCACAGGCATACCTATTACAGAAGCATTTGCCACTTCGGAATCAGTACAATTATCACGTGTAGCTATAGCATTAATTGTTGCGTCGCTTTCAAGATAAACAATACCTGTATATTTTGTACTGTTTGTAGAAGGTGTAGATCCATCGGTTGTGTAATAGATTACTGCATCTTCTGTATCTGTTACCATTTTAACAAGACCATTCCAAGAAGTTATGGTCGGTTGAGCTACTTGGAATCCTGTCAATGACACTTTAAGTGATTCAATGTCTGAATTGGTGTAATTCGTGCCGTCGCCAATAGCTATAGCCTTTACTATTGTACCGTCTGTCACTATAATTGTACTTTCTGATGTCAGCTGTTTACCGCTCTCCTCTGAGGGTGCAGTTCCATCAGTTGTAAAAGCAACGTATAAAGCATTCTCGGGAATGCCAATAGTCACGACACCTTCCTCAGAGTCAGTAAGGGTAAGAGTTGGGTTATCAAGAGCATTCTCTGCTTTGTCATCATATACTACTGACACATAAAGCAGACCAGTCTCTTTTGCATTTGAACCATAGTAAATAGTATATGTGCCAGCAGGCAGACTTGAATAAGTGTAAACACCAACTTTGTTTGTTTCGTCATCTACTCGGCTATCTGTGGTAGAAATCAAATCTGTACCACTGCTGTTTTTCAAGCCTGTTGCATTACTTTTAGTTTTATCATCAGACAAAGATTGTACATAAGTAAGAGTAGATGTCGTGGTGGTTGTGAAAGTCACAGATCCTTCCGAATTAATCTTTAGTCCCTTTTTGTAAGATTTCCCATTATAAGTACCGGTGTACTTACTATTATAGCTACCAGCAACCGTAAAATACTTATCAGTACTTTCATCAGAACGAGTCTCGGTTGCCGCATTGTCTAAAGACAAGGTAAATGTGTCCCCTGCCCACACACTCGACACGCTTGCACATAGCAGCAATGCCATTGAAGTAAAAATCTTTTTCATTTGTTTACTTTTTAGTTTGTTAATAATAAAGTGTTTAATAATTCTCATTTTATGAATATGTCCCAACCTTGCGGTCAGTCCAAAATTCGGGGGCGAAGATAGACAAAAAAAATGAGGTGGCAAAATTTTGCCCCCCCCGAAAACACTTTTTAAGATTTATTATACGGATTTAACCACAAAATAAGCAAAAATGTGCAATCCGTTGAAAAATATTTACACTCAAAAAAATTTAGTGTATTTTTTACACTTTAAAATTTCTCTGGTATCCATTCTGTTACTTTCATATCATTAGCGCATTAATGTTTTGATTATAATCGTTCTGCCGCTTCACCATCAGTATATGAACTGCTTTTATTTGTGCTGGCTTAATCACTAATTTTATTTCAGGTGCAAAGGTAATGATTTTATTTAGTTCCGCCAAATAAAAAATAAGAAATATGAAAATATTGTAAGTTCACACCTATTAAACACTTTATTATGAACGAGTTTGTGAACTATTACACAACTTGCTAATTCCTTGATTACAAGATGCTTACAAAATGTTTGTGCACCAGTTTGTGAACTAGTTCACAAACTGTGCACAAACTAATCGTGTTCACTTAAAAGAAATAAGTGAATGAAATACTCTTAAAAGCATATCAATTGCGAGTATGACATTGCTATTCATTCAATTCTTTTTTATTACCTGCCATTTACCACCATATCTGCTTGCACCAATACGCTTTATTAGTTCTTTTTCCTTTAATTCTTCTATTATTTTTGCTACATACCTTCTGCTTACTCCCAATTCGTTTGCGATAGATTGTTGTGTAACGAGTGGATTTCTTTCCATCATTTCTAGAATCATTGCTTGTATTTGGGATCTCATCTTAAATAATGTTTGCGAATCTAAGTTTTGCTTCCTTTGTATGACAATGGATACTCCCCCAAATTCCGTTTTAATTTCTGGCTCAGGGAATCCGAATGCATTGAACCCATCTCTTATCTTATCTATGCCACGCCCCCAAGATTCAATAAATCCGGCTTTATAGAATACGTTGGCAATATTTCCGTTTCGTGGCTTGGACGTGTGCTTGCCAAGCAAGGTCTCAATTGTAAATCCTTCAGGTAAATCTCCGTTATTCCATAGCCAAACAGAGTTGTCGTAAATCTTCATTTGTATAGGGACTCCCGCATACTGCTTGTGAATGATAGCGTTAAATATAGCCTCGCGGAATGCGTCCTCTGGAAATTCTAATGGCTCAATACGTTGCAATCCCTCATAATGTATTGGGGAAATGAGGTATTTTGATTTTAATATTTCTATAACACTGTCAGCCATCTGAATGATGTTACCTTCAACTACATCTTGAAACATAAGATCGGATTCCTTTTTCCCAAACCTGCCAATCTTAAATTCTGCTCCGACAAAGAACTTTGCTGGATTTTTACCGAAAAGTAGCAATGCTGCGTTTTTAAGTTTTCCCTCGTTGTCAAAAAGGTTGAGATTTTCAAGTACTGTCTCTGCGTTATCTTCAAACGTCTCTATGGGCATACGTTGTGCGTCAATTGCTTTCTTTAGAAAATATTTTATCGCTTTAGGGTCTATGTCATTTATCGTTGAACCCTCACAAGGTATGTCATCCCAGGAGCGCCCCATTTTCTTCAAAATAAATTGTTGTAAGGCTGTTCCCTTTAATTCCTGTTTAGTGGCACCAGATCGGTAAAAATAAATACCCTGGTAAGAAATAGGAACATTGCTTGGAGAAACGATTATCTCTATATAGTCTTTTCCTTCTTTATTAAGCAGATTTACGTCGGCCACGATACCCAATGTATTTACAATTTTGTTAGGAATGTCTTCCAATAAGCGATGGGCATTATTTACTCCGCAGACGTGTCCGTTGTCTTCGATACCGATATATATAGTACCGCCTTGAGCATTGGCAAAGCCGCATATCCATCTTAGATATTCGTCTCGCCAAGATTCCTTGAATTCTATATTTTGACTTTCTTGCATATCGTATTGATTCTTATTTTGGTGCAAAGATATAAAAAAAATATTTAATAACGCCTTTTTTTATCACTTTTTCTGCAATTTATTTGATTGCTAAGAGAAAAAAGCACCGTTCAACTGCTTTAGGCTTCAGGGAAGAGAACCCTCACGAATCAGTAGTTGCACCATACAACGCCAACTTCAACTACAAAGAAATAATCACCTCATTCAAAAATGAATTTATAAATTCCTATTCATTGTCATTCAGTTCGCCTTTCAAGATTTTGTCGACTGCCATAGAGTAAAAGGAAGAGATAATTTAAAATTATGCCATAAATCTTGGGATTTTAAGAATAAAACATTACTTTTGCATCCAAAGTGGGTTAAACGATGAAAAGTCAGACGTTTTAAGTCGGTTCATGGACTTATTTAAATCAGCATAGTACCATGGAAAACGGTAGCGACGGGGAGTCGCAACCATATTGTTGTAATACCATAATCAGCGACAAATCACTTCTTTATGGGTTTCTAAAAATAAGTGTTATGGAGTCATCCATAATGCCAAGGGCGCCTTGACGTTTGCAGCTGCGCGGCAAACTAATTGACAATTGACTTCGCCGACCCTCCTCACGCTCGGCAAAGTAAGCAAGCTCCCTTTGCCCTCGCTTAACCGGAGGGTTGACAATGGACAATTAGTATCGCCGTTCCGGCGATAGCGGCAAGGCCGCTTTTTTTTATGCCTGTCAGCAAAACGCGATTGCGGCTGACTATTAGAAAGAAAAACATAAAGAAAACCATTAAAACTGTAAACAATGCAAGAAATTGAAATTCAAGAGGATGAGGCGACGGTATGGCTTTTTTATTGCAAGATGTTGGTAGAATGAATTAACCCTAAAGTGTTCTTTTAACTTATTTCTTCAAGCCGCAGCAACTCTGCTCCCTTCATTTGCATTGCTATAAGGTGCAAGGTCGTGGCGGCGGTGCGGTTTGGAATGACGAGTTTCAGCCTTGCTCCTCTTGACCCGCCAATGGTGAGCATGCCGTAGTAGTAGAGCAGAGAGGGGAATATCTCCGGGTCCACGACAGCCTCTGCCGGGAAAGAATCAGACAGTCTTGCATAAATATATCCCTGATTGAAAATCTTGCGAAGTGTAGCACCGCGATTGCCGTCCCAACGGTCGAGATTTATAAGCTGTTTCATCTTTTCATAGTCGGTGCAGGCGTTCCTGTCGAGCATATCCTTTGGTGACTTTCCTGATTCCATCAGTATGCTCATATAATAAAGCACCATATCAGAATTAAATATCATCGGGTCAACACCGTATTTGTCCTCAGCAAAGCAATAATTGTCATACCAAGGCTTTATTTCCTCGATAATATCCTCTACCGACCTTGTAATTTTACCATACCCTTGATAATAGCGTATCATCGCCTCCACTTCGTCTTGCGAGAAGCCGAGGGCCATATTAAAATTGTCTCTTGCAGTGATGTTTGTATAGTTGTTGCCACCGCTGGAGAGGTCGTCGAGGGTTACTGGTGACACGCCGATAAGGAGCGAACGGGTGGCCTTTGCCTTGAAAGCCTTTATCATTGACCGATAGAAACCTGTGCCGTGGGTGATGTCCTCAAACTCCGTCTTCCCTTTTGTGGCAAGGATGCTGTTGGTGAAATTGTCGTATTCATCTACGATAATATAGAGCTTATTCCCTTTTCTCTTCGCCTCCATTGCCAATGTGTTAAGCTTCTGAACCGCCGAGTTTGAATTCTGCATACGCTGAATAGTCCTCTCATTGTAATACTCAGCATATTCCGTAGCGAAATCCTCTATCACGCTACAACAATATTCGTTGAACATTTGCTCTAACTCTTCGAATTTTCCATCTATAATAGAGAAATCGAAGAACATTATCTGGTATTTTCCTCTCTCGGAAGTGGGATTTTTATATATTTCAGTACCCTTGAAATTTTGCTCATACCTGTCTTGCGCATGAATGTCATAATACTCTCTGAGCATCGACACGAATAGGCTTTTGCCGAAGCGGCGCGGGCGAGTGAAAAAGAGGAATTTTGCAGTCTGTTCCATCACACTTATATACTTCGTCTTGTCAACGTAGTACATTCTGTCCATTTGCAAATCCCTGAAGTCATTCACGCTCACAGGCAGCAGTTTCATCGGTTCTTTCTGTTCCATAATCGTATATTTTTTGCAAATTTACATAAAAATCTCGATTTATACGCCAGAGGAATAAAAAACATATGTTTTTTCGCTCATTTTTTCTGTTTTTTTACAAAAATCAAGACCACAACTATATTTTTTGTCGTTTTCG
>Ga0065711_1028900_pt1 | contig 38625 bp, 19 predicted proteins | sample Hoacrofraction12_FD_59098 | JGI IMG/M metagenome (GOLD analysis project Ga0065711, IMG submission 59098) | Hoatzin crop microbial communities from Cojedes, Venezuela - Epithelial fraction 12 v2 (version 2) | ecosystem: Host-associated > Birds > Digestive system > Esophagus > Crop | place...
CTGTGCAGCCTGCTGTAGGTGACCCTGCTTCGGCAGGAGGGTTGGACTAGATGACCCCCAGAGGTCCCTTCCAACCCCTACCATTCTGTGGCTCTGTGATTCAGGCCACGTAGCACTGGGTCAAGAGCTGAACAGGAACCAGCCTGTTACACTGAGCTGTATGAACATGTAGACGTTACAGTGACAGAATAAACAAGTTTACTATTATTATGAGGGGGGTCACATCCTGCTTGCAGTATAATCTGTTTGTAGAGTGCTGAGAGAAGAAACGATCCTTATGATGGCTGTTCTATAACTACACACAACTGCATAATGTCTGCATCTCACATGGAAGCCTGATGAGACCACAAGTCTCCCTAGTGTGGTAGACTTATTCCCAGATCCTTCCCGTAAAACCCTTCTCCCCCAGCTGTAGCCAATTCCGCTCACTGGTGCGTAGTATTTATAGTCATCTTACTCGTGTGTTGTCCAACAGGTACACCCAGACTACAAGGAAACAGAAATCCCTGTGGTAAGTTCCCAAATACCTGTTTGCTTGCACTAGACCGTGTTTCTGACCATCTCCAGAAGCAGTGTTCCTTTGAGTGCAGAAGTCATAGGTGATGAGTAAACCAGGGGAGAGGGAAGCAGCCTTGGTGCTTCCTCTGAGGTGCAGGGTTTGGCTGTATCATAAGGACCTTCCCTGTTGCAGAGGTTGCATATTGAAAGGTTTTGGTCACACTGGTGACAGAGGATGTATTGTGAAGACTCTGTGTTCTTAATTGCCAGTTTGAGTGTAAAAAAGAGTGTGGTGGGAGTCAGATTATGTGCACTGCTTGGTTTCGTCCTAACGGTGAGTAACTTTCCAAGGGCAGTATAGAAAGCCCCTTGGATTAATCACACGGGGTATCCTGGTTCTGCACTAGCCAGAAACAGAATGTGGGGATGCAGAAGATGACCCCATCACCTTTGCCTCTGGGTTTTCCCCTTTAGGTAACACACCAAAATTTCCCAGTGTCGAAAGTGCCCAATAACGCCGGCTGCAGAAAGCGGTCGGGTGGCCTCGCTCCTGAGCTACAGCAGGCCCTCTCTGCTAGCGAGAGGCAGTGCATAGAGACGGTCGTCAACATGGGATACTCGCCTGAGAACGTCCTGAAAGCCATGAAGAAGAAGGGACAGAACATAGACCAGGTGAGAGCTTGTGCAATGGGAAAGAGAACCTTGACGGGACGCTGAGTTGGAGCTGCTCTGGGCTTGCGATGGGCCTGTAGCTCCGCGTGAAGCTGGGAGAGGTTCTGGACCTTCCCAGGAGCCCCAGAACCGTCTGAAGGAAGCTGACCGTGGCTCTACGCCGTGTTCGGTGCTGTCGGACAAAAAAGCAGCCAGGTCCTTGTTCTGAGCACAAGGGGCTACGATGCGGACATCGCTCCTTGTAGAGAGGTCGGCCCCCGCAGGCTTACGCAGCGCTGGAAGGCTCTCGCGAGGCACCGCTGACCGACGTTCCTCCGTGCGCTCTGGTGCCGCCCGCCTCGCGCGACGCCTCAGATGCTTGCTGGAACCTGGTCACAGAGCATGAAGCGCTGCGGGGCGGAGCGTGGCGCGGGCTCAGACCGCCCATGCTGACCCTCGCGGGCTGTGTGCTGCGCCAAGCATCGCCTGGCAGGGCTGTGCCTGGGCAGGACGAGTCTCCGGGTGACTCGTGCTGGTGGAGCTGGTCCGCTTGCCCACAGCCTGTGCGTCGAGAGCTGTTTAAGCTGTGCACTGGGGTGAACTGTGGTATCAGATGGAAAAATGTCCCTTAGGAGGGCAGTTTTAAATCCTGCTATATTTTCAGGCAGCATTCTTTCGCCTGCGCAGCGTTACCTGCCTGGCCTTTCCCCGTACCTCTCAAAGCTGAGGGCTGGTGAGGAATCTGGCACTGTTTCTGGGCGTGTGAGCTGGGATTTGCAGCTCGCTCACCAGCATGCTGCATTGAACCTGAAAGGCTGACTGCTCTCAGGTTGCGTCAGCTCTTGAAATTGGCTTGAGAGGAAGCTCAAAGCTGACACATCTTAACTGCTGGAGCTACAGTTTCATTTTTAAAACTTCTTGGACAAAAAGCACAGTTGAACTTCTGCCTTCTGCTCAGTGATTAGGTATGGAAGCCTAAAGATAGGCTTCTGAGACTGTTTTGACTGGAGTAGAAGACAATGCTCAGAGCTGGTGGGAGAGCCCAGGAGGGCAGAAGTTCTTATTTGATTTCTCAGAACAAGGTCTTGCATAAAGAGCATCTGCTAGGGAGGACTTCGGTCCCGGGTGGAGTTGTGCTGAGAGCCCCTCTGCATGTACAGAGGTGGTGTTCAGCTGCGCGCTGCAAATGCCACTCAGCAAACTTAGTTTCTTTTCTGCATTTCCCCACAGGTTCTGGATTACCTGTTTGCACATGGACAGCTCTGCGAGAAGGGCTTTGACCCACTTCTTGTTGAAGCAGCTTTGGAGATGCACCAGTGTTCAGAGGAGAAGGTGAGGGCGCAGCCTGCTAAGCAATAGAGAGAGTGCGCAGTGGTGGGGAATTCCAGCAGCACTTCCTCTGGCTGATGCAATTCTGGCTTTCATGGTAATGCTGCCTTGTTTCCAGAACTTACTGCCAGAGGACATCCTTGCGGTGATAAAGCGAGTATGTGTTAAAGCATTATAATTTTTCTGCGTTGTTTTATTACTCTCACTTTCATGCATTTTTATGGGCACAGGATTTCTTACAGGCCCTGCTTATTCTGGCTGTGGTGTTTTGAACCCAGAGTTCTCTTGTGGCCTAGGTGCTTGGTACAGAGACATAGAACTTCAGAAGCAGCATGTCTTTCAAACCCTGCCAGCCTGTCCTGGCCATAGATTTTCTCCCTTGTACAAACACATCTGGCTGGCTGCTCAGCAAATTGGGTTAGGGCTCGCTCCGGAAGGAGATGGAAAATATGTTTTTTTGGGTCTGGTTCTTTGGATGTTTCAACAACGCCAGAGGTACAGAGGCAGGAGCCAGGGCAGGATCTTTTAAAGTCTGCCAGCATGTTGTGTGCCAAGTAGTTACATGACATCTTCAGAGGTGCAGCCCAGCCCCCCTGGTGTGTATACACCTTCCTGCCTTGCTTGGACTTAGTGATGAGCTTGCAAACAGAGGAACAACAGCATGGAGTTGGGAGAAGTAAATGAGTTCAGGAAACACATTTGCTACTGGCTTAACCCCAGGACTGGAAATGGCTAATCTCCTGGTTAGCCACGTCAACTTGCTTGCTTGTTTTTCATTGTTTTTCCTTCTCCTGGAGTGGAGCGGAGGCCCTGGGAATGGCAGAGGGTCTGATCAGCTGATTCACCGCTTGTCTCTTTTTCCATAGCTCAGGGAGGGTTCGTGGTTGCTGTTGGTAGTATCATACGGTGTGTCCAGCAGGGTTTGTGCGAGTACCCCAAGTTTGCCCTAGATGGGAGAAGCAGGTGATAGCAAGGGCTGCTGTACTGTTCCCAAAGTCAAAGTCACTTTAAAAAAAATTCAGATGCAGCCAGAGCTGCTGGATAGGGGAGCAGGGTGCCATTCATCAGCACTTTCAGGAGCCCAAACTGGGCCAGGCTGATAAATTTCCTGCTGGGAGAGAGATGCCCTGCAGGCTGAGCTTTGGTGCCCTGGCTGCAGAGGGTTTTGGAGATGCGGGACTGCAGACACCGGGGACTGAAGGTGAGGCCCCATGGGCTGCTGCACCCAGAGCTCTGCTGGCTCCAGTGCGAGTGGGGTCTCTCCTGACGGAGCTGGAGTGGGCTGTACCTGGGGAGGGGGAATCCACCCCGTGGCGTGCCCGGTCACTGAGGGCAGGCTCTGTGCTAAACCTCCGCTGGCCACTGACCCTCTGTTAACTCTCACAGATAACAGACAGTCTGTGTCTTTCAGATCACGGAACTCCTCCAGCTAATGAGTCAATTTAAAGAAATGGGCTTTGAACTAAAAGACATTAAAGAGGTCTTATTATTGCATAACAACGACCAACACAGTGCTTTGGAAGATCTAATGGCCCGTGCAGGAGCCAGCTGAAAACACATTCCTGGATTCTCGGCATGCAACGGAGCAGGACCAGCCCCGCCGCCTTCGCATCCAGAGTGACTTTTGGCAGGAAGGAGTCCGGCTTTTCGTGTACACGAGAGAGTGACTGAGCAAGCCCGCCTGCGCGCATCACTCCAGCATTTCTCTTTCCACTGAGAGCCAACATTCTTTCTTAAATTTTTAAAGTGTCCTTTCCTAAGTTTCCTTTTTCCAGCTTGGCCACGGAGAGTTTAGACTGCCCGACCTCTACTGGAATTGTACATAGGCAGAGATGGGAGTGGTTCCCTCCCCCACACTGTTGCACTGGGGCTGGACAGAACAATATGAAGTTGGTTCTGAAAATAGGATGCTTTGGTTCTTTGAAGCTGCTTTCATGGTGTCTGCGTGTACTGAATTACTTGACTGTGTCACAGTCCAGATTAACTGGTTAAATTTGACCTTTAGTGCAATGGAGTTTTATTTTTTCGTTGAAAGTTAGTCTGTAACTTAGTAAAACACTGGTTCAGGAACTGTTGCTATGCATAAAGACAGAAGCTGTTCCTCTTGCGTTTTTTTTTTTTTCCACCCATGCATCCAAAACTTCTGCCAGACATGAGCGTCCAGTGCTGAGCGGTGTGTAAGTTCTCTTGAAACAGGTAAGCTGTGAACTTTTCCTGGACCTGCAACTTATGTTGGGTCTTGAACCTGAAGGCAGAGAGCTGGGGCTTGGTAATCTTAATCCCCCAGGCTTGTAGGATATCAGTTATCTTTTTGTTTTAAATAATACTCGGTGTAATGCAGGAGGTTTCTTTCAAGCACTTTCTTTAAAACAAATATACTCACTGCATTAGTTCCGTTTTTCACACTGCTATCGAATTACATAATAACATCTAGTACTAGAAATCAGGTTTTGGGTTGTTTTTGATAGTTCAGAGTATTACGTTGTACATTGTTCAAGTTTGAAATACATAAAATATCAGCAGCCTCGAGGAATCTTTAAAGTTATTTGCTAAATACTTTGATTCTGCAGAAGAACAACTAATAAAACCCTCAAACATAACTCCCAGTGTCATGGTTCCCATCTCTCGTGCTCTTTGGCCTCAGCAGGTGAAGAACGTGCTGGATCCTGCCTGCCCCGGTGCTGCCAGCTCCGGCGGGCACGCACAGACGCTGTGCGTGGGGCAGAACGGCCAGAGGTCTCCACCCAGGCGCCTGCAGTGGTGCAAAGTGCTGCTTTTTTTCTGTGGCTTAAACCGAGCCTAGGAATCCAACCTCACGTTAGAGCATGGGGCTGGGAGCGTTGGACTTCAGGAGGAGATGATGACTCGGCTCGTTGCCTTAGCTTAGGTTTTCCAGTAGGAGGTTTTAGCTTATCAGGACCCTGAAGGAGATGGCGTTTGTCTCCATTATGTTGTCAACTTTATATGACCAAAACATCTAATTTGGTGCAGTGTTAAATCCTGGAATTCTCTGTGAGGTGCTCAACTGTGTTAATTGCATACCTTTACTTAAAACAAAATGATGCTGAGGAGAGATGTAGCTGGCAAGTATTTAGGAGATGTGGAGATGGGTGATGAGCAGGACCAGGGCAGACGGCCTTGCATTGTATCTCGTAGCACTGAGCTTCACCAGCTTCTCGTTGTGGGGCTGAAATCAAAACTTGCCTCAGAAGGATGTTCAGCAGCTGGTGGGTCAGCGGCTGCTGCCTCTGGGTGCAGGTAAAGCAGTTGCCCAGCTTTCCTTCCCAGGTGAGAAATGCGACAGTTTGAAATGAGGAAATGGGGTTCCTGATTAATCAGAAAAGCTGGAAAACAAAACTCAAACTGCTTCAGTCGGGGCTGAGAGCGTTCGGTTGTGTTGCTAGTTTTGGTTTTCTCAGAGCTGATACCCAAACAAGCCGCTGTCTGGTACTAGAGAGTCCCGAAGGGGCAAGGAGTCTTGCTAGCGAAGAAACAGCTATTTAGACCAAACCTCAGAATAAAATAATCTCTTTCGTTGTGCTAATGTGTGTTCAGTTTTTTCACGGTCCCCCTGCGGGGTCTGGCTCTTAGCCTCACTGCAGTAACCACTTGACTTATGGAGACCATTGTAGAGGTGAGAGCAGAGGGGCGAGGACGGGAAGCGATACCTGTGAAGCTGGTCTCCTCCTTCCAAAGAGACGTACCCATCTGTGTCTTCCCTGCTGATGTTGCTCGTGCTTTGGCAGCGAGGTTTCTGGATTCGCATCGCTGGGTGGCTGGAGGCTGGAAGAGTGTTTCCGGGGTGGCTTCTCATGGAAGGAAAGATCACAGGGTGAGGGGATGAACCTGGTGGCCTAGTGGAGAAGAAATGCGTAACAAGTGGCACAGTGTGGTGGGACTGGAGTGTTGTTCTGGGCACTGTGCACCGCAGGTATTGTGGTACTGCCGGTCTCTCCTGTCGGGCTGCGGAGAAAGCTCAGCCTGGACACGGGGAGGTTCTGCTGATGGCTGGGCAGAGCCTGCTGCTGGCTGGCGAGGTGGCGGTGTCCCTCATCACACCTGAGACCGTCATGCTTTTCCTTAGGTCCTCAGGTCAGACTGGTTTGAGTACGTGGCACTCAGCACTGTGTCAGCTCTGTCTTCGCTCTGCCTTCCAGCGCTAGCTGCTGCCAGACACCGGGGCCTGCGTGCCGCGGTGGGAAGGCTCCGTGGGAGAAGGGCAGAGCCAAAACTGTCAGTTGTGCTCTGGCCCACAGCCCCCCAGGCTGGCTCCCGGTGCTTCTGGACCGGGGCAGCCCTGTCAGGGCTCCGAGGCTCCGTCAGCCACCCGCAGATGCGGCTCTCGGTGCTGCGCAGACCGAGGGGTTCTGCTGACGGTGCGGCACGGCCTGGCGCGAGGGCCCTTCTGCTGCTGGCTCCTGGGGTCGGCCATGCGTGGCTGGGGGACAGCTGCTGAAGCGCCAGCTGCCTCGGCAGGCGTGGCGTGAGGGGGGCTCAGACCGATTCCCAGCCCCACTTAATCTCTTGCAATCCAGCAAACGGGCATTTTGATCAGATTTACTGTAAAGCAAATTTTACCAGAGTTCTGCAGTAAATGGAATTTTATTTTAAATAATGTGAATTATTCAAATAAAATATCAAGCTTCTGCCACGAGCATTAATAGCTCTGTTGCACCTGAATACAAAAGTGAATGTATCTTAGTTCTGTGTTCATTTGATTGCGCGTGGCAAGGGTCTCTTAACCTCTTAGACTGCTGTAACGACAAACACTTCCACGTACGTTCTGCAAGTGGAAGTGACAACCATTCCCATCAGGTGTCACTGCAATACGAGACAGCAGGAAGGGGATGACACTTTTTAAATGCTCATTTAGCACATTTTCACACAAGATTTAAAGCAGCATCTAGGTAATAACCTTATGAGCGGAGAGAAAAAACACCATTTTTGACAGCAGCTCTGGTAGTTTCCATTGCATACTAGGAGTCTGGTTTTGGTGTCTCCTGGGCAAGCAGCACTTGAAGCACCTCTGTAGTCTTGTTATTCTAAGGATGAGTGGATTTTCACAGCCAGGGCTGCTTTTCAGTGTTCCTGGCCATCACTCGAGGGAGCGAATAGCTCCTGCTCTGGAAGTTGCACTGGGGCTCAGGTCTGCCAGGCAGACTTGCCTGTTTGACAACAGACCAGAGACGGGGTTCACGGGTGGCTCAAATTTGGTAGCTGACTTGACTCCCACTGACACGAAGAGCCTTGCTCCTGGAAGCCTCATTTCTCTGGGCGAGGAAGGCTTCCGAAAAGGGGGCTGGGAGACCTGGGTTCAGGTGTGACATGCTGCTGGCCTGTAACCCTGGCACAGGAACCATTTTGAGAGCAATAAACTCAGACCCTGGAGGGACTCTGCTCTCTGCTCCGCAGAGTAATGCAGTCTCAGCTGCAAGATGGAGACTAACCAGTGCCAACACCCCCCGACACACAGCCAGGGCACTGATGTAGGACTTTGCTGTTAGGAGTCCTCCCCTTGCAGGTCCGTTCCGTTCCCCAGGCCTAGGCGGTGTGACATTGCAGGGAGTCTTTGCACCAAATGTGCAACCCAGATCGCTGAGCGTCACTGCGACGGCTGCACTGCTGCTCAGCCAAACCTGGGCTCCGCGGGGCGGCTGTAGGAGCAGGAAGCAGAATTCACAGCTGGTCAGACAGCAGTGTTCCCTTACCCTTGGCATTTCTGGCTACTGAGCAGGCTATGGTTGAGCTACGACTGGCATTACTGAGGAGACAGTGAGACGGCTGAATGTGCTGCAACAGCCCTAATTCTGGAGTGGGAGCACTCGCACAGTGTGCTGTAGGCTGAGCATGGTTCAAGGTCGGTTATGTTTTAAGCAAGTGGGCTTGCTCTGTGGTTCAGATGCCATGCATGCAGCAGCAGAGCTTTTGCAGGGTTCCAGCAGATGATTCTGCAGCTGTTGATTCAGATCCCAGCTTCACATAACAGCGCTGTTAGCAGCTTCTGAAATCCCGCTGCCTCTAACCAGACCCTCTTCTGATGTGAAAAATCAGCTCTGTCAGCCGGGACGATGAGCACTCTACACCTGTGCATAGTGCAGAGACCAGACATCGCTTGTAGCGGGTGGGCTGTTGACCTCTCTCTGTTGGCAGCGGCATGAGACCCACGTGTTTATTAACACGCTAGATGAACCTTTGGCACAAAGTCCCTGCTAAACTACTTGTTGCCCATGACTTAAGCCACCTCCTTCAGAAGCTCTGGAGTGCTCATCGCAAGCAAAGAACAAACGTGACAACAGCCTTCTTCTTTCTGAAAGCAACAGTACTTGCCCTGCCTTGACTTCCACTTACTCACAGTCTAGTTATGTTAGTGTACTTAACAGACAGTGGCTCCTCTGTCTTTCCTGGCTTCTGTTTGCAAACACTTTTCTCAATAGCTTTTGGGCATTTCTGTTCAGATCCATGTCTGGCTTCAAGTGTTTTTTCTTTCCCCCTTGTTTTCCTGGCAGCAGAGAAGTGCCTGTAACATGTGGGAAGCCGCTATGAATGCTGCGGACAGGACTGCCTGCTGCTTGGTGAGATATTAAAGGCTGCTGAATTGCTACTCCTAAGAATGTGGCTTACTGGTGTTGAGGAAATACAAAACTTTGTGGTGCCAAGCAGTCATCTCATTTACTCAGAGTTCCCTCCATCCTGATCTAAAATACACATTAATCACACACATCAAACCAAAAGCTATCCCCTACCCACCCACACTCTGCAGCACCAAGTGTGGTGAAACACTGGCTGTTTCCGTAGCTGTTCTTGTGCATGCGTAAGCAAAGAGGGGCTAAACCGGTGGAGGTGTTTGCAGGGACACGTCCGTGCCAGGAGAGGGTAAACAGAGCTGAAGCTGGGCTCGCATCGTTTGGATACACTTTGCCTTCAACACCAAGACTTCATCCAGCTTGGTCACAAAATTCTGAAAATCCTGGTGAGAAAGGCAGAAGGAAAGTTTAGAGAACAACAGTAGCAGCAGGTTGGAGAGAATGAGCACAGTTTAGGCACTGCAGCAGTGCATAAAAGCACGTTTTCCATTCTGTGGTGTAGTAGATAAAATCAGTCTTTCCTTATTAAAGTCCTAACCCTCACAGACAACGGTCAATGCCTCTAAATACTGAGGTTAACTTACTCTGGTAGTTTTATCTGTTCTTGAAATTGCTGCTGATACAATGGTTTAAAAATAAAATACGTATAAAGCACCTGTTAGCACCCTTCTACACCGGTTAGTTTTTCCGAGGTTTGGTATAGGGACTGGTCGTCTGACGTGCGGTTTCCTGTCACACCTTGCATTGGATCTAGCAATCATGGACAGAAACGCTGAGCTGGGCCACTCGTTGATCCGACACAACAGCTCAGCCCTGGGAGACGGAAGGGATTCCTGCACATCAGGTCACCGCGCCAGTCCAGCTCCTGCGTGGCTACAGGTCTGCTAGAGCTGACAGGGGAAATGCCAGAAGCGTGTAGCCGTGGGCGAGGGGAGCTCTACCTTCCACAGCAACTTGCCACGCAGATAGAAAGTGATACAAAACTGTGATTAAAACTGAAACAGAGGGAGCTGTTTTTAAGTAGGGCTTCTAATAATCAGCGAACACTCAGACTCACTCCGCTCCCCAGCTGAGAGCAGAGTTTGGTGCCCCTGTTCACGGGTCAGTGTCTAAGATGCTGGGAGGTGTCAGCACTCTTAGGGCTAGAGACTTCAGCTGCCACCACACGAAAATCAATCATTCAAAAGCTTATTTGGCAGGACTCCATCTATCTCGTGCACTGCGTCTTTGTCTGGAGGGGACATCAGAACTGCAATGAAGACCAGGCCAGCTGCAGTGGCATATTTTTCTCAAGCACATTAAATACTGCTTGGCTCAGTAAGTGGCCGGTCTTGGCAGGAGTCTCTCCTGCGGGCAAAGTTTCATGGCTGGAGAAGTTGCAGCCATCTGAAAGTGGAAGGAGAGAAACTGATACGGGAAGCCCAAGCCGATTTCATTGCCCAAAAAAATGTCATGCTGTGAAATAACACTACAGAATGTAAGTTATTCATACACTGCTGGGAGGCCTGGCAAGCTTGTCATAATTCTGCTAGCCAGAAAATGATTGCTTGCTGCGAGAGGCAAATAAATGGGAGGGAGGGCTGGTGTCCAATGACTGACAGGCTTAGGAAGAACAACCTCAAAAGACTTAAAAAAACCAACCAGGATTGCTTTGTACCGCTGCATTCTCTGCCAAAAAATAATACAGTTTATGGCTCTTGTGCTGCTTTGCAAACTTCTATACATTATCTGGTAACACATCAGATGTGGCTGGAAATCACAGCAAATAAGCCACATGGTGGCTCCATTCTGAAGTCCCTGAGGCAAGAGTCCCTGCAGCTCTACTTCAGATCTGAACGGTGATAGGAATTAAAATGGTTTGATAACGTAATGCAGTAATGGAGCTTGGCTTTATTGATAAGGTGAGGGAATTGCGAGGGCAGGAGGTTGTCACTGGGAAACGTTAATAGTCTGGGTGAGACATGAGACCTCTCACACAGCTGTGACGTGCATCTGTCTGGGTGCAGGAGAAAGCGAGCGCTGGCTAGCAGTGGGGCCATGCAGGTGCCAGCCTTTAGGCCTAGCCTACGCTGCTGCCGCCCAAGACAAAGACAAGCCGGGAAACGCTTGAGTGACAAAGCCAAGAGCCTGTGAGGGCACGAGGGACAGTGGTTAGAGCAGTGGAGCGAGCGGGGCCCGGGGCTGGCACGTCTGCAGTGTGGCAGGCAAGGGACCCCCCAGACAGAGGAGGCAACGTGGCACTGTGCCACCAACCGGGACATCCCAGTGTCATGCTTTAGGGGCGTGCTGTCTGCTGTGGTGTTGACTTACTTGCTCCAGCCTGTAAGGAGAAAAATGTCACAAGGAAAGATGGCCTGTTTGGTACAGTCTGGTGCAAGGCAAGAGAAAGCTGTTTTGTCAGAGACACGCAGCTCAGAGTTGGCCCATCAGCCTCCTTCTCGCCCAGGGACCTGGCAGTGTGGAGACTGGCAAAGACACAACAGGTACTGAAAATGAGCGGCCTCTCCTGGGACTCGGGAAGCCATCAGGGAATGAGAGGAAGAACTGACGAGGAATGTTGCATCACTAATTCAAGTTAATAATCTCTAAGATTAATTTATGCAGGTTGGATGGGCACTAAAATCATCATCTGAAACACTTACTGTTGCTGACATCTGATTTATCAAGCACTCTTCCTTGAAGCACAGGGACGCCATTTCATCCAGCTGCTGCCGATGGGCCCGAATTACAGCCTGCCTGGTTAACACAAAATACACCACTGGTCACACAGCTACCTATAATTACTGTTGGCCTCAATAAACCTTTAAGAAGGAGGAATACCCCAGAGGAAGCCTTGCTGTCCCATGTCCCTGGCATTCGGAAAGAGCACACCAGTGCTCTTTGAAGTGCAGTGGGCTGCACTGGTTTGGGGTTAAAGACGACCTTGGTGGCTGAGGATTGCTCAGAGAGGAGTGACCTCAGCCTCTCGTTAGCATAGCCAGCACAGGGGCACATGGGGCTTTTTACCGCAGGGAGATCTAGGAGCAAAAGAATTGTTCAATTAATCGGTGAAATGGCTTACAGCCGTGAGGCTGTAAGTCGTTTTGGTGAAAAACGGGCAGAGCGGGAAGGCAGTGCTGCTGTTCATTCCTCCGAGCGAGTTTCTCTGACCAGCAACGTATTTTCAGCCATGTGAATGCAGTCCAGTCCTCGGGAGCTGACAGTGGCTGCTCGTAGTACTTTGAAATTTTACATCTACGTCTTCAGTAACTGCCCAGCCTCTCTAGCTGCTTTTCTTTCCATAGGGATGGAACAGCTGTCACCTGATTCACGATGGGAGGTTTTGATATATTTTAGGTACTTTACAGCTTATAGGTAGCCAATGAGTTACTGAGAGCTGCAGTTTGTATTCTAATACTCATTCCTCTAGCATTATCCTAGGAAGCTCTAATAGAATAATTGGCTTCCTGTGAGATTTTAAAATATCACTAAATAAGAAGCAATCATATATTTATAAGATAATGACTATAAATTATGGTTAATCTTATTAAATAAATTTTTCATAGATTGATTTCCCATCAGTTTTTAAAGTCATATAAGTGTGATATACAAAGAAAGGCAAACGTGTCACATGCCTAGAATTTCTAAGCTTCATGACAAACTTCAGTAATGAGCAAGACTTACTGTGCCTTTTCTAGGGCTTCCCTCTGCCATTTTCCCATCTCTGATGTAGCACTTGGAGAGCTGCTGTTGGACATGCTCGAGGGGCTCTTTGCATTTGCTAATGGCTTATTGTCTTTGGTTGCAAATCCTGAATCTGTAGGAAAAGTCTCTTGTGTAAAAGTACTCTGCATTAACTTGTTTTTTAGCAGTCCTGTTCCCTCATTGCTGAATGATGACGTGGCTGGGTCTTCAGAAGGACTGAAGTCCTCATTCCTCAGTGCCAGCTTGGGCTGCAACAGCAGGCTGCTTTCTTGAGAGGGGGACTGGACTGGGTGATCTGTATGTCCTACGCTGAGAAAGGACGGAGCACCTGAAAAATAGCTCTTTTCGGATATATCAGCATTTTGTTCCTGAACCATGGGCTCAAAACTGGGTCCTTGATTTGAGTTAGATTTTCCTGAATTACCAGTACAATCTTTAACATCAGCATCACAATGTCTGCCACCTGAGCATTCTTTGTCCGTTGAATTATGGAGAAACAAACCACCCTCTTTGGAGCCCGTGGATTCAACTGCGGATGTTTCTGCCAGGTCACGTCCAACAAATAAGCCGTGAACGACTCCTTGCTTTGATGAACCCGAGCCCAGAAGGCAGCAGCATGGCTTCGCCTCACAGCAGGCGGGTGAGAGCCACTTGTCCTCTGTTTGTGGGGAACACAGCAGGGCGCAGTGTCTTCCACCACGACGCGTTTGCTCCCCCAGTTCCAGCATGCTGTCCGTCAGAGCTCTGCTTCTCGTACACTGCCAGCCTTCTTCCGCAAAGATGTTCTGGGAGCCTTGTATGTTCCTGTCTGACATCTGCTTTGCATGGGAGGACTTCTCCTGCTTAGAAGACACTTTCTCTGTATCAGTTGTTTCCTTGTAGTCAAGAAGGGATACTGTGAGAGGGGCCATCAGCTCAGAAGTGAATTCTGAGGAGCGAGTGGAAGATCCACAGTGGTTAAACCCATTTTTTTGAGCTTTCCACTTTACATCTCCTGCAAGGGCAGCCTGTCTCTCCAAAGTAGATTCTTCATTCTCTTCATGCTGGAGGTCGATCTCTTTGCACTCTGGAGTTCCCGATTTCAATACAGGAGAAACATAGGAGTTTGAAGCATCCTTTTCCGGAGTTAAGGTGGCTTCATTGGAGTAAATGAGACATCTGTGTTTGGATTTGTACTGTTTGTGGTCAGCTAGGAAATCTTTGCCATTTTTCCCGTTACAAGCAGGATCTTCCTGCAGGCAGTAAGGTTTTTCTGCAGTATTGCTTGTGGAAGACTCAATAGTCAAGTCATAGCTCCAGTCTGGTGGAGTTTTGCTGCAGCCTGCATTTTTAATGCATTCTTCTGTCTTTGCGCTGCCCTCACTACAATCCCAGCTGTCATCTAGTTCATGTTCTTGCATGGGTATTGCATATTTAAAAAACAAGTCTTGTCGCTTTTGGCCTTTTTGCTCTTCTTCAGTTTCTTGTTCTCTTTGATGAAGGAAAAATGAATGTTGGCTGCACTCGTTGGTGTTTCTTCTTTTCACGCTCTTTTGACTACAGACAGGTGAGAAAGAATCTTCACTGAAATCGCTGTCATCCAGATCTTCCAGCTGCATCCCTTCTTTGCTCTGTACTTCTGTGGGAGTAAAGCTCAGCTCCTGCTTCATTTGAATCTCCTGGGGCTTGTATTGCGTTAAAAACCTCTCAAGAGGCTGATAGTCCAATTTGTGCTGTAGAATAGGTGGCTGCTGAAATTGCTGGTGATAAAGACGTAAATGCTCTTCCCTTTCCTTCTGAAATGGAGGCGGATTTGTCCAGGTCTCAACACACTGTTTAACAAAGGTGTTTCCCCATTCCTCTCTGCTGTTGGAAGGCAGATTTCCACCTCCGAAGGAAAAGTCATCTCTAGAAACCAGCTGTTTCTGGACAGGTTGCACTGTCTGGACTTTTAGGCACTGGACAGGTGGTCTGTCTTGCAGATATTTGTCTCTCTGGCCACTCTCTTTTGTTTGCGCCGTGGTAGCATCTTTGATGATGAAATCCTTCGCAGTGGGGTTCTTTTCAGAGTGGGAAGACAGATCATCCGTTTTCTTCTTCAGGGGATGCGTTATCCGTAGGACTCCCTTAGCTGCGCTAGCCTGGTGGAACCATGGTGAGCTGGGATTTCCTTTGTAGGCATGTCCTTTGTTGATTCCCCGGGGTGCAGAGGTAAAAGGGACACTCGGTGGCTGGAGTGCTGCAGGACATGCCTTTGTTTTTGTAGCATTTGAGGGATGCTGCAGGCCTAGCTTCACTTTCTTTGGAGAGCTCTTTTCCCCAGGTGGCAAAGAGGGAGAGTTTTGGACACGTTTTGGAGACACGTTTCCAGCTATCCGACGCCTGTTTGTGACAGGGGTAGAACATTTAATCCCTTTCTTCAGCTCCTTGACCCTGTAAACGAGGATGGGTTTAGAAGATGTCATGCTTTCAGATAAATAACAGTGTCTTCAGAACAAACTAATGCTTTCATGTATTAAGGCTAAACACTGAATTAAACGTTATCATTTCTGTTTTAATTCTTAGTGATCCACACAGGCATCAAAAACCCTCTGCCAAAATGCCTGAACTTCTGGAAAGGTCTACAGCTGTATTTTGAAGTGCTTTCTTGAACAGTGCGTAACAAGCCAAGTGAGTGAAGACGGCCTCTGCTCCAGTGTCAGGGGGTTGCATTACCACACTTGATAATGCAGCATGGCACAGTGCTGGCTCAGGGCAAGCTAGTGTACTCTCCACAGCACCTCACAGAGTCCCACAAGACACAAACTAGGGCTTTTGGAGTAATTGCAGTGCGGCTAATTAGCTCAGGTGATTTGTGTACAGGGCTACAGTGCTCCTGGATCAGACTCATCACTGCAACTGTGAAGCGCTGGTCAACTGGTGTCCCCCTGCCACCTCAATTGTTTCCTTCACTCCTCTTCCCCTTCAGCATCTCCTGTCTGCTTAACCCCAGCACTGCACAGCCCATAATTTACAGCCTCCTGTGCAGGAGGGAGGGTGCAGGGCTTGCACACATTCTAGGCAGTACTAGCATACAAAACTAAAACAAAACTTTAGATTGGTGAGGTTAGTAATGATGCAGTTACAGGGAACACAGGGATATTTTCATCACTAAAAGCTGTCATCAGAAAGGATTTACAAGACCCAGCGAATTTCAAGACCAAATATAAGAGTTGCAACTGGTAAGGATTTTATTTGCATTGTGAAAATTGCATTTCTTGCCTAAATCAACATTTCCAACGCAACCAGAATAAAATGTAACTGCAGACATCATACATTACTTTTTTTCTTTTCATTTTTCACCTTGGCAAGACTGAGCTTCTTAACCTACCTGTCAGCATATCGTAAGGTGTTCAGGGTATGCTCTGTAGCTATGTGGCTAGGTGACACATTGGCTATCATACACGTCTTGGAATTGCCAATGAAAGAATCCTTTAGTACCTAGGGTTGGAATGAAAAAAAAAAGATTCTTAGCAATTAATGTACCTTGCATTTCCTGTAAATGAGCAACGTGTACAGAAACAGTACAACATGAGTCAGGTGATGCACAGTTACAGTCTTTTTTTTTTTTTTAAATGTAGTCCTCTTGTCTCAATTTGTCTTGAAATCCTTTGTTTGCAATTTAAAATGCATACAAGTGTTAATCAGGGCTCTGAACCTTGTAGCAGGTGCCAGAAGGGTGCCCATGTGTTTTGAGGAATAAAGCATATGTTACAACTGGAGTGAAGAAATATTGATGAAATCTCCCATGACTGTTAACCGCATAGAAGATGCAAGATTGGTAGCAGAGTGGGTGAAGATGGATGGTAGAGGAATGAGTCTGGAAGATAGTGTTTGGGCTTTTTGATGGTTTTGGTTTTTTATTTATTTGGTTTTCACTATGCTAGTCTCCAGGACTGACTGGCAGATTTGGCAGTTGGCCTTAATTCTCTGATTATCTTTAAAATTATTGTTTGCAAAAGTTTTGCATTTCTCTTCAAGAGTTTAATAGCAGCTATTGAATTAGGATTTTTTTTTTAATTATTATTTTTTAAAATTTTATCCTCATCAGGGAAATCTCTACTGTTGCCCTTCTACTCGTTTTACCTGAGTTAATTTGCTTTGCCGGAAAGGAGTATGCGCATGTTCCTGATCCAATGCCCGAATGCATTCCTTTAGCTACCAAAAGAGAAAAATACAATGAGAGGGGGGAAAACATATCAATCACACACTGTCAAGGAGCTGAACTGCATCAAACCTAGCCTACGAATTTACTGTTTCCCTCGTGCACCCCTGACTGATGTCCCTCGCAAGGGGAGTTTGTTGCTGCCACAGCCACAAAGGGCCAGCTGCAGCTAGTTCAGCTATCGGCACCAGTTTAGCTGCACTCAGAGAGAGCAAAGCTGCAGCACAGAGCACAGCTGGCCCTGTAACCCAGGGAGTGGAGACACAGCTACAGAACTCCCATTAAAATTAACAGAACACGAGCAGCTAGATACACCCATGCCTTTCACAGAACTCATTAGATCACCTTCTTGTTAATAACCATCAACAGAGGTAGCCCGTAGTCTTGAAGAAACATCCTTTGATTTATTACCAGCCTCGGAAAAAGATGTCATGTTCAAACTCAGAGATGTGTACTTGTGTGCCATGTTTCCACTAGAATAAGCACAATAGCATCACACTCCATATCACTGGATGCTCTCTAAAATTGGCAGAAATGAACTGTATAGCCACAAGTAATTTAGAGCAAATACCAAAGGAAAAATAAGTAAATTACAGTATTGGCATGAAACAGCCTTTCTACAATTAAAGCCTTTCTACTTTCTACATACACCCACTTAAAATGACACTTATTTCTCACTTTTACTGCACTTTATTAAAAATCACACCTCTAACTAGTAAAGAAATCAAACTATTCTAATTTTTTATTCTGCTTCTCATACTTGCAGTATCTGAATATCTTCTACTTGAAATAAATACAACAATTCAAACCAGCAGCAAACTTCAAACTTCATGTGTTTTAAGGCCTGAAGAGTGCATTACGACCATTGAGGGCAGAGCTAGGTTTTACAGACTGCAGGTCATGTTGACTTACCCAAAGACGCCTTTTTATAGTTAAATTCAGCCACTACTAGTTGACAGCCTAGGTATTTACTCAGCTTCACACAATACCAAAAATACACACAATCTGATTTTAAAGTTCCTTTCAAAGGAGTTTCATGATCTTACATTAAGCCTCACTTCTCAGGAACCCTTTCTGTGCAGGTCCTGACTCCCCATGCCACTCAGCTATTCACCAGCAAGTACTCAAGAAAGCGTGAAGTACAAAAACACATTCACTTCACAAGCTGTCTCACAGTATGAATGCTAATATTGCACAGCAGGAAAGCCTCTGTGCAAAAGAACATTCTACATTCTCAAAACAGGGCAAGCCACCTCCTATTTGCAGCACACGAAGAGGGACGGCTGTGTGCACTAACTTCTTCACTGTTGACTCATACTCAGCCTTGACTCCTCACCTTCAGTCTCACTTACAGAAGCCCTCAGTCATCAGTGAGCTTTGTTCGTTTGAATTAAAGGAGGTGCAAAGCCTTCTGCACAATTTATACTGGGAGGCACTTCTGCTTATCTTGGATGGCGTTCCTCTGCTCCTTGTCCTCTTTTATGTAACTGTGTACACTTATAAAATACAGTTTGCGTTAAAAGTGCATTTCTTCCTGTTCCTTTCTCAGCACACAAGAATTGCTAGTTTCTACACTCATGAGTATGTAAGTCCTTTACTCCTGATTTGGAAGAGAATTCTGAGGTCAAGTGGTAAAAATAAGCAGCAGGAACAGATGTGTTTTTGTGAAACAAATATAACATTCCCAAGCCAATAGTCTCTCGAAGTAAAAGGCACGAAACTTTCTTTATAAAATATGGGACACTTATTGTACTATACCTAAGATTTTCCATGCTGTGTTTACCTGGCTGGCTGTAAGAATGGATTAAAAAGACTTTATCACAAAACATTTTCCCTCTTAAATTGTCCTTCAGGCATGAGACAAAATAAACTGGACACACTTAGTACTTTGGATAGTTTTTACTGTCCATGGAATGCATATCTATATTACTCTGTGGTTCATTTTTATCCTAAAACTAATAATTAAATACAAAACCTTCCCCAAACACGCCAGTTGCTTACGGCTAGAAGGCTTTGGTTTATTTCTGCTCCTTCCATTTTCGTTTGTCGATCTGAGTCTCTGGCATCAGCTGCCCTTTCACTGCCAGCCAAGTCAATGAATGATATCCTAGAGAAAACAAAGTTGCGTTTATCGTTGGGGCTTTTTTCTTTTTCCTTTTTTTTTTTTTTCTTTTTCAAACCAGAGAGCTGCAACTAATATAGAAGAATGATTAGACACAACTACTTTTGAACAAAGAAAAATACCCACTGGAAATATCTGAGGCACCAAAATAAGCATAGCAGCAGGAACAGTGTCAGAAAATCCTGGCACTAACAAAGTCATAATAGAAAGTATAACTGCACATGATAAGCATGGCCCGCAGTTTCTTGGATAACCTGTTAAAAGTGAAACATATTCATGTCTCCAGATAATCACTGTGCTAGCAGCTTCTTAAGAGCACAGTTTAAGAAATTGTATATTCCTTGATTCTTCTTCCAGGTAAACCAGACAACTGCCCTGTCAAATGGGAACTCAGGGCAATATGAACTGAAATTTCCAGTGTATTAAGTAATACACTGAGCTTTCAGGGTTCCTTTTCCCTTCCCTCCACAGAACTCCGTTACTCCCTCTCATGTTCCCTAGCTCTGGATGCCAGCTGCTGTACTGACTGCCGCACTGTATCTTTGTCTTTGCCCTTCTTCTTTCCCTCTGACAGCTCTGACTTCTCTTATAGGCATATCTTGGGATCCTTTCCCCACTTCAGCTCCACCTCGCTTTCAGAAACAAAAAAACGGCACACACACCACACCTACATAACCACATACACTTCTATTTCTAAGCCTGCCTGTTCTGCCTTTTCCTCTCTCCACTATTTGTGGCTTTTCCATTTTGCCTTCTATTTAAAATAAGATCCTAGGAACAAGACTGCATTGTAGTTGCTGGAAGGGTGTGTCAGCATGTTTTTTTGACACTCAGCAGTGATGTACATACATAGACCTCTTTCCTCAGACCTATTTCTTGGGGATGTTTAGTCTGGAGAAAAGATGACTAAGAAGAGGCACAATTACAGTCTTCAAATACATTAAAAGGCTTCTACAGGAGAAAGTAAACCACTCTTTTTTTCTGCTGCAGATAGCATCAGAGTCATGGTCTCAAATTATCAGGGAGGTTTAGGTGAGGTACTGTGATTCCTCTGACCAAAGGCAAACATCTCCAATGGAATAATCTCCACCTGAGCTAGTCATCTCCGGCTCCCTTTGTAGTCAATTACAGGACAGAGGTTCTCTGAGGGGCAAATCCATCTGACCTAATTAGGTGACCCTGCAAAATGGCATGAATTGGATCCCAGAAATGACTATTTCTTTCTAATGACTTCAAAGGTGACGAGATCACATGCGGATATGCCCTTTGCAGACATCCACCTTTAGCCAGATTAACACCAGACAGGAAGAGCTTTCTAACACTGAAGATGAAGTGATGGGTTTGATTGCCAAACTCCTTCACCGGAAATTGTTACAAAAAAGTTTGACAAAGCTCTTACAGTTGTGGCTTAAACATTCTCCCTGGGAGTGGAGAAAGAACCGTGAAACTTCTCAAAGTCCCTTTGAACTCTGTCTTCTGATATAACTCACAGCTGCCCACTAACTCAACACCTCCTCTTTGTCTGTGTCCTGGATGTCCCTGGGCTCGACTTCCTCATCAGCCCTGAGCACTCTTGCTTCTGGTCTTACCTTCCAAATGTCCTGTTTGCCGTGTCTTTAATTTGGATTTGGATGATAGCATGAGATCGAGAGGAATCTGAATTGACTCCAGTAGCCCCCGTGCTACGTTCTTTTCCCCCCTTCAAAATCACCTGCAAAATAAGGGGACAAAATTCAAGCAAATTATAAATAAAAACACAACCTCTCCGAAAGAGATCTTGTCCTCCTAAGATGAGGTGACATCAGAAGGAATGGTTCATTACAGCCTTAAAATTTGGTGCAAGGCAGACATTAAGTTAGACTGGATCCCTTCCAACTTTTCTTTCAGATCTTTGTATATGGACTTGCTTGCAGTGACTCTATGGAGCTTAGAGAGCATACTGCAGGTAAGAATTTGTTGCACCACACACACACTTGGATTTGCAAAATACCCAAACTATAAAATTAAAAACAAAAGTATGGCAGAAATGAAAGACAGTATGACTGCAGACATAACCTAAGAAACTCATGGGACTGACTATTTGTTGTGTTCTTTTAAAATTTCACTGTTTCATGTAACATATGGGTACAGCTATCCAGAAAGTTACACACAAAACACAAAGTTCCAAAACCTTTCTGAATTTCCATAACTAAAAGAAATTATGCCAGAGTAAGGAACAAAGTTAAAAGATCAATTATGCTCAATACAACAATAAAATAAGAAAACAAGGAAGAGATGCAAAGCAGAAGGACAAGCTCCTTCAAGATACAAACCTGGATAAATCTGTTTCACAAACTTTTAAGGACTGTCATGGAAAGTCTAGCAGCAACTGCAGCAGGTTATTCATGAAATAGTCCTTAATTTTGTTTCTAGTTGTAAGAACAAATCAAAATACTATCTAGCAAAATCAATATGTTCCCAGTTGACAGATGTGCATGATTCATGCCTTTCAGTGGTCAGTTCTCAACCAGCAACCTAACCAACAGCTGCAGCTCCCGAGCATTATATTAGTGCTAAATGCAGATAATTTCTGAACCTAAGCCAACATCAATGAATAGTGAATAACTAGGATGTATTCTATTCTCTTCCCATCTATCTGTTGCAGACTATTCAGAAGCACTGAGTCAAGCCAGTGACATTTCTGTGTTCAAAAGGGCCTGTGGACAATATAAAATTATTTTTTTACCAAGATATCTGTAAGAATAAAGTTATTTAATAGCTCTTTCATGTATGGAATGTGATAATACAGAGAAATGTGTTAATAAACCATACAGCAAATTTACACTCTAATTTGCAGAAGCATCACCAGCATGTTCCAAATCTTGGAGTTAACACAAAGATGAAGAACAAAATTAAATGGAATATAAGTGGGCAACACCATGCCCATTTTAATGTCAGTTACACTCTCAGGCACTTGTAATTTACACTTCCTTACTGAGAAAGGAATTAAACTATGTGAAGTCAGGCTAAATAGGAAACAGACTTAACCAGCTTGCTTGCTGCAGGACCATGCAGAAAATTTGTGAGTGCCCTTATAGGGCTCAGCCAGGCAGGAAAGGAAAACTGAAGCCTTGCTTGTGCTGAATGTCAGCTACCATTTAAAGATCCTAGTATTACTTGGCTGTTACGACCCATTATTGTCTAAGCAGTACCTTAATCCTAATTCAGAACAATATCTCAATCTGAAGTATTTTCTAATTTCCAGTTCTATTAATTTTCAAGTGTCTATCTTTTGTCTCACATCCACGTATCTTTCATAGAGAAAATTTAAGTTCATAGAAGCCACACTGGAAGAAAATACTTTCAGGGTCCCTTGCTGGGACACTACTTAATTTCTGGAATAGCGATAGCAGTCTGTTTCTTGGCAAAGACCTTTCCATAAGGAGTGGCAGCAGAAGCAACAGCTGTAAATCAACAGCTTGTACGTCGCTAACACAAGCCACAGTGATCCAAAAGCCTTACTCAATGAAGGCACTTCTAATATTGCTCCTCAGTGCTCTGCTGGGGTTGCTGGTTTCAGAACCATAAGCAGGAACAAACACATGTACTACATAACAAATAACAATCTCTGTTAATGAGATATCTCACAACTCAGCAAATCAGGATGTAGAAGACAAAAAAATAATTGCAGACGTAGAAGTTACCTCCAACAGTAGATCTACAGAGTCCACCTGAACCTCCCGCAGTCCAACTATTTGAACGACATGCTTGCTATCTTCTCTTGCAAAAAGTCTGAAAATGAAACAGTGCAGAAAGGAGATTTCTGAAATCTCAAATAGCAGCAATGATAACATGTCAGTGCTACGACACTAAAAAAGCAGTCAAGGCTACTGACTGGGGAGAGGCACCACTGTCATTCGTTTATTTTCAGAGCTGAAGAGATATTTCACTTATAACATGCACCACTGACATTTCTCTGTTAAAGAGACATTAGCAATGCATTTCTTCTTGTTCAGGAACATAATAAAGCTGGGAAGTAAATCACCATATTTACATTTTAGAGTTCCTGTCTCTCTTCAAACTGTATCTCAGGCTTCTCTAGGAAGTTCAGATTGTAAGTTCTGCTCTGTTCAAGTTCTCAAGATTTTTGCACAGGATTTTAAAGCAGCTCCTATAGCCATAGAGTCAGATTTCAGAGCACCTCTTGCATCACAGAATACAGGAAGAATACAGAGAGGAAGTTTAATCTTCTCCTTCAATGAGATGTAAAATAGCTAATGGATATGCAAGAGAATACAAGGACACACTTTCTTCCTTAGTAAATCGACTCCTTACATAGCAGATTACACTGCCTGCTCCTTAAAGCCTATTCTGGAGAAAGTAAACACACATGCACAGAAATAGGTGCTTCCTTTGTGAACAGACGCTCACTTCCCCAGGCAGAAAGCTTCCCTCTTGAGCCCTCCAGTGTCGTCTAAGGATAGTGCTCTGCAGGCTGCTAAAGGCCTCCAGCTGACAGGTAATGTTCCTTCAAGATCACTCTGAAAAGATTTCACTGCTGAGATCGTAATTGACTGTTCTTTTATTTGTAGATATCAGACCACAGTGATTTTTTTCTTTATTCCAAGTACGTACTGAGTTGTCTTGATTTCCATTCCAGACAGAGCTCCTATAGGAGCACACGTCCATCCAAACGAGTCTGGGGCTGAGCTGCTACTACTAAGGGTGATGGCAGCATCACCTGCAGAGGCTCGCTCCAGTTGAGTCACTGGGCTGCTGGGTAAAGGTGCTCAGGGAGAAGGTGAGCAAACTCCACAGTGTCAAGCATGACAAGTGGGAGATCAGCAGGATCTTCAGTGACTAGAGTGGCAAGAGCCAAAGCCCCACTGGCACCACAGAAGGGACAGCCAGAGGTTATGTCTGAGCAGTGAAAGACAAGGACTCCACGATGGCTGGCCTAAGAACTTCTGGCCACAAGAAGGGTCTTTCTGTACCTATGGATGTTCAGCTATTATATTATTATAGTGTAAGCAAAACAGCATGAGATCATATATCAACTATATCTTTATTCTTACTTATTTCCCCCCTCAAATAGTGAAAAACAAGAGTCCCAGTCAATGCCACAGGATTTAGCGTCAGATTCTGCCTTCCTCTCTAAGCAGGTTGCTCCTAGGAACAACCCTAATTAAATACATAACATTTACTATAAATGGTAATACGTTAAATGTAATTGCATGAAACTGCAACTGATTTCTAAACAGTAACCAACTGACTCATAGCCATAGGCTTACAGTAAAACATATTTTTATTTAAATACCTCTTCCTCCCATTTAGTAGGTCATAAAGCTGTCCACAGTAGATCTCATAAAAACTGATCAAAACAAGGAGATCTTTCCTTGACTGTGATGCTTCCAGGTGTCTAAAGATGTCCTTGGCAGCCAAGGCGTAGAGTCCTGGGTTCCGGTGAGTACCTATCATAGTGTAAGTCTTGCCAGCACCAGTCTGTCCATATGCAAAGCAGGTTGCATTGCCTCTGTGAAGATAACTTATATTTTTAGTGTTACATCTGATTTATTCATATCTATTACAAGAGATTCTGCAGTGTTGATATCTATCTATCTATCACGGACTCTCTCAGCAATGAGGTTTTGTTTACTTTCCTATCTGGGAAAACGCTTAACAGTGACTCCCAAGCATGTCCTATGGAGAGCTGGCATGTCACTGAGTGCTGGCTCTTTTCCTTTCTTCCAGATGCCAAAAATGCATTTAAGGGAACTAAGAATTAATTATTATTCTTCCAGCTGTTTAGATGCTACAGAAGTATTGTAGGATTATGAATAGGAATCCTACAGATTATGAATCACAGACAAAAATGACTGTGACATGAGATGCAAAACAGTCACAAGTCAGGTTCGTTATTAACACGTTGTACCACATGAAGATTAACACCTCAGTACTATAATTTACTGAGTGAGGTTACTTAGTCTCAGGCTGCAGTCCTGCATGCAGCTAAGTGCATCTAAAGGGTTGTTCTTGACGTAGGGAAGGTCTTGCTCTGCCCTTCCCGTGCTCCAGCGGCGTACCCCACTGACCCACCCCTCCTTGTGACGGGCTCTGATGTTTGACTTCACTGCACTGAAACAACAGAAAGCTTTCCACATTTTGCAGGCTAATTTTCTGCTGTTTCAGTGAAATAAAGTACCTCACAGAGGATCACAAAATATGCCCAAACTGGCTTCATGTAACCTGTGGGAATGTTTCTAGCAGGAGGTAAGGGAAAAGATCATCCCCTTCCAGTGGCAGAGAGCTGTTTGGTTCACTTACTCCAGCCAGTGAAACCACAGTCTTGGCTTATTCCAGATTGCTCCATCTTTGTCATCGTATCAATTGAAGATTATAATGGCAATGCACATAAAATGCCAAGGAAGTCTCAGGATACAGCTCCACTGCTCTTCAAGCCCATTTGAGTTGATGTTTACTGCATGCCTGCTTCTCCTTCCCCACCTTGCTCTTATACAGGCACTGAACCCACAACCATGATGTGAACAGATTCAGAGAGCTGAATCAGGCATAAAACAAATACTACAGAACAAATTATTTGTTCCCCCCTACCTTAAAAAAAAAGACTTTTTAGATGGCTCAGTACCCTGGCAGAGAAATGGGTAGAGAAATGTAGGGCTGCAGTAAGCACAGAGAACAATTTCTTGCCATCTTAGATTGCAGAATTAGCTCACCATGGTGTCAGATTAGACCAATGCCAGGAGAAAGCCTCATTCTCCTTTTTCACTTTCCTTTTATCAAAAGCATGATACTTTCTATCGCTGCTGATAGTACTTGGAAATTTTCAGTGACAGAATGCTCCATTTTGTTAATTTTCAGCATGCAAATGTAATCCTTTCCTTCAAAGACTCAATAATGTATTTATATTCAAGCTTGTTAGTTTGCACAACAATAAGATCACTCATGTAAAGCCACCATCAGTTTCTCATTGATGAGGAACGATGTAATTACAATTAAACATCTAAGAAAATATAAGTCAATAAAATAAAAATAAATCACAAGATTATTAATAATTTCTATTGCCCTGTGAACTGTTCAAATACATGCAAAAATATGTCACAGCAGTCTCATGAAAGACATAATATTATTCCTCTGCAGACCAGTGTGCTATACCATACAAAAGCCTTTGTTAGAGTGGAGATTTAACTTCAGAAATCCTGGCACACATTTTTTAGTTCTAGGCTGGCCATGGTGTCTCTTTCTTGCATCTGAGGTCCAATATTAACTTCCTCTGTGACTTAGATTTCTAAACAAATGTGAAGAAAGTTTTCCTTAATTCATTTTGTCAAAATTGCAATCAAACATGTTCTAAAAGGGGGAAGGTACAAGGCAAAGGTGAAATGAAAGTATTTTTCAAAAAATGAAAAGCATAAAAGGAAAATTAAAGCAGTATATGAAATTGCAAGACAAAAAGGCAAAAAATAACAAATGTAAGCATGGATGCCCTACCCGTTAAAAATATGCTGAATGAGAGGATGAGCTGTCTTCGTATACACATCCTGATTGGTACATGACTCCCCAAACACTTCATCAAAATAAAAAACATGCTGAAAAATAAATATGATCTTTACATGAAAATGAATATGTTTCACTTCCCCTTCACCCCCATTCAAAAGTAAATTTAAATACAGAAGTCTTTCTGTGACTTCATATGGCTTTGGATCAGGTACAAAGTGATCTAGCACATTTAACATGCAGCATGACAAATGCACGAACATTTCATTATGACTAATCATGAGACTGAGGGTAGGGAAAAAAAAAAAGGAAGGAAAGATGCCTTAATTTCCCATCATTCTGAAGCATAACATACCACAGCCTTCTGGCAAGAGAAAAAAAAAAAAACGACAACAGAAAAAAGCTAATTAGAGAAAACCCTCATCTATTCCTGAAATGAGTCAGCCTACAGATGTACAGTAACAGTATAGCAGTAAAAGGAACTCAGAGGCAACTCTTGACTCTCTCAAAATCAGTCCTCAGTTGTGATTAATTGTCTCTGTTCTGCAGACTTAAAAACTTATTGTGCCATAGAAGACAGAAGTTATTCCTAAGGAAAGTTGCATTGTATTATCTTGGAAGGGGGCAAGAAAACCCAAAACCTCCCACACTCCAGATCTGACCCAAAGCATCAGGGTCTCTGGAAACACTGCAGTGGAGTTCATTATGGGCTCCTTCTAGGTTAAGAACAGTGTTTGCAGGGACAGTCACAAACATCACATTTTCAAGACAGCCTCCATGTACTGGTGTCTAACATCGCACTCTAATAAATTCACTGTGGTGTAAATTGAAGTGGTAGATCTCTAGGACTGAGAACCATTTCAACGATGCACAAACAAACCACGCTAACGCACAGGCAGATTAAACCAGGGAGTCTCAGCTAGACTCAGCTCAGAGGACAGATGTGCTCTGTGACGGACCTGCAGTTTGGGTCCCCTGGCCGCGGAGCTGGAATACACCCCCACCACCTCCCATTTGCCCTCCACCCCTTGCTGTCCATTCTATAGGAACCAGAGACGGGGTAAGACGACTAGCCAGACAAGGAAGCAGAGAAGTTCTCCTGGGTCGTATAGAACAGAAACAGCATTTGCCATGGAATGCTTTTGTTTGGACTATGTTGGTTGATTGCAAGATTTCATTTGTCTGTATGGACATAACAAAATTAATCAGTGGTTATTTCAGTACTGAAATACTAAGGTGATAAGCACTACATAAATGACGAATATAGGTAGTCAGAGGGAGGGAGTGGGGTGGAGCTGCTGCATGTACCATACCATAAAAGGTGGTACATGACCCGGGCCCAAGGGAGCTCCAAACTAAGTTTTTACTGGATACTCCAAACAGTTGTTCCCTGGACACAGACTGTAAAAATAACACCCTGTAGAGCGAGAATGGCTTGCTTCTCTCTAGAAATCAGTTCTGTTCTTGGTGCTGCCAGTCAAAACTGAGAATTTGAACTATGACAGCACAAGGCATTTGGGATTAAGAAACAAAGACCAAAAGGGAACTTAATTTTCAAACCCATTTGAGAACAAAGGAAGGGAGGGGATGAGGGTGTACGTGATTCATTGAAACAGACCTACAGTGCTGAAACACTGAAAAGAGAACTCCTTGATGAATTATCCTGGAAAGTTATCAGGAGACTCTACAGCAGGCAATTCTTCTGCAGTAACAGCATGTAGCGGAGTGTTTTATTTTGCCATGTGCGAAGAAAGCTGCAAGAAACACGCTTTTGAGGCTTAAAATGCTGGGGTCAGGTTTTGTGCCACAGGCTGGCATAAGTCAGAAGTCTTTCAAATATAGTTATGCTGAGTTCATAGAAGGGCCATCACCTATTCCAGTAGAGGTAAGGCAGACAGCCGTTTTCTGTTTCCCCTCATTGAAACTCCCAAGTACAATTTGCTTACCCCACCATGCAAGTGACTGGCCCATAAAAACAACATTCAAGTGGACCATGTTACCTGTAAAATATATTGGGTGAGATCAACTGCCTCCTTCTTCTCATGAAGAAGTAGGGTTTCTTTATCTTTCACCGTGATGATATTAACCTCTCCACGTCGCTCCTCTCTCAGGCCTAGCGGACGTTTTCGGACACACACTCTGATTTTTTCACTTTCTGTCCATGGAGTCTCTTTCTCAGAAGTACTGGATCTACAACAATAGTATAGTTTTGCATTTTAAAATCATGTTACTACAGAACCTAGTATATGCATAAATTTGACTTCATTTGTTAGCTTTATCAGAGAAATGTTTCTGTCTTTAATGGCTTACCAAAAAAAAAACCCACCTCACCTCTGATTGTTACGTGGTGAAGTTTCTGTTGTTTTTTTCCAAAACAGACTGATGACTTTTGTGCACTGCTGTTAAAAGAATAGTTGTGTTTACATAGCTACATGCCTGAGCTTGTTACTGGACTGGCATATTTTCTGTTGTCCACAAACATCTGATTGAAGCTGGCATAATACACAAGTTAACTTAATGAAATTTAATCTGGCTGAAATGATTCACAGTCACAACTAGTCATTAAATTATGTACACTAAAAGTATGAACAGACCTTGAAAAGTAGAGGGTATAACATTAAGTTGCTTTTCCTCTTTTACTGGCTTTCATTCTTGCTATTATAGGCTGTCAAGCACTTCACAAATAAATGACTCAAACTGGGAAACAAGACAGTATCACCATGTTCCTATTCAGTGCAAAGAAATTTGAAATATTGATCTCATCATTGTCTCCCCTTTGGTCTTATATCCAATTTGTTTCTTTTATCATAAAAAATTATGCCGCTTCCGACCACTGGCAAGTTGTGCTCTTGTGTTTTGGCAAGCCTACCTTAGTTCCCTTCCAGACACCTCAGAAACATGAGGTCATGTTGTGTTTCATTGATTAACTTGCTGTGTAAAGCATTTCGTAATGCAGCATACAGAATATGCTTGAATTCAACCAAAATGTATCCATTCCACCTTTTCTTTTTTAAAGCTGTCTTCAGCCAAATTAGTAATGATTTTCAGCCTGGATCTGAATGCCAATTTGTGAGAAAAAAATAATTTTAATCAAGTCTTTACTTGCCCAAAAGTAGTGTTTCTGCCCTTCCAAAACCTCTTCATGTTGCAACTGAAAACTAACATATACTAGCTGTCTAATAAATTAAAAACAAACCTACAAGTTACTCAACATCTCATTACAACTACAAGCTCATAGCATCATTGCTGTTGTGCTGCATGATTCCCCAGAAGCATATCACATGCAGGCATGAAACTCAAGATGTGGTCTTCAAAGACTACACACGAATAATCTTTACTTGTAACAGGACTCCCTCTAATTTTAGTACAGCCTTTCCATGCAGACTGGGATCAGGCCCTGCATTTAGATGGAAAATTCTTTCCCCTGAAAAGAAAGGCAATGATACTTGAAATAAGATGCTTTGTACACGAGCGCTGGCTTAGGGATATCACTAGGCACCAAACGTTGTCCAACAAATGATCAGAGGCTCTGAAGTTTAATTCTCATGTCAGAGGCTGGATTTGGTGACCTACAGAAAGAGCCTGTTGTGCTATAAGAACTTGGAGGAGGAAGGACTGATTGCAAGATTTGGAGAAAGGAAAAACTGAAAACTCAGAGGCTCTGTTTATGAGAGAAAAGGCATAAATCCTTTCTACTAGAGAGGCACGTTGAACATATTTCGTACAGGAACAGAATGCATGTTAATTCTATACGCTGAACTCGAAGTTTAGATTTTCTGTTAACCTGTCTTACATAGAAATTGTTTTTTATATCAATTTTTTTTTTAATTATTACTACAAAACCCCAAAAATCTCCACACAGGTCATTAGAAACCTGATTACCCCATAGGTCAGAAGAATCACTATGCCTTGTCTGCTGCTGTCAAAATCAAGCCATTTGCTGTAGGCAAGTGCAAAATATATTTAAACATATTAGAAGAGCTCTTTATCCTTCTGCCATCTGAAATCATGCCAATGTTTTCCCATGTTTCTCATAGATGAGACTTGCTTAGCCATTGCAGTGGTCAAATCACAAGGTGACATAGGAACAGATGGATTCAGTGAAGGGGTTAGGCACTTGCAAAACAGGAATCACAAACCCAAGTGTCAGCAGACTGGCCCAAGCCTGGAATGCACAACACGTACTCTGCGGTCAACATGGGAGAAAGAGAAACTCGGACATGTCAGGAGGAGGATGCAGAAAGCCCCCAAGGTGAACCATAATGCTAGGCACAGAAGAATGTGCTTAGAAAAAAAGAGAAGAACAAACAAAAAAAGTGAGAAAAATGGAGAACATGGCTCTATCACAGGTTTGAAAATCTGGAACTCCTCTAGCTGAGCCATTAGGTTGCATTTCATCATTTTTTACTTCCCAGAGCTACAAATCCTGCACTGTTAGTTACGCCTTGGCTCATCTTCCAGAGGAGACAGATAATGCACTAAGATGCCAATATATGCAGGGGGTTAGCTTACTTCTCTGGAAGGTGGAAATGAACTTTTTCCAGCAAAGGGGAGTTATAAACCTAGGTCTTTCATTTGACAGGTTAAGTGTTCTAACACCTGTCCCTGTAGTACTTTTCCACTGTGGCAGCAGCATCTACCCCTCCAGGCTACATGCATGCTCAATGCCACTTGTAACTGACACACTGACTCCATGGATCCTCCCATGTACCAAATCTTCCACCACAGCCTTTACAGACTCAGGTCCAGCCTCAAACAGCTACCTCTCTTCACTGCATTTTAAAACAAAACTGCCATGACTGTCTTGCAGTGAGCTAGATGCTGGTAGCATGCGTGCAGAAGGATACGTGCTCTGCCTGCTGAATCAGGAAAAAGCATATCTTTTGTGCTTTAAAGATGTTGCCAGGGTAGATTTACCAGTGGTTCAAGATAACCATAGCCCCTCTGTTACCAAACACTGGGAAAAGCATGAAAGTTACGGATCATGTGACTGGGAAGCAGCTGCAAGGCATCCCTCTCACCATCGTGTTTGCATCCCATCCCCATTATATTCATTCTGTTTCTTTCTCAAGCTCCATTTCAGTAATTTCTTTATAAACAAATAAAGCCGTCACAGCATGTATGCTTTTTACTTGGAAAAAGTCGACAAACTTATCAACAGACAATTCCGTATTTTGGAAAAATAATGTTTTGCAAGATAGTCTCATGGAAAGAAAAAGAGAAAGATTGGCCAAAACACCAAGAAAAACAAAGCCTTACATCCTGAAAGACAATAAAGACTATTCTCAGACAACTTTGGTAAGTGCTGATGAAATTCAGCTGATTCCTTCTACCACACTTGGAGAGTCACAAGTGCTTGTTAATATCTCTCTTTTCTATAAGATTTTGCATTGCTCTGTAGTGTTAGGATTGCTTATTGGGAAGTGATGAAGACAGCTTCTCCTCCACAATGAAGAAGAATTCATTATGACTAGCTTGAAATATAGTAAAATAAGGGCAACAGCCTAATATTATTACCTGATACAAGAATGAGGCAGTCCATAATTATACCCTGAAATATGAGTTATTGTTTGTATGATAGGAGCTTCAGAGTCCCCCAGGAGAGAAGCAATATCATCAGAAATGGTTGGACAGCTCAGGTCGTTTTTTGTGCATATTCCAGTAGTATTCATGTCTCTTCTAGTTAGTCCGGTCAGCTCTGAATCATGTGGTTGAATGTGTCCCAACATTTCCCCTACACTGTTCTTCTGTTCATCGGCACCAAAATCAGATGAACTGTACGATTCGGATTCAGACTCTTTAACCGTTCCATCATTTTCTTCAAAGAAGGACTCAAAACGCAGCTGTCTACGGGGACCAGATCTGGCCACTTGAGGTTGAACGAAAAGGCCACTTTGTTGAAAATCTTGCTTCCTTAAATCTGCAATATCTTCCTCTTGCATAATTTTGATTATTCTAATGAGCTGAAAGAGTCGTTTGCGGTCATTCATGTCATGGACCCCGAGTTTGGTATAATCTTTCATGGAGACTTTGGCAAGCTCATCAATCTTCTGAAGACCAAAGGCAGCAAAATGGGGATAGTATTTTTCAAGTGCTGCTTCACAAAGGCATTCATAAAGGCATGATGCCATCTTCAAGCTAAAGTCTAAAAGAAATCAAACAAAATAAATATTAGAATCATAGGAAACATCACATCTGACAAAGTTACTAATGAAGATTTCCTGATGCCATTACCCACAGTTAGGCTAGAATCTGGCTAATCTCCAAGTTTACGATACACTAGACTGCCAAACACTACAGAATATGGCAATTACTAAAATAAACCAAACATGAAAAAAATATTTTCTCTATGAAACTAGATTTTAAAATTACAGACAATATAGAATAATGTGTAAGAAATGCACAATGCAGTGTTACTTACTGCTGCAGAGTTCCTACACGCCTGATGTCTACTTGATGAATGCCGCAGCTACTGAAACCCTGTCCTCAAGCTACAGAATGTAAAATGCCTAATTTTAGATACTCAATTTAATATCAGGGCATGTGGTCTAATGTGGTTCAGCTATTCCTAGTTAACTAACCAAAGAAGAGGAAATTACATTTGTCCTTATCTCAAGCTGAATAATTAAGACCATTCATCTTATAGATGAACTACAGCAAAGTAGCAGTTTTGCTGTATGACTTTCTTTTGTATGTCATGAATCTTGTGAGCATTTCTAGGTGTCCTTGATGGGGTAACCAGAACATTCTGCGAAATCTGAAGAACAGAATTTCTTTAAATCTATATATGCTACTGGAACACCACACTTGCATTCTTGGGAAACCCAAAAAAGCAACATGCATCACTGAAAGGTATGCCAGAAAACCCTCAACTCCTTCACTCATGTCTCCCTAGCAATGCATTGTGCAGCTGTCTGTATCCAGATGGATTAATATCTGCAGATATTTTTACTTGTTCCATAAAATGGAAAAATGATAGCACTTCAAGTATCTGTTGCCCATTGCCTTCTTATATCTTTGTTTAGTCTAGAGCCTTAGCAAATACAGCTCTTACCCATATTTGGAGGTTAAAATAACATTCAACAAAAGAAAGTTATTTAAGACTAAGTTTTTCCCCTGTAATTCAGTTCTTTGACAAGATTTTCAAGTATCTCTACAATAACTTTATATAAGAACATAAGGTCAGAAATATAACCCCCAAATTTGATTCCATATCATTAAAGTTAATTAACATATTATGTTGAAATAATAACAATAAAATAATAAAGATTACAGTAAAGCGCTAATTGTATAAGGTATTACAGAGGCCAAAAGGCGTAGTATAGGACATCTAAAACGGCACAGAAGCTAGAGTCTAAGCTGTAGACAGAAGTTAGCCATAACAAAATTACGACATTCAGCAGTAAAAAGCTTCAAGACAAAAAAACTGGTATGTAGGTTGACTTCTTTAATGTGTGTTTAATGTGATTCTGACTCTTGAGGTAAAGTCAGAGCCACTGCTGAGATTCCTAGATCCTGGGAGGGGGAAATAAAAATTGACACAGATAGAGCAAACCCAAAGATCAGAGAGGTTAATTATGACACATGTACAAGTGTGTTCACAACTTGCCAAGTTCTCCAACAGATAAAATTCCTCAGGAACTTCAGACTTTATTTAAAGAAGGACGCTGTTTTGGAAAAAATGCCTGTCTTGGTAGAGTAAAATATAAAACCAGTACAGGTCCTATGTAACTGTCTGCATGCACTGCCACAGGAAACTTCTTTTGTTCGATGAAAGGAGCAGCTGGAACACAAAGCTGAGACACCAGTCTCAAAGTACTTAGAGTCTGTTAAGGATTAAAACAACCCAGCAAATGTCTTTTGTCTATTCGCACTCTGTAACCTTGATTACTCTTGTGTCTTTATATACACTTAAGTTAAATACAGAGTGGCCAACGACCAGTGCAAGAACTAATTTGGTGATAACCTCTGTTTGAATCGTAATGTGGAGCATAGGAGACAGAAGAGAGGATAGAAAGGAAAATAAATGGAGACGCTGCCCAAAACATGAGCAGCAGACAAGGGGAGAGAACTAAAAATATTAAGCTCAAAGTTCTAATTAAAAATTAAACAAAATACATTTAAATAGCTAGAAATGACTGTACAGACAGATTTCCATTATCTGGGGTAACAAAGGACTAAGATTCTCAAAACATGGAAAATCCAAGTAATATAGGTACTGCAGAACATACGAGAAGGTTAATACTGAGACATGTAAGTAGCTCATGGCGTATTCGCTAAGGCGCTCTGCCACGTGAAAGCAACTAAACAGCTTCTTAATGAGAGCTGGCCTGGGAAGTGATGAAACCGCTTCCGCTTCCCCAGACAGTAATGAATCTTACTGCATCTAAGTAGTTTCAGCAGACAGCTCCAGTGTCTCTCCATCCATGGAACAGCAATTTCACAACCTAGAAAAAATGAACGTTGATCGACAGAGGAATAACAAATTAATTAACTATGGAAAAAAATAAAGCAGTCATCACAGTGATGGGTTCCAGCATTTCTGATTACTTTAAAACTCAAGAGCAGACAATTTTCTAAAAGATTTGGTCTGGTTCATGTACGAGAGAATTGAGGGGAAATTGCAGTTGTTAGTGAAACCCTTCAGGCCTTTCAATCGGCAATGCTGTAAAAGAAAGAAGTGCCCTTCTCCTCATTAGAAGAATACTTTAATTCCTCCAACACTGTAGAGCTCCTTGTGTCTGAAGATGCTGTTTCTGAAACGGATAAATAATTCTTCAAAATAAATTGGCTTTATAAAGAAATAAGAGGAGTATTCGTAGGTTTTCAAGAATTCTAAATTGTTAATGACAATGCCATCTTCTGGCAAAACAAGAGAAGACTTACATTTTTACAATAAATAACAGCCAGCATTCACTCTGTTATTGTTAGAATTTAATTTTGTTTGTTCACCTGAGAGAACACTGTGTCCTTGGGCAGAAAAACATCACATTCTTCAGTGTCATAGTTGCGTATCACAGCCCAGGTCTTGTTCCCTCCCAAAGCTATGAGTAGCTTCACTGAAAAGAGAATTGAGATAAAAGCCTAAGACTTCTTAAAACAGTTGGATATAACATATGTTTTGAGAAAGAATTGAGTCAGTATGGAGGTATAATTCTCCATGAGTACCCAGTTATAAGGTCAGGTAATCTCAGGCCTATGAAAAACATTTAATTCAATTTGTATTACAACAGCGCTCGAATTCTTCGCTGTTCAGTGGTTGTCCTTCTCATTTTAGCTGGCAGAAAGACTGAGCTTCACTGAAGTTTTCACCTTCCTCTCACATAAGGGACTTGCTTTTCCCCTGACAGGAGGGTGCTGAAGCTGGTCGGTAAAACAGTGAGGTCAACAAAGTCCAGAATGTCTTCAGTTACTAACACACAAGCTAGGAGCGAGGGACAAACAGCTAATGGTGATACACCTCACTGCTGGAACGTGTGAGATGTTGGAACCTGGGGGATGTCTGAGCAAGGGACCAGTCAGCCTATCACCGTTACGCAGCAAACATGAGTTCTCTAAAACTTATTTCTTATGCAAAGAAGTTTTGCAAAGATCTCAAAAGGCCGCCAGACGTTGGTAAAGGATAAATACTCATTGTAAAAAAGCTTTAGAACTGTATATAAAGGGACCAGCTCAAAGTGCAGAGTAAGATCACAGGTTGTCATCAGAAAACTCCTCTTGTTTCAGCAGTAGAGGCTTTTTAAAGTTCATAAAGCTGGGCAAAAAAGAAAAGTTGGGCATAAATAGTAGCAATGAGTGGTTATATTTTACATATTCTGAATTAAGGTAACAGCATAAAATTATGCTCTAGGAGCTGATCCTCCGTTTTAAAATGGTTTTAATTATTAATTAGCTCTTACACAGATCTTTTAATCTTCAATGCACTTTTCAAAATGGAGAAAAGGTTGGCCTTCAAAGACACTTACTCAAAGAGTGTCAGTCACTCTGCATAAAATAAATCATGTAAAATACCTACATAATCTACTTTAAGAATAAAGAAGCCTTAGACCACTATATGTTGGTCCTTATTAACCTCTGGTATATTAAAGACCTCAGTGCACCATTCACTTCAATAACTAATGTGCCTTGTTATCCTACTGTAGCTCACTTATATTGACCTGACAATTTTAGCTGACTTCCACTGATGCTCCTGAGTGTTCACCACTGAGATACAACAGAAATATCACTATATCTGTATTCTAAACTAGGGAAATTAAGTCACAGCAAAACAAAGAAATCTGACATGGCATGCCTACATATGCAAACTAATGCAACTATACGTTTAATCCTGCAAATAATCTAGAGATAATCATTCTGAATCATAAACTCTGGTCTGATCATTACATAATTTTATTATGAACAGTTTTCAAGGGCATCTGATAAATGTAGTAATTGCTAATCAGAGTACAAAACCTAAACAGCACCTTGTTTTCCTGCCTACCACTTAGTATTATGTAAATTATTTTGCCTTACAAGCACCTTAAAAAACAAAAGTTAAGAACTTATAAAAGTTATAAACGCATACAGCAGGTAGGTATCTTTCCTCTCCTGACCACAACTATAGCAGAGTATTGTACTCCTCACTTGCAACCACGCTACATCAAACAAGTCTTCAGCACAGGCTCTGTGCATGACAAAGTGTTTTCTGGTTTTTGAATCACGGAAGACCAGAACAAAGCTTGATTTGGCAATCATACAATAGAGAAGAGGGAGACTTATTAACTCACACCACCGGTCATCCACCTTTATTTCTTATTCATCTGAACATTAAGCCCTTTTTAAACTGTCATCCAAAGCCAGATCTGATTCTGCCCTCCAGATGCAAAAGGCCAATTTGCTTTTCCAGAGCACCGCATAAAATGCTTTACCCTTAATAATTCTGACCCTGTTCCTTGGAAACTAGGTCATTCCTTTGAAGAACGGGGTCAGGGTGCGGTTGCAGTTATAAATGCAAGCTCCGTAATAGGAGATAATCTTTATGGTAACACGAGTTCGTATTTTAGTTTCATGCAGTAGGTAGGGATCTATGAAACAGCGCTTGACGTTGCAGCAGATCACTTTCTAAGATCATGGGATTACACTATGCAACTCCCCGCACACGTACACAGCATGGTATTAAATGTTCTGTTGCTCACTGGAGAAAATGTTGTAGCAGCCTGTTTTGAAGCTAGAAGGAACAAAGCTGAATAACAGACAAACCACCTACAGTTTCTGTATAATAAAAGCAGTTGGAGAGGAGGGAATGCTTTTAATGTCAGCAATTTTACGGATGGACCATGACACAGGCCTTCTCTCTGCAGCCACACTCCCGCTTCCTTCGCTGCCGACAAACCCAACGCAGAGCTGGTTACTAAAACGATTAATTTCAGTGTTCTTTGAAATAGATTTAAAACGAACAACCAAATGTAGGGGGGAGGGTGTTTTCTGACAGGGTATTTTTCGATGGGCACGAGACTGCTGCGTGTTCCCACCAGCCCTTCACGCTAAGCATAGCCTGGTGACCTCAGCAGAAGGGACCCCGTCCTGCAGCTGACCCCCGACAGCTGCTGCCAGCGACAGCTGCGCGGGAACGGGAAGCGTCCAATATTCAGCCGCCCGCTAATAAAATAACCTACCAGTATACTGGGATGCCGATTATTTTAAAACTGCGCCCGAGCGCCTCTTGCCAGTAAGGCTCACCGAGCGGCCTTCCACACGTACAACCGCATCAAAGCCAACCGCCGCGCCTCTGGAACCAGGCTGCGGGAGCAGGGCTCGGCCGCTGAATCTGGCCCCGCGGGGATTTACAGCCTCCCCGGCCGAGGGCAGCCCCCGGCTGAGGGAACTCACAGCCGCACACCCCGGCGGAAGGTGCGCGGGGCTGAGGAGGCGGCGGCCCCGCACCCGGCCGGCTCCCGGGCCCTCCTCCCGCCCTTCCCCGCCCGGTTTCTTCCCTCAGGGCCCGAGGGACGGGGCGGCACGGCGGACCGCACCGCAGCCGGCTGGGAATCCGCGGCGGGACGCGGCTGAGGGAAGCCGCGGCCCTGCCCCGCCGCTCGGGG
>Ga0065711_1002960_pt1 | contig 38622 bp, 26 predicted proteins | sample Hoacrofraction12_FD_59098 | JGI IMG/M metagenome (GOLD analysis project Ga0065711, IMG submission 59098) | Hoatzin crop microbial communities from Cojedes, Venezuela - Epithelial fraction 12 v2 (version 2) | ecosystem: Host-associated > Birds > Digestive system > Esophagus > Crop | place...
GAAGGGGGGGAAAAAAAAAAAAAAAAATCTCTTATCATGAGTATGGTGGGTTATTTTCAGCGTGAGAAAGGGGGAAAAAAAAAGCGAACGGGAGGAGCCGGCTGTGTGCGCGCCGAGAGCGCCCCGGCACCTTATCTTAAAGCTGTAGCATTCAATTCCGGAATCATATTAGCGGTTGGCGTGGCTTTCAGGTTTAAAATTTGAAGCAAAGTAAAAAAGAAAAAATAAAGGGCATTTTCTCAAAGTACGGATCAGCGTATCCCGGGTTTAAAAGTAAAATATGTCATTTACGCCATCCGTGCTGCGGCCGGGAGCATCCTTCCAAAAATGGAGCGAGTAGAACAGATGCAATATTCTACGGTTTAACATATCTACATTATTTAATAATACTAAAGAGCTGATTAACAGGCGTCTGAAGTCCCTGAAGGAGTTCACCCCCCAGGAGGCATACATTATCTGTACTGGGCCTGGAATCCTTATACAACCTTCTTCAAGTCGGGATTTTGCCCAAAGTTTGTGTACAAAATGGGTTTCTTTTCAGATGCCAGCAGTGTCCTTAGCGTGCCTAAATGAAAGAATTCTTGCCCCCTAAAATAATTGTAAAGGCTTTGCCTGAGTTATGGGAAAAAATAGTTAGCAGTCACTCATAAACCAGACCTGATTAAAAAGAAATGGTGTCAACAGGAGAGGTCGTCTTATGCAAACATTTTCTTTTCTTAATTAATGGATTTTCAGTTGGTTGTGCCATGTAAGGTCCGGGGTAGGACACTTTGTTGCAGGGAGCTTCAATTATGTAGGTTTTCGCTTTTTTTAACTGAAGACGAGAAACGGCAGCAGGCAGGGAACGTGTGCCCGAAGGGAGCAAGGGACAGATCCTGCTTCTTCAACCGGCTGCACGACGCACGGGTGCATCACCGCTTCACCCAGCCAAAGCACTTATAGTTTTATTTGGTAATCTCTTCACTTGCAGCACTTATATTATAGACACAATGTTTTTGAGTTTAAGAGGTGGAAAGGTCTAAAAGGGACTGGTCCTTCTTGAGGCAGGAGGGGCAAGCCCCAGCCTGCTATGTGGGAAGAGCAGGGATGGCAGTGTGAGGTGCTACAAAAAAGGCACATTTGCCGAAGAAAAAAACCTCACCACTTAAAGCAAAGTATTCCCCACGATGGTTTTGTTTTGCTTTTCAGAGAGTTCTGGCAGGGAGCAGAGGTGGAGAGACAGGAGAGGCGAGAAAGGATGGGGACGAGAGCATTTTCTTCCCTCAAGTTCAAAGACCTAGAAAACCCATCTTCCCTAATGAATATTAACAAGTACCTCACATCTGTAACCAACAAAACGTGCCTTCCTGTTCAAATAACGTGAAGTGACTGAGTAGCTCTTTGACTGCACTGGTGAACACTCACTGAACCTCATGTTCTCCTCAGAACTGCTGCCAAGCACTATGGCTCCTCTTCCACTCCTCCCTCTCTCATTCTTGTAGTGTTGTTGGGGGTTTTTTTAAAGGAAAAAACATTCATGTATACCAACAAAAGGAAAAATAAACCCTCATGCTGTTTTTCAGCAACAACAGGGCTACTTCATCACAGGAAGCTGCATCAAAACTATATTAATTCTTCATAAATCAGTACGGATTCTGTCTCCTTTGAGGCAGAGAGTGCCTTTATGAATGATATAACAAAACCACCTCCTTTAAAAATTGTATCGTGTTGAGATCCTTCTGCACCTACCCCTCGATGCTTAGCACTTCATCAGATGACATTCAGATGTCTGCCCAAATCCAGCGTAGAAGTGTCCAGAAGATGGACAGTTTTAGGTGCCAGACATTGCAGACAGACAAGCAACACGACATGCACAATGGGAATTAGGGGCGTTGCCAAAAAGAAACATTCATTAAATAATAGTGTGTGCCCTATTACCATAATCAGATCGTATTCATCGTGGCCAAGATGTTTCCTCACTTCGCCCTCCCAAAGATGAAAGTCTCTTAGTCTCTTCTCTGCGCATCTGTTCCTATCTCCAGCCATGGCCGGACGCTAAACCAAGAGGACCCCACACAGCTGTTCTTACCCTGAGACACTGTCATTACCAAGTAACACAAGTATTTTAAAATTATGATCTCCTCTTACATTAATTCTTCATTTTTTAATTCTTTCCGCACCAGTAGGTCAGAACCATATTCAAGGTTACAGCCAACAAGTGATTTACTAAGCCACCACCAGAATGACACCATTTATTTTTAAATTTATGTTTTTAACTGAAATTTCACAATATTTACTTGCTCTTGCAGAGAAGAGAAGTGAAAAGAGAAGGCAAAATTCTCAAGAAAAAGCTAAAACCAGATTACTCCAAGCACTGTGCCCATCTTTTGCTATTCACTAGCACAAATACCCGCCGACTGCCACACGAACCCGGCAACGTGCCTCGTGCCCACCCCACACAGGACCCCCGCAGCCGTGGCTGCTGCTCAGCGACGGCTTCCGAACGCAGGCAGCCATGCCAGCACCAGACGTGGAGGTGCTTTAGAACAACCTGCCGAACCAGAGACAACCTACTAAAGCCCTGACGTGAAATCACACTGCTGTGAGCGCTGGTTCCGTTTGTACATCGGAAGAACAAAGGTCTGCAGCAAACAGCCTGCTGACTGCAGACGATATTTTCAGAAGCCGAGTACTTGTAAGATAATCAACATCAGCAAATACCTTTTTAAAGTCCCTAATATAGACAAGACCTCCTACTATCCAGTTTTCACTTTTACATCACACACTAAGTTTAGGCTTTTCAATTCCAGAACAATTTCGACTTGTTCTCAAGAACAAGTATGCCTTTGAAATTCTTTTTATAGTCCCCAAAGGAGGGAAAGGAAATTAGTTAGCTCACTACCTCTTTGAAAAATGTAACTGCTACAATAAATATTTGACACCAAAGTATGAAAATTCATGTAAATTTATGTCCGCAATTCCAGAAATATTGTAAGACAGACCTATATAAAATACAGTTTTGCACAGCAGGATGATTTTATTAGCACTATTTTGGCATGACTGAACTTCTGAGGGCTGGAGAAGCCATCGATAAGCTACACATATCCTGGCAAAGAGCTGCACTAAACTCACTTGTACAGCATGCATATAGCACGCCTGGTTTTCAGCAATTCTATCTTATAAGCGTTGATGAGTGCTTGTAAATCAGGCCTCTTCGTTACCATTGCTCTGCTCAAAACCAGCCCCAACCTCTGCCCAGCACAGTGTACAACACATGAGCTATCCCCAAATTACAACTCTGGTAAAATCTAGCGTATTCTGTCTCCTAAGCCTATAAATAACCGTGTGTGTTTCATGAGGATATGGGGATTACTCATCTCTGCAAATACACTGCTTCTGAAAGTAATCTGATAGAACAGTCTGGAGGATCGAGTATTAATCGTGCTGGGCTCTGGCTTAGCATAACTTTGGGCAGAAACGAGGAATCTTCACTGCAATGCAAGGCAGCATACCAGAACTACTTTGCAGCAGATAAATTAAATGGATTTTAAAAGTACACTTCTTTTTTGACATTTTGCTATAATTTGAACACAACATACTCCCCAGATAAAAGGGCTGTAATGAGCCGAGGGCAAATGGGACAGCGAAAAACACTTCAGTGCAGAACCACATATTACCACCGAAGCAGCAAATACATATAGGGTAATGTACATGCATAGCAAATGCATTTTACATTCTATTTCATTCTCGGCTGCAATAATTTAATTGGCATAACTGTGTTTCCTGTTATACTTAACCTTCTCATCAACCACTAATAACTGCATTTCAGCTGCAAACTAGGAATTGCAAGAAATTCTTTAAAAGAGACAGGTTGGCAGTTTGATTTATCCTCCCCACTACAACGACACACCTGAGTGACCTCACTGTGTGTATAAAGTGATACACCTGATCTGTAATTTTTTACTTACAAAAGCCTTCCAGCATTATAATATTTTTGAAGTACAGGCAGCACAAACCTAACCTCAGTTCTCCTGTCTTCCCAATCCTCCTGTCATGAGTAAATTTGGTTTTAAATCAGGAATATATTGGGAACGAAGTTGCATCCCCAGGATTAAATCCCACTTGGTGCCGTGAGGAACATCAGGAGGTCCCACTCGCCTCCCCAGCCCACCTGCTCCAGCAAAGCCAACGCAGTCTGCAAACAGAAGTATTTCTTTCAGACTAACAGACCTTGAGTCACTGCAAATGCCTGTTCATAGCAGGCTCTGGTACAGAATTTACTGTACGTAGTCTTTGTTTAGGGATACAGAGATTATCCAAGGACCTTCTTTGAACACTGAGAACCGACTTCACAGGCATTTGCAGCCCGACTTGCTATTTACTGCAGGCACCAATTTATGTTCCTCGCGTCGTCCCCCCTCTCCCTCCTCCCCCAAAGTGGATTCTGTTGACTACACAGGGAGCTCAGGCTTTCAACTCTGAATCACACACCAGTCAGATGCCTGAAGGAGACGGTGCAAATACCCATCTGTCTGGTTAACAAATCTGTAAACAGCAATGGTACAGCGAGGAGATTTCCACCCACTCTTTACTTGGAGGTTAAACTCTTCTCCTTTTCCCATTTGTGAGTTTTAGCAATATCATAAAGTGAAAAGTTGATGTTGATGATTGAAGAAACATTCCTCAGATATTCTGTGCAAATGGCCTTCAACTGCATGTTAGGATGGTTCAAAGGAAACATTTATGCATCCTAGATTAATTTAGTAAATGAAATTTATGCAGCTTGTTGCTGAAGACATGAAATATTTAGAGCCTCTGCTAACGTGCTCATTTGGCCTCCATGCAAGAACAGACTGTATTTCAATTATCTTTAGGCTATAGACAAAGAGGAGAGGAACAAAGCTTTTTACAAAGACTGTGTCCTTATAACTAAACCAGCATAATAAAAACGGATCGTGAATCTCTGAATGTAACCGGACTGCTCAAAGTACAGCTAAGAAATGCCTGGAACACTGGTCTGTCTGAGGAGCACCATATTTCAAGCACAGCTTTGCAAATGTTTTCATCACTTGCATGGGTAACAGATCAGTCTAAAAGAAGCTAGAAGAAACAGAAAAGGAAGAACGAGGCCAGAAGAAAAGCTAGGGCGTAAGTGCGGTGGCAGCAGCTCTCAACTGAGGAAAGGTACGGGGACAAAGCAAGCTGAATGCTAAGCCCGTTACCTCTATCAGGCCGGCCGGCCGAACGTCTCTGAAGGCTGGAGCACAACACTGGAGGCAGAGTTTAGGATGCACATACAGTGACTGTGTCTCGTGCTACGGCCAATGACGTTTGTGGCAGTTCTGAGGTCCACCAGCTGGAATATCAACTGAGCTAAAAGCAATATGCCAAAGAAACATGATCGGACCGTAAACTCAACACACCCAGTGCAGAAGCAGCGCCCATCCTCCCTGCTTCCCACCTTCGACAGGCAGAGTGGCCAGGGTTAAAGCAGGAGGAAGGCTGGGTCCTGGAGAGCCGGCTCACGCTCAGCAGACCCTCCAGCCCCACCACCCCTCCCCACTGAGCCCTGCTGCAGGACTTGCCTCCCTGGCGCTCCTGGTTCATGGGAGTAAAGGACATTTCTCAGCCTAAAGAGCTCGAGGCTCCATCTCGCAGGCTTTCCACAGCTACTCACACATCCTCTTCACAGACAGTACTTCTTTTCCCTGAGGAGCTTCCTTGCCACGTCCTATCCCCAAGTCACAGCAGTGTCTTGGTTTAATGCTTCCTTTCTACTTTTAATCCTTACTTTCTACTCCACTCCTTACCTAAGCTGTGTTCTGCTCTCTCACGAGGTCACAGCCTTTACACCACTCTCTCATATGCAAACTGTTCTGGCTCCGTTTCCCAGAGAGGACATGGAAATTCTCCGTGAGACTCTTCAGAACATTTAGCTGCTGAACTCTCGAACATTTGAATTAAGCAATGGTTATTACCTAAATACGCTAGCGTAGATCTTGAAGGGAAAAATAAAACACACACTCTACCTGCAGCATTTGAAGGGATTATCACTACAATCTGAGCAAAAGCAAAACAATGTCATCTCAGTCTTGATAATCCAAACAACGGTGAAATCTCTTGGCACAAAGTTAAAATGTTAAAAATTATCAGGGGAGATGGCCAAACATTAAATGGTTTAGAATATTTTCAAACAACTGAGCACGAGATGTGCTTGGAACCTTAACATCAAGCTAGCAGTGAATAAGCTGTTTGTTTTAAAATCTATACACTTACGTATAAAAACAATGGTTGTGATTACAAAGTTCATATTTTACCTGAGATAACCTCACTCCTTAAACTAACCTCACTAGAAAGTCCTAAAAGCAAAGACATACAGAAAGTTTTTAAGAATATTCTTCCTCTCCTCCTAACGCTATTTTCCTCTGCTCCAGCACACTGCTAAAATATGAACAATTTCCCAGCACTACCTTGGATACTTGTCCTTGCTGCTGGCAGGTAAGATTACAGCCAGGCTTTTTTCACTTTTAACCAGCTGATTCTGCACTTCTTTACCTTTCTTTAATATAAAAAGGCATATTTAAGCTCAACCCCATCTTTGTCTTGCTCCCAACTTAAAAGCGTAGGCTATTTCTCTCATCTTCAACATGCTTTCAAAGTGATTTCATTAAATACTTAGAAAAACATCTCTGAAGGGGTCCTGTTTCTTTCCGATTTGGCTAAACAGGACAAGACAACAACTCTGATTATTCCTTCACAAGTTTTACAGAAGTCAGAACCCAACAATAAACGTCGCAAGAAAGGATTTCCTGAGATACGGGGAGATTCTTCAGCTGTCACGTCATAGCTTTCCACTTTGCTAAGGAAGCATGAATAATTATTATTTTAAAATGGAATAAACACCATTAAAGAAAAGACGAACCAAAACAAAATGCTTATTTGTACATTCAGGTTGGCATCTACTCTCAAAAGGATGTCCATAACTCAGCAAGTGACCCATCCTGCTGCGGTAACAATTCCTCAGCTGTCGCATCGCGTGTTCTCACCAGCAGGAAAATGAAATTTCATGGACTTTGGTTCTCTTCCTAGCCTTGCATCTCAACTTTTTCACAAGCACTCAGTCACAGAACTTCAGTAGCCATTTGTAGCAAAAAATGGGTGTAACAGGGATCATAGTGATCTATTATTGTCTTTCTTTTAAAAAACAGACAAGCTAATGTCATTTAAACACCAAGACCTCCAGAAGTTCACTGAAAGGGTTCCATTCATGACAATTTAGGAAAATCTGCACGAAACGAAGGTATGTACTCGACTGCTGTGCAACGTCCCTGCGTGAAGCCCTGCTCCCCCGGCACGCTCTGCCACGGCTCCGCAGCCCGCCCCGAGAGACATGGTCTCACAAAGCACCCCGCTGATGTGGATACGGGGGAAAAGGCAAATTCCCTAACTTGTCGGTCAGATTTGCCTGCCTAAAATCCGTTACTGCAACCATGGGGCACACGCTCTTCCAAATATTTGCGCTTGTGGAAAATTATTTCAACAGAAACTCTTCCCAGGTATTTTGAGCTAAACTGAGGATGTAATTAAAAAGTAGGGGAAAAAAAGAAAAAAAACAAAAAAGAAAAAAGGGAGGGGGTGCAAAAACCCAAACAACCTTTTTTCCTGTGCTGATGGTGCCATGAAGCCCGGCTATAGATACTACAGCCATTTCAAAGGCAGGAAAGGCTGAGGCCTTTGCTGTGGTGTCCACTGGCTTTGAAGTGCCGAAAGCAGCTGCTCCCAGCAGATAGGAACTGTGGTGCTGCTGGAGTTATTTTTTTCTTCAAAATATACTTTCAAATCTAACAGCTGCAAGTAGAACAAAGTTGAGCTAAAGTATATTTAAAGAAAAAAAAGCCACCAGTTTCTCCCTAGGAGCGCTCTCAGTGGATACTTCAAAAGAAGGTGGCACTGAACCAGACGAAGCTGGAACCAGGAGCAGCACGTGACAGCTGAAGGCAAATACTGCAATATCCCAAATTTTTTTCTTTGCTTTATTAATGGATTCAAATGCATTTGACAAGTTAACAAACTATTAAGTGCCACAGTTTTGTACATTTTTTTCCTAATTCTTTTTCAAGGCAAATAAATATATATATCAATATATATCAGGTTATTTACTGATATAAATATCAGATAAACATCACCACATAATATATCAGTATATCTAAACTGTAGGCAGAGCAATCTTTCAGCCCACAACCAACAGTCTATCTTCACACCAGTAACCTCTTTGAAATCAAAATTCAGGGAGAGTCCTGTGAAGCACAAGCAACCATTCCTATAAAGCAGAGAGGTGAAGCCACAGCTCTCAAGTTCCTACACTTCCAAGGCACTTCCCAGGTTGGAAAGCTGGATAACACACCAGTTCATTTGGTTCTTCATTACCAACTAGATTAAATTTATGGGCAACTGAATTGCCCAGCCGGCTGCCAGTGCTGCCCCTGCCACTCACCATGCCACCCTACACAAAATATACCTGAAGGTCAATTTTCTGAGTTATCCGGTTTTGGGTTGGGTGGCTGCTTCCCGATGGGAAGGCTGCTGGAGCCCTGCTGAAGCGCACCGCCATTTTGCATTTACTGCTCTATTGAGACAGTTTAAATCAGTCTGTTCCTCCACAAGTAACAACCAAAGGCATATGTATTAAAACAAGGCAAGGAAAAGTCTGCTTTAAAAATGGCTTAGAAGTCCTAAAGCATAAATGGAGAGTAATACAGAGAAGCAGAAGCTGGAACTACTGAACAGGAATTTTGGGGGTAGAAGGACCGAGCTCCCACCGCTCCGTGGCTGGGCTGAAGGAGCTCTGTACTGCAGAACCGAGGATACAAAAAGAATGTCGTTTCCAATGATAACCCACCACAATCAGCAGGAAGGATCACATATTTTTTGTGTTTGCAAGCTTTCAAAGACCATTCCAAATGAAGTATGAAAAGCAATACATTTTTACAAAAGGCATAAACAGGATTCCTCTGAAAATTCTTCTGAGGCTCTCACTGTTTAGTGGTTTAGTGCTGAAACCCTTTCCTTGGGTTTCAGAGATGTTTCATGAAGTCTAGCTGTTCTTTCTTACAGTAAAAAGTAGTTATCCTAAATAAAAGCAAAGCAGTAAACATCTCCTCTTAGTGGAAAATGTTTTCACTGGTGCTTACCACATCATCAACATTGTTACAGAATAACAATGTAAAAAGATTCAGCCAAAAAAGTTTTAAGTATCAGATTCATTTCTTGGGTTTTGGGTTTTCTTGATCTGGTCTCCAGAAGGTCTGAATATAATAGGCATGATGACACAAGAAAAGAAATGAAAAATTAGCCAGGACACTGCTAGACATTATCATTTTCTTTTAGCGTGCAAAATCAGCAGATTAGTTGGCAGAAGATTGTACCTACGGCTTGGTAGCTCTTGCCACGGAGACTGAAAGTAAAAAAAATATCATTTTTAGGTAGGAACAGGATTGTCATAGCATCCGATGAACAGCAGACTAGTACTTATCTCTATAGGTCATGTTCCTAAACCTGGGAAGAAACTCCTTGAATAATGCTTACTTTGGACTTTAAAGATGCACCACAAATTATGAGAACTGTAAAGAAAAAAATGAACTGACCATATCACTAAAATGACATGAATATAAGATTCCACAAACAAATTCACCTTACGGCGGATGCCCAGCTAACCCCGACATTTCCCATCGTCCTCCCTTCAGTACGCCCCTTAATCGGCCCGTCAAACTTCCTCACCTTTAATGCAAGCAACTACTGCAATGGCTTTCACATGGATAAATGATTTCACGAAAATCTATTGCCATGATGGCATAGTAGCGACTGCATTTGTGATTTCTAGCTGCTGTTCCAGAGATTGTACTAAATCACTACAGAGGCGTGGAATTCATACTGTTCTTTTGGCAAATGAGGTCTTTTTGCAGAGGTCATCTGCAACACAAAACCCACAAAAGAGAAACCCCCAATATCTCTGCAACCTGAACTGTTCCTGAATCTTTAAAGAGAATCATGGAACAGTTTGAATCATAAATAATATCCCCCAGTAAAACAAAACGCCTGTGGAGTTGCATCTGTTACGTGGGACGGCTGCTCTCCCTTTGCCAGGTGACAACCCAATTAGTAAAGTCGACAATTCTGAGCAAGGACAAGGAAAACACGTTGATCTGAAGCAACACCTTCGATTCAAACCTCAGCTGAGCGCCATGCACAAACCACCCTGCTGTTCCTCCCAAGCACAGGCGAAGGTCTCGCTCAAAGCACACCAAAGCCACCCCGCTCCGTAATTATCTGCCAAAGCCCCTTCCCGACGGACCAGAGCAGGTCTCCTATCACAAGCGAACTGCAGCACTCCGTCCTCTTGCCAGCACAGGACAGAAACAGAAATGACACCACATTTCCCTGGTGGGAATGTGAACATATATCCACACAAAACCATTGATAGGAGAGAACTTCAAGCTTAGGGACTAACTGTATCGTTGCTAAAAATTGTTTTCAGTCTTTTACCAGGTATTGCCAAACAGAGGCCACTTGGGCTTCATGACCAAGCACCACCTTACATAAGCGTTGGATGGGCTGTCTCAGCTGCATAGCTCTCCAGTCTATATCATGCAATAATTTGTCTGCTTCTATTTCTGTCTGTTCCCTTTACACTTCGCAACACTACTGAGCTCAGCTTTGTCTCCACCCAAATGTTTCCTGAATGTTTCCCAACCCTGAAATTACATTACAATACAGAAAATCGCTATCAGTGGGCCAAAACAAGCATTCATATGAACACTCCCCATGTGAAAAATGATAAAAAAAGAATAAAGTGCTGCTTCTTGACAAGAAGAAAAACAGATAACACACGAAATAATTTCATCTGGCCACTATGAAAATAGGTGTTGCCACCTGCAAGCCTGGGAAACAATGTGAAACAGTCAGAGGTACAAAGGATTGCAAAGAGGAAACAAAAATATTTTCTGTGTAGACTCTCTCCCTTCCATCTCCCATCGCATACACTCTGCATACCTATAAATCCTGCCTTTACACAAAGCCCAGCAACACACGGCGAGAACAGGATTAAGCCTGCCGCAGGAACCGACCTACACCCGCACGAAAAGACGTCCCTGCTCCCTCCGCCCGCAGCAGCCAACCGACTGACCTGCTGCTCGTATCTTTGCTTGAGCTCTTCCAGTTGCCAGGAGAATTCTTTGGATTGCTTTTCCCGGAGTGATTTTGATCTGCTTAGATCTGCTTCAACCTTTTCCATCTACATGGTAAAAGAAAGGGAATATTTAATATTTTTAAAAAAGGCATAGCTTGAAACGTCCTGACGTTTCTACACTTGTTTGCAAACCATCAAAGACATGAACATAACTTGCTGAGAATGATAATAATACTATTTGTATGGAGTGAAAATTAATATTCAGTGAAAACCAGATTAGAAGTTATTTAAGAATACAGTGATCCCCTACACCATGCCACTCCCCAGTCACAAAGTACTGGCTCAGTTTTCCACTTGACAGTGGTGAACATCCCATCAAAATTAAGTGAATATTTTTCCTAGACATATTTAAGACTCAAATATATTTCATTTCAAAATATATCGCCTGTGGAAATTCAAGGGAAATCATGTGTGAGTCAGTGCACAAACGACACATTTAAAGTAAGTTTACATTAAATCAGTAAAATAACTTAAAAGAGAATTATTTGGCTGCAAGTAAAGCTCTCTGAAGATAGTCATCGCCTAGGAATAATGAGTCCCACAGATTCCAGCACACAGCATCAAGGAAGCAATTTCATAACCCAATTAACAAAGGCTTTTGTATCCAAAGCACAACTGTTAGCTGTACATCAGGCATGTTTCCAGGGGAAAATAAGTATATGCAGTACTATGCTGCAGTGCATACTCCTCAATTACTTGTAGATCTAGGTCCCAGCACCAGCAGCGAACAAACCGTCTCCCTAAAACAGACGGAACAGGGGTGCAGCTGGCAGGAGGACCAGCGCTGCCCAAGCCCATTGGCTGCACCCAGAGAGGAGACGCGCGAGTTCTGGAACCGCAAGCCCATGTTCTGCTTGGCCCCAGGGAGGGAGCGCTCGGCCTCCGCCCCATGTCTTTGCCAGTCGGCCTGGGCATCACTCCCAAGGCAGGGAAAAGGCAGCACTCGGAGAGGGAAAAGCATTGTTTTGGAAAACCCTGCAGCAAGAGATGAAGATGTAAGTGCAGGAATTGTTGGCCAAATAGAAAGCGGAAAAACAGAATAGAAAGGAACAAGTTATCCTGCCCGCAGGTCTTGAACCTCGCTGCTCCTATACGCTATTAAGAAAGGGAACTTCAATGAGTATTTTATGAATAATTTCTTCCACCTCCAAACTTACTCCAATTGCATGTCCACAGCCATATTTTACTCAGCTCAATAAAAAACAGAAAAATAAAAGATCTTGTTACTTTACTAAAGGATTTTTATTTTTAAGCAAGTAAAAACATTCTAAAAAACGAAATAGTAAAAACATATGCAAAAATGCTTTAATTCTACTGGCTCTTGTGCTTTAATCATAAAGTCAAATTCATACATTTCCTACAAGCACAATGAGGGCTCCCGACCATTATTTGCCAAACCCAAGAAACACTAGAGCTGAAATACCATGACGTAGTCTATGTATTGTTTCTCTTTTTGCTAGTTACTAGCAGAAAAAATGCAGATCTTGCAGTTAAAAATGTACCACTCGCTCATCAACGGCATCAGGTGACTCTTAATAATCACAAGCTTGACAAAATAGGAAGCAGATGGCAAAAAAATATCACAGAGCCAAACTAATGAATCAAATATTGATTACAAGAACTGAAAATGCCAGACCGCATTCTACTTATCTCCATAATTAACTTTACCACAAACCAAAAAATGATTGTAGAAGCCAAATATTTCGAGTGTAGTTAGAAATACAGTGTTGCTATAGCTACTACAGTTTTTGCTTTATAAGTAATACATTCCACCTAACCACAAAAACCAGTATTTTCCAACATGTTCCAACCTAACGGGTGATTTATCTAAAGAGTCTGTCCGCACAGAAGAATGAGAGAGGACAAAGCTATGAGGAGAGCTTCAGCAATGTTTCTTTGATGTGTTTCCTTGAACCCTGGTTCCTGCAGAAGAGTACTGCACGACTGTACAGTATCATTTCCTGCTTCTGTATTTTAGCATGCAAGTAGGGGCAGAATAAACCCATGGTTGATTCTTTGAACACAGCAAAATTACTTTTCAAAATTTCCCAGAACATAGCAATATTCTAAAAGAAATTTGCTGTAGGTTTTGAATGACAATTGACTTGAAGTTCTCCAAATTCTTTTGCACATTTTTTTGTTTTGGACTGGTTTTGCTTGCTGGTTTTTTAAAGTGAATGAAACTATTATTAGCCTTTCTAGAATTTGACTATATCCCTTCTGAAGCAAAAATAAGGTATTGTTTAAAGTCATGGTGAAGAAGTTGGAGGAGAGTCTCACGGCACAGAATTTTTTGGATTAAAATTGTAGGATTTGCCATATTGCCCTCACGGGTCTAGCCTGCAGAATAAATCTTGCTTTTGTAAGTTTGTTCTTGCTTTTTTTATTTCCAAATTCTATTATTTGCTGTCTGCACGGGCCTTAAAAATACCAGCAACGCTTTACTTAATTTCTCAATTTTGCTGAAGATTTTTGGAAATAATACTTCATAAGAACAACAAAAAGAGAATTTATTAAATTATAAGCCAGCATCCTTTGGAATCCATTACAGCATCAGATTGTTGCATCCTACAGTCAACAGCGAGGTTTGGTGACGGCACGGCTGGAAAACTGGTCTCTGGCCAGGCAGACCGACAAGCTCAAGTTATGTACTGAGATTTCCACCACGTGAGCAAGTTACGGAAATACTCCCGTCCCTCCCCTTCTTTTCGATCACCTGTCGCTTGCTCCCGATTTCATCGTGCTGGCTCTGCAAAATCCCGGGGACAACGGTTTGACTATTGTTTGCTCCATGAGGAATTTAAGACACTGAGTTATTTTTTTTTTTTTTTAGACAAATTCCTACTAATTTCCAGGGACAGAAAAATGGATTTTTCTGTCCTCTGCCGGTGACTGCCAGCAGCCCCAGCGGCTCTGCCCCTGTTTAGGCTCAACCTGATTACAAGTCCTCATTAGTGGAAGACAGAGTCGTTCCAAAAAGAGTGGGAAGCGACACATTTAAGTGGAAAATTACAAACGTTGCTCCAAAGGGGTGTATAAACTAACATTTTCTCGTCTCACTCCGGAAGAATCCCTAATCAGTATCCTAACCGCAGATATCTTTATAACAATGACAATTCTGGCTTTGTCAGAAAGATGAAACAGCTGCTAACATCCCTTCGCGACTCGCTCGCAAAGGCACTGCATTGTGAGAGATTTTGATGTGGCACTCTCCCGCGAAGCCTGTTTCTGGCATTGTAAGATCAGAACACGCCACCCCACTGCGAGCGAGTTTCAGGAAGGCTGGCATTGTGACCTCCTCACCTGCTGCTTCATTTCAGCGTAGACTTTTTCCGAGTTCAGCTCCACCTGCCGCTTAAACTCCTCCAGGGCAGCATCTGCCTGCTGGGCCTGCAGCCTCTGTACCTCGGCCACCCGAGTCAGCTGCTCCTCCTTCTCCCTAGAAAGCCACAGAACATTGCCAGAGTTCAAGTATCAAATAAAAGAACGAGTGTGCTAGTGTAAAAGGGAGGCCTTTAACCCCACCAGTTTAAAATAGTATTCAGATTTCAATTTCCTGTCCCAGCTTCTGCCAAACTTCCCTCCGCCACACTTTGAAGCAGGGAATCGCAGGCTGCGGTTATTTTCGCTTTCTCGGAGTGAATGCCGCACGCCTAAACACGGCGCTCGCAGCTTACGACCTTGCCTCCATCATCAAAGTCTGCGTTGACTTGAATGGGTTACCACCCTGTCCTGGATCTGGTTAAAACAGGGTGACGTACCCGCTGTATAAGCCCCCTTTTTTCATCTCACATTTAACAGCATATTGGCTCCCCCCTACTATTTAAATTAATTCCTTTTAGCATGATCGTCTTCTCCCATTAAAAACAAACAAAAAAATTATCCCAGTGCCATCTCTGCTCCGACAGATGCAGGATTATTCACTGCTTGACATATATCAAAATGCAAAGCAGGGTAATGCGCGACATGTGGTACCGTCTTAATCTATTAGAAACCCATAACGCTGTAATGGCTATTCAGCCTTTAAGGGAATGACAGATGTTAAATCTTTATGCAAAGATATTTCATATTAACAGCCTATACTATTTGACATATTAATGTCAATACATACATAGAAATCAGTTTGGGTTTCTTCAGACATCACAGTATATCAATAGTGATGCATGTGTAACATTTTATGTACATAGATGCACATATATATACACACACAAACACCTAGAAAATAGACACATCCACCATGTCGATACATCACAGACAAAAGTTCTGACAGCTTGTAAATGTTTAGGAAATCTTGATGTGGTTCCTCACACAGAAGACACCCGGGCAGTGTTGTTCACTTCCTACCACGCGCTTCTATCACGGCAGGTCAGCGGCGTCGCCTGCCTCCGTGCTACAACACAGGGGAACCTGACGTGGTACCAACGGGCAACGCTGGCTCCACCAGCGGTGCAGAACAGAGGACACAGGCAAACAGACCTGACATTTTCATTTTAGAGGCAGAGGAAGTACCTCACGATAAATCTCCCATGTTGACAGAAAATATTTCCATATAAAACAAAGAACCTGACAAATAAGTGACGGCAAAGAGCAGCTAATTCATCTGGTCTGTCACCTTGCCGGCACAGAACGAGCCATTACAGCGCCGAGCAAGCCTCTTGCAAAGGTCAGGAAGCTGCCAAGCCCAAAGTTACAGTATCCACATCCTCTTCTGCGGTTTTCATACCAGACTTTGACAATGGCACAAAGAACATAATCCTACAGCTTCACAAAGCGTCCGCCTGCAGTGTGGGAGAGCCGGGTAATTCTATTAGCAAAGAGATCAAAGAAATGCCACTAGCCACAAGTAAGTATATTCCTGTTTACTTTCATAGTTTTTTCATTATGCATATTTAAAAAAAAATAAATTTGATTTTGGTACCTTACTCACAGCTGATGGAATAACTGAGACATGAGGAGCCTGTTATTGTCCTTGCAGAAAGAGGAAAATACCTTTCTTACCCAGCAGAAAGTGGAGCAAAACAGAACAAAATCCTGTATCATTTTTGGTGACGGCTGTTTTGCATTTTTGGTTTTGTGTCCATAGAACAGCCTGGGCAAACTTGAAGAAAATTTGCTGGAGAGCTCCCGCCACCCCTACGCAGACAAGCTTCACTTCCAGCGCCACAGCAAGCCCATTTTCTAAACTCCTCCACGGGGAAGCATATCTGCACATTAATCTAAGTTACCATATTCTCCATTTGTTTATGAGGCAATAAAAATTACACAGCAAAAACGAAAACACCACCAAAATCTAAGCTTTTTCCTCCCATCTAAATTCAACTGCAACAAGATCATTTGGGACGTAAATCTCTGTTACAGAGGATGCAAAAGATCAAAACTGTAAGTACAAAAATCCTCAGACGTTTCTCCAAATGGGCACACCACTGATGCCTCCAGAGCTAAAAATGATGTGAACCGTCTGATGAGCTCGTTAGGCATCGGTTCTGGCTGCAGAGGCATTTGGCTCAGTTATCCCCCTGAAACCCAGGTACCAGGGAGCCGCTGAAGAGCGAAATTCTTAAGTTAATAGCTGAATTACGGTGAGCATGCCGTTCCCCTCTCCCACCACAAGATCTACCAGCAGGTCACAGGACAGAACACGTAGGAGGATGAGCTACCTGCCGAGCCCTCCGCACGGCTCCACACCTCAACAGGGAGGATGGGAGCCAGGCAGCAGCACCCATCCCCGCTGGAGCACCGCCTGCACAGAGGGGAAAACCTCAACTTCTCTTCCCATAGATCAATAATCCAGCTATAGACACTGGGAAGCAAATCTCCCTCCCCACAAGACACTTCTAATACTTCCAGTCCACACTGGAAACAAAACACTGTTAAGTGTCAAGAGACACTGGAACAACGTTTTTGGTCCAGTCAGATGGAAATGTGATAAATCTAAATGTAAAAGCACAAGGTGCCAGTCCTTGTGCTGTTAGTGAGCCTCCAAATCTCTGCATCTTCTTCCTGAGGAATACATTTCTATTTGGAAATAATATCATGCAAACTTTTAGGAATCTGGTTTTACACACCTGCCTTTCTTTTAAGGACTTAATCCAATGAATAGATGCAACATCTCATTATAACTAGGAATAAAACTTCTTTTTTTAAGGATGTGGGAGCTAGCGCTCTCTACTTTTTGTGCGGTTAAGATTCACACAGAAGCTTAGAAAACGTGTACTACAATGGACCACGGTTCACAAATACAAGAAAGCTTTACTTTTCTTTTTCCCCAAGACACCGAGCAATGTGCCTTGCATGAAGCGCTAAAATATTCACTTTGAAGATTATTTTTTTCAGTTGGACTAGTTGTGGGGCCGAAAACAACACAATTACATCACTTCAATCCTCTAAAGTTGAGCCGGCTTGAATATAAAAATAGGATGAATTTACTCTTTGGCCCCAATTTTAAAAGTAGCGTATTCCTCTGGTTTCAGCGTATAGGGGATGTGGCCACAGAATTAGCAATCTCACACAGCACAAACCATCTCCGTGAGAGCTGACTATGAAGTCCAGAACTGCAATTTCAGAAAGGAGCACTCTGAAGTGTACTGATAAACGGAAAATATCAACATCTTACATATTTCCGCTTCATGCTTATTCGCCAATATTTGCCTTGCTTCGCAAAATGTCTTCCAAGAGGTAACGACTAAACGCAGCAAGACATTACAGCATGGCAAGTCGGTTAATGAAACACAGGGCAATCCAGTCATTTACACGAGAGGTTCAATAAACCCAAGCTGTCCCAGCAAATGTGGGACGCACCAGCACTGTTCCTCGCAAGGTTCTCACCGTTCCCTCTACCAACGTGAGGGCAAGCACGACCAGGAGAAGCACTGCAGCCTCCTCAGCACATTAAAATGTAAGCACACGCGTGTACAAAATGTGTACCTCCACAAGCTACACGTGGACAACTCCCGCGGACAGCAGTTTCACATCCCATTAGCAAATCCGCACATAAGCACCCTGTGCGCAGTTTAGAGCTTTTCAGCGATATGAAAAATAACTAGGTTGGGAAAATCCTGATGTTTTCTTACAAAAATTACACCAGGCTTTAATTCATGGATATGCACATTCTTTGCCAGGTTTTCAAATCCTGCTGGCAGCAGTGAAAACCCGCTCGTGTCCAAACAGACCATTGCGTCCCGAGTTTAGTGGAGCACAAAAGCAGAGCAAGGAATTTCTATGGTAAGAATATTTTTTGCCACCGAATAAGCTTCCAAAACTTAGATTCTGATGGACTCCACAAGAGGGAGAGGCTTCGTCTCCTGTTTAAGTCTGTCACAGGTTAGCATGACTCTGGGTTTATGCCTGTAGATAAAAATGAATCTTGCTCTGTAAGGCTGAGGCATGGAGAAGCAGAGTAATGGCTGAGCCTCCAGCCCCCCGATGAAGCCGAGACCTTCCAATGGTGATCTGCTCGGCAAGGCCAGGCTCTCCTCCTGCCGACTACCCTGATGATCCTATGTTACATATTTGCACTGACCTACGTATTCAGATTTGCTGCACTTACACAACTCTTTGCTCATTCCCTCCTCTCCTCCCCAAATATCAATACTTCTGAGGGAAAATTGCTTCACCCCCCACCAAACTGCCAAGCACTCACTTGCTGGAAGGCGGCTGAAGGCGGCCATCACTGGGTTTGTTTCTAAACGGCTTTCCTTTTTGTTTGTTGACACAAGAAATAAAAAATTGACTCTTTCACTAATTTGCCTTGAAATCAAATCAGTTACTGATATTTATATAGTCCATTCAGACAAAAAAAAAAAATAAACACATGTTCCCAAAGGAGAAGACAACTTGCTAGACAACAGAATACACAGCATATGGAGCAGCTAAAATATAATCTTCATCAAAACACACACAATCATCCCATGCAAAAGCAAAGTTCAGGACATTTACCTTACTATCTTGTGTGCATAAGCTACAGAGATGAGTAGCCCTCCAGTATATGGACACATATATTTCCACACACACACAACATCTTACAGAAGTGAACCCACGATCCTGGTCCTGGTCTCAGTGAGACTCTGCCACGGAGGTGCCCGGACACCGGCACGACTCCACGGGAACGCAGCAGTTCGTCCATTTATAGCCAAATGTAAGATCCATGACACCGCTTTTTAGCTGGGCGCGATAAGCATTAACAAACACTCCACACAACAGACCTGCTAATTAATTTCTAGAATGCAGGCTATTTCAACTACATAAATCATGTAGTAAGGCCTAAAGTACCACGTATTTGCAGAAAGAAGGGGTTCCTGGTTTAGTTTCTTGTTGCAGAAAAATGCTTCAGTAGTAATAACAATTCTCTGAAATACACAAAACCCCAATTTTCTTGTTCCTGCTCGGCTATTTTCAACAGCCAGTGACAGTTAAGTAAGAGGTTTCTGTGTGAATTACACGCTGGGCCCAAACGCACCCGTCCGAGCCGCGGTCAGAGCAGCTCGCTGCCGAGGCCGTGACTGCCCGCCATCGACGAGGAACAGCGAGGGCTCTCCTACAGCGCCCAAACATATGGAATATGTGCAGAACACTTCTTTTTGGTGTGGAGAGGAAGAAAGAGAGTGTGAAGTCATTCAAGTGGAATGATAACTAAACCAAAGCCAGATCAAAGGAAAGAAGAAGAAAGACTGAAATGTGAAGCTGAAATATTTATTGCCTTCAAAACATCATCCCTATCCTGTCCCTGGGCACTTTAATATTTCGAAGTTGTTAGAAAGTATTCTAACTTGCTCTATCATTTCAAAGAAATAAAGCCAAAAATATAAAGTAGAGAACAATTTTACCTTTCGTTCCCTGATTTTAAGTGTAGATTGAGCTCGTCTTTGTGAGAAAAAGCACAAATCCATTTATAAATTGTTTACAGTTTGCATAATTTGAGATGTTAATATCAAAAAGCTGGTCTGCATTCCTTCAAGAAAGATATAACAATGAATGATATTTACAGTACAATTATTTTTTTAAACTATACTTATGTTTTAAATAAATCATAAGATAACATTAACAAACTAAATCACTACTGAAAGCCATTAATGAATTTAGGGTAAATAATATTCCACGTGTGTAGTATCACACTTCTGTGGAAATAAGAATAATGCATTACATTCAAAGTCATGGCTCACAAATTAACTAGACATTGGTTAAACACAGTAATAATTATTATAACTATTTCTCATTATAATAATGACAGGATACTGTTGTGCTAGGTGTTAGGCAAACAGAATAAAAACAGCAACTGCAAAATGATGAATGAGATGTGGGTTAGAAGGCTGGGCAAGTGTGGCTGGAAAGGAAAACGTTCTAATTTTGCTCAACACTGCAGAAACTGTCTACAAGATTTAGATACACCACGTATATGAAAGACCACAGAGACTCTGCTCTCAAGAGAGGAGGATTAGGACACAGATTAATAGCTATGGCTTTCACATGCTGAGATGACAGCTAAACCTCAACAAGGAGAAGGCGGAGGGGAGAATTAGAGAGACAGGTGTAGATAACGGCATAGATAAAAGAAGACAAGACCATAATTAAAAGGTGGACCAGAAAGTCAGCAGCACAGACAGTAAATAGATTCTTGAGATAGCCACAGAAGAGGGGCAAGGAAGGAAAAGACAGGGATCAGAGAACAGCACTGTGGCACAGAAAGCTGGAGGGCGAATCAAAGAAGCCATCGGCAGGACAAACTATGGGAGAGAGGACTGAGCAGAGGCGGTGAGCCAGGAAGAAGAATCACTTAGCACTAACAAAGAACAGCCCAGGATGTGTTATGAGTGACAGAGCCAACAGTGGTTGGCAAATCAAAGACGATGACGATGAAATAACAGTGTTAAGACTGTCTCCGTTTTTCCAGTACAGAATTCTAAATGAAACATGTAACTAATTACTTCAGCTTAAAGCATGCCAGGTTTATTATTTCATAGAGGTGCTGATAAAAACAGCCTGGGTCAAAAAGCCTTTAATAAAATAAATTATTCCCCACCAGTCCTGTTTCTCTTCTACCCTTAGACAGTCATGGCTACACCAGCAAATACCAGTTTTGAATAAGCAAGTAAAGACTCTGAAAAGTAACCATCTCACTCACCTATGCAAGGAGGTACAAGGATACAGTACTCATTCTGTCATTCTACATACTTAAGGTGACTATTTTTATGGCTAAAATAATTGTACTAGTATAGTTTAGGATTCAGAATAGTAACATCCATGTTGTAATGGATAATATAGTAACTCAATACTGAGGAATGATGAGTATCTACTCAGCTCATCAGTTTCTTCTTTCTAAGACACTAGTATGGTAGACATGGACTTTCACATTCTTGTTTTTGATAAAACTACTGTTTGAAATATCAACTTTAATTCCTCAATGAAGGTTGGTTGTGTTGTTGATGAAGCTGCAGGAAAGTTGCACAAAGTATGTAAACAGTAAAAGTAAACTTAACACTACCAAGCGTAACTCAAGTCCAGCAATCGTAATCATCTAGCAACAACAACAAAAGGAGCAAAGTCATTCCTTGTACTATTCTTGTTGATAGCTTTTAACTCACCCAAAAAAGGTGACAGTCAGAAACTTTTCATGCTTATTAAAAATCAGTAATTGAATTCAATCATCTGCAAGACTTTCTGCAGCCAACTGAAGGCTCTTCTCATTTCATCAATGTTTGGACACTACATAGTCTTGAAATACACTGCACTGAATCTAAAAGATACACTAACGTGGAAAGGAAGCCTTTCAGAATAATAAGGGAACAATTCTGACATTTGTGTTAACTATTTGTATATTTGTTTAGTGATGTCAAAATCTATAGCCCTTAACTACATTAATTACTAGAATAGCAATTTACAGCAGTTCACCTAAGTGTTACAGCACGATACAACGATGCTGTTCATCTCACAACGCAATACCTTTCATTTCATAGGGCTAGATATTATATCGAAGCATTTTCATAGTTGATATCACTAAAAAGATGTCATACAACATCTCTATAACCACCTTGAGGGACATCACGGTCCCATAGACAAGGATTAAAAATTAGCTGTTACTTTTTTTGGTACAGCTGAAGCTTTCCTTTAAATACATATTTCATTATTGCCAGTAGGTCTCCAAAGAAACTGGTCAAAGAAAATGAAAGGCTGTAAATAGTTAATCGAACACTTTATTTTTCCTTTTAAGTGTGACTATTAAATAAAGCTACCACATTTTTTTGTCCTCTGTTCCTACTTTACATCGTGCGCCCCAGAGCGAGGGTTATGTCAGCGTGGTCACTCGGGCGAAAGGAATGTTTACAATCTGCTGGAAACTCTGACTGGCTTTGCTCTAAAAGGTTTCAGATGCTGAAGCAGAGCACCAAGTGGAGAACAGCTGGCTGGTTTTCCACCGATTCTTAGAGGAGGGGAAAAAAAAAAACCCTAGTAAAAACCACAGAGCCCTGTTTTAAAGAGTAAAATTACATCCAAACTCTTCGGCCACTTAACATTACCACCGGTTTTAAATCACAAAGTTTGCCTCTTGCATCATATTGCAACTGTTGCAACAAGACAACAGAAAACATTGTCATGAAAGCGAATGATGAACGCAACGAACACGAGCAGAAACTCTTAACAACGTTCTTCATGGCAACATTTGGAATTAAAGACAATGCCTTCTCACATTTCTTTAATTATTTCCGGCTTTAAATAGTAATAGCTTTTCCATTCCTACACGAATTCCTCCACACACAAATACTTCATTTTCAAGGAAAAACGGAATTAACTACAGGAAAACGGCTACGCTTAGGCAACTATCCTAAAAATATTAACAACAACAAGAGGTTATTCAGAACCTGGATTCAACTTCAGAGGAGCAAGAAAGGAAAAAAAAAATCAGCTTGCGGTTAAAGCTATCACTCTATTTATTTATCATCATATTGATGACTATCATGCAGTTGCATTTTTCTGCGTGCCATGGCCTTTACGACATCCACCACTACAGGAAGACTCTACAACACAATCCATACAACAGTATTCTGAAGAAGAAGCTGTTTGAAAATAAAGCTGTCAAAGTGTTTGGTAGCCTTAAATTCTCAAAATTCACTATAACACACAGGTTTTAAAAAATATGATTTCTGTATATTTTGAAACTCTGAACTTCACTTTTATTTAAATGTTAGGATCCAACATAACAACAAATGCAAAATTATGTAACTGTAATCTGCAAAATAAACTGAAATTCTATTCACTGCTATCTCCTACCTCCCATTCTATCTCCTCCTACCATCTACCTTCATGTTTTTATTTATTCTTGCCTTCACAGGTTTCCCTATTTATTCGTTCAGAAGCATTATTTCTCTCAGATTTATGCACCATTTATTGCTCTCAGATTTATGCACCCTCATTTCTTTTACATTGTGCCTTTTACTACAATACGGAAGAAAGAAAAACTATATAAACACCAGGGGAATTCTTGCAAGAGATTAGTAACCTCAAACTTTAATACACTTCTACATATTCTGAACAAAGCAAAAAGAGTCTTTCAGACCAAACAAATCTGGGCCTTCTCTTTGTATATCAAAAAAAAACTATACAATGAAAAATGAGTCATTACACAGCCCCAGCTGTAGGCAAAAGTAGAGCAGAGATCCTGCAAGGGACCGCCTTGCCCCGTTCCCATTTTCATGTTGTCCCCATGTCTCCAGCACAGGGAACAGCAGGAGTCACCTGGCAGAACGCCTGCCGGAAGCGGGCAAGCAGGCTCAGAACAACAACAAAAAGAAATACTCGGGGCAGCATGATAATGGGATCCCACAAACTCAAATCATTCCACCGCACCGGAGTCCAAACCGGACCAAAGCCCTGTGGCAATCAAACCGAGAGGAGACGGGAACATCCTGAACCCGGGCACAGCTGCCATCCAGGCATCCCTTCTGTCAGGAATCCAGGCCGAAGTTGCAGAACAACGATAACGACATTTCTGCTTGCAGAATGTACCGACACTAGCTTCACTTCTGAGTAAGTGTGATATAAAAGCCATTCTCCCAAGGCTTTACAAGTCTCAGCATTAAATTTAAAACCTCAGGACAAGCCTGAGAAGAGCTCCAGCTCCATATACATTGTGATGATGCCAGGTAGGGAACAAATGATTCCTAAGGGAATAACCAAAGGACTGGCAAACCACATTAGGAGTTGACAAGTAGAAGCCATTTGAATAAAGAAACGATGAAGTTTTCAAGAAGAGTAGCTGGTATAAAAAGTCTGTTATTTCCTTCTCAAACTAGCATTTTTCTAACTTGTTTCAATAAATGCAAGTGCCAATGCATTTTCATCAGATAAGTGAAATTTAAAATGTATATTCGTATCAATGAACCAGACTTGACAAAGTCCCTAGATAGTAGCCTGGCATCAGCACATGGAGGTACAAAGAGCTGACACAGCTATCATACTGGGAATAACGAAAAGCAACGAAACAGGTCTTCTTAATACAGTGAGGGAATTCCATGGCACCATCCACAAAGAGAAATTAACTTCTTTTCCTCAATTCTCATGTCAAGGATTTCCATAGAAAATATGTGCATGAACACAAGCATATATAGGAAGAGAAAGGTAAATTACTTTTATTTCTGTGTTCGATTGAACATCTACACGCAACACCTTCACACACGCCTTGGTCTGTAAAGACTTTGAAACGTTTTGGTCTGCCATCTAAACCAAATCACAAAATACGGTGAAAACTGTATGCGCATGCTTTAGAAACTGTTGTAGAAACACAAATCTGCTGATAGACAGGAGCAGCTTTGCTGGTTTCTGGGAAGTTTAGCCCCTCTTTCTTCCCCAGAAGAGTTTTAAACAAGTTCAGCTGAGGGGTAGAGAAGCAGTGGAGAAAAGAGGTGTTGCTAGTTCCTTATGTAAACAAACAATTTTATGAAGTGACTTTCAAGAAACCAGCTGCTAAACATTTGCTCTGTATCATCACCACTTGCAAAGTGCTGAGATTTGGCTCCATAAGCAGATTTTTAAAAAAAAGGCACAGACTGAGAGGAAGAATGTCATGAAGCATTTAGCTGTAGACAGCGTGCGCACATTCCTTCACACTTCATCTGCACCTGCAGAGGTAACAGTTCAGTTCATTTCTCCTCACGTGACTTTTTGAAACTTATTTCCTTCAATCGCACTGCAAAGTAGAAGAGGAAAGCTGTATTTCAATAGCAGAACGAAATATTAACTTGTGTATGAGACACACAAACCAAAAAGCATTCAATCGGATCTCATCATTATTTCCAGTACGTGAGAACCATCACCACCCTTGCGCTGAGAAACCAGCAGCAGCCAGGTGGTCTGCACTTCCATGCAGATGACACGGGCTAACAGCCTCATCTCTCACGTATAACGTAGTCCAAAACCTCCATCTAAAGATGGACAAATTTTACTCGCCTATGCAGTCGTGCAGGGATTGTGCACTCCAGAACGGAAGTGGCAAAACACAAACCACATTAAAACTGAGGTGGTCTAAATATATGCTGTACTCACACTTCAAAAAACTGCATCTTTAACTATTTACTTATACAATGAAATCCTCCCTTCTTTATCACCTCATCCTTAGTTTTTTATACATTCTTACTAATAACTTATAAAAGAACTTCAAACTAAATGCTGTAAAACAAATGTTGGTCAAGCTGGCATTTTACCTCTTATACTGATGGAGTACATAAATACTCATAATGCACATGGCTGTTCTGCTCTTTCTTTGGATCCTAAAAGAGATTTTCACCTCTGATCTTAAGCAACAATGTCTTGAGTTTCTCTGTTTATCAGCAAATAAATGTGGCCAGCCTTCAAGTACACACGCTTCTGCTGGCGGCACACAGCGCCGGGCACAGAACTGTGATACTGCCGCGGGAGCCTTTCGGATCATTGTGACAACTACCCTGCTAACACTAAACGCTGAATATTTAAATTGTGAATGTAGTATCTATCTCCAAAATCTTTATTGAACACCTACTCTCACTGGTGTTTCATGAAATTCCTACTATAGCTATTTCTGAAATTGTCACGATGACTAGGAAGATGGCTGTCTGTAGCTTACAATGATATTTTAGAACCAAAAGATACAGTAAAAAAGGAAAGGTATTCTTTTAAAGAAAATAGAGCCTTCAATATGTCTTCAAACAATGCTATAGTCAGAGGGCTAGAGTTGTTCATCTTTATTTTGAGGTCTAATATCAACAGAGGTTATTATTTTTGGCACTCCGTTGAAAGGAAATATAATTTAATATTTGCGATTTACACAAACTGATTAAAGCTTAAAAAGTTTGCATCTTCTTATGAAAACAAGTTAAATGCAACTTTTGTTTATTAATTATGACAGATATTTACTCAAAACTGCTACTTATAGACACAGCAAGAGTCTTCATAGCCAGAGAACGTGCAAAGCAGGTGCAAACTGAAAGGAGCTTAAATACTTAAACATCTTAAACTCAAAAAAATTATCGGTAAGTGATAAATACTACAGTCTAATCTGACCTTTGCTATCATTATGAAAACACTTCTTTTCTTTTTTCCCTTTTTTTTGAAAAACAATTATTTCTTGTGGAAAAGATCCGCTTGTTAGGTCTTTAGAAAAGTGCATAAACCCTCCACCTGCAATACTATTGCTGGGAACATTACTCACGTGCAGATCAAATCAGTAAAGTTGCTTCAAAGATAATCACTAAAATGCAAAGGAGAGTAAAAACAGTCAAAGAGCCTTTAACATACAAGTCTTCATTTTTAAACCATATCAAGGCCATGCCTGTTTCCAGTTTCCCAAATTGCCACAAGTCTCTAAGCTTCTACATTTCAATTCTTCAACAAAATGGGAAATATTTCCATACAGCCCAGTAAATAAAAATTATGAAAGAATCAGATATTTAAATATTAGCGAAGGCAAAACAAAAACATTTTTAATAAATAGATGTCCACATTTCACAGAGCAAGACATAAAAGATCACGCTGAGAGCTACTCTGGATAACAGCCTTGTGTGAAGTCAGCAAGACCTTTTCTTTCTCTTCCATGTAATTTCTTTGGGATACCAAATTTTTTCTTAATTTTTTTTCTGTTGTATTCAGCTCAGTCTGTAGTGTGACAAATTTGGATATAACTATACATCTTTATTTCCTACTCCTCTACTTAAAAGAGGTAAAAACCGCAGAGATTTAGCCTATTTGTAACCCACTCTCATGACATATTTTACACAACCAAAATAAAGGCATTATAGAAACAACCTTTCCCCTGAAGTAATTACACAGAAGCTTTTTATGAATACTTTGTTATCATATAAATGCAGTTTAAATGACTTTCTAGAAGAATCCTTGGAGCACTTCCTATAGTCACTTCTGCTATTAGGCAATGCCTATGACATGCATTGCTAAACTAAATATAAAATTTATATCTACAAGTCACCACCAACAGTCATGAGTATTAGAGTAATTCTTTTGCAAAAGATTCAGTTTTGACAGATATTTCTACCATGAACTTCAGAAGAAAAACACAACCCTTCAATAAACTATGTATACCCCCATTCAGTATTAAAACTCTGGCAACGATATTTATTTGAAGTGAAAGATACTTTTAGAAATGTGGATTTTACCATTCCACACAATGTCTCGAATCACTTTCATTATGCAGCTATGTGGATATGTTTGAAAATGCAATAGCACTGTTTGCTGTCACACCACTGGAAAAGTAATAACAACAATAAAAAACCCCAAGAAAATGCCTGCCACTTTGCTTTCTATGTGTTTGCAGCTGACTAGCTACTCAAGAGATAATCCTGTGGCCATTCCAGAATCAAAGTGCATTCAGATCAAAGCAGTTTATGAGAAATCACTGATGCACCTACCAGGTTCTCAGCTGCAATTCCACAAGGCATCATTTCTATTGAAGATGCTGAACTATATTTTCACCCACCTCAAGGAAGATACGGTTGTTTTCTAAAGGTTTATTGTGGCTGTCCCAGTTTGTAATTACTTAATTTGATTCCGCAAATAGCCAAAGAAATACAATAAAACATTTTCACGTAAGACATCAGATCTTGTGAATTCATATTAATAGCAAGAGATTGTTAGAAGGACTAATTTTTGCAGCAATTGAAAAAAAGTGCCATAAGCCATCCGTTTCTGACAAAAATAGTGCTGCTTGTTACGCATTACTTACGCATACATTGTATATATGCACATACATGTAAAAATCTTAATACTGTCCAGGAACCTTGGTGCTGCACCAAGGGCTTGGGTCCCAGGCAGTCCGCCTTGCAGGATTAGCAACCCCGTGGCACCGGGGGTGTGAGTCTGCTCTGAGCAGTGGGGTCTGCACCGCCACATCCCCCATCAGAACCCTACAGGTGCAAGACGCAGAGGTTTGGCACCAGAGCTGAAATCTGAAAGAACCGGCCAGCAGAATGTACGCTGGGCTTAGACTAGGGCACTGTATTTCTGTAAATGCAATAATTTTAATATTTGGGAGCACAAATCCACCCTGAGGATTCTGCTAACTTCTGTCTCCATCCAGACAAAAACACGAATGAAAGCTAATTTTTATTTCTATTTAATTAAAAATTAGTCCCTTATTAGCATTACTGATTTCATTGCTAATCTTAAAATTATCCCCAAATCACTGCTACAATACACCCAAAAGAACAGTAGTATACATTCATTATTAAGAGTAAGCTATCTCCAAAAATAAAATATTTTCCATTTTAAAATGAGAGTGATATATCACTTAATATTAGAAATTGCTACATTATTTTCAACACCTTGAATCAAAGAAAACAAAATTAAAAAAGCTCTTAACAGAAACAGAGTGCCATAGGACATGGAAGCGACCTGGGAAAAGTACTCTACAAGATGAGTGGAAGTAGCTCACATTAGAAGACAGTTTGAAAACCAGGAATAGGTATTAATCCCTTGTGTAGGGGAAAGAGCCTGGACACACTTTTAACCTGTCATGCAGCCTCTAGGGCTCTTCGACCCCCGGGCTGACCCCTCCTTGGTTTTGGCCAAAGGACCCACTCACACACAGCCCAAGGTTGGGACCGGCCTCTGCCAACACCATCTTCACTTCATGGGCCCTGAAATATCCACTGGTAAACTGCGCTCTTGAAGTTCTAGTCTGTCAAATCCTCACTCGAACCCAAACATTAAACCTAAGCTTGACTACAGCTAGGGAATACCTGAAATACAGGAGGATGTCCTCAGCTATCTACAAGAGCTTCTCAGCACAGCGCTGTTCAATAAAAATAAGTTCCAAACCCACAGCATGCTAACCCACTTCACAAATACCTGCCCCAAGGGGAGCTCCACCACGTTTACTTTGCCCTGAGAGCACCCACACCGGGAGTAAATTCTGAGCAGTCAGGGGACTGTAGAGTCAGACTTCTTTTATGACATGGAAGATAATTAATGCAACTATATGATCAATGAATCAGATGTTAAAATACTAAAAGATTAAGCATAGTTGATAAACATTCAATCTACCTAAAATTATAAATAATAGTGTAAAGAATTTAAAGAAAAAAAAAGCTAGAGTTCTTATTAATGTCGGTAGTGATTTAAGATAGTGTCTATTGATGCCAAATACCTAAGAGATTATACAAATAAAGGAACACAGACTTCAGCCCTGTGAATTTTACTGAATAAAAGTATGTTCACAATGCCTCCATCAGCCTAGATAAGACACACTGTAACATTTAACCGAGTAGTTCTAGCAAATAACTTCTGGTTTGTTTCAGAATAATCTGTTTTCCACAGAAATTATTTCCATAGCTTTGAATTTAAACTGGATACACATATGGAAATAATATCTTACATAACAAAAAAATGGAAGCAGCAAAACAAGAGTCTTGTCATTTGTGCATCTGCTGTATGTAAAGCACTCTCCCGCTCAGAAAACATCAAACTTGTTGCATCCTGATTAGTTTTCTAATCTACAAGGTCAGAAAAAAGCTGTTCCAAGTTAATTAACGAAAAGTGTCTTCTGCTTGCTGTAGACCATTTCTATGAGCCTCACCTATGTTTGAAAAATATATATTCACACAAAAAAGTGTGGTATCTAACAGGAAAAATCCACATTGAAGTTGTAATTTACGAATATTAAACAAAATCACAAATATCCTATACTAAATTGAGTTAAAATATAATTTGAATAAATACATCTTTGTAATTTATCCCTTCTGCTACAATGGTCCAAAGCAACTAGTCTTTAATTTGGATTATTTGCCTAGTATGTCTCCAATCTAAATTGAAGCTGGTTTCATTTGTTTGACAGGGCAAGGTCAGCTGACAGCACTAACTCCAATTTCATTTCATTCCTACCACTTGAAAGTCAACAAATTTGGGTGGCTTGGTTCTTGCTTTACTTTTTTAATTTTTATGACTGACTGGAGCCCTGAAGGTGCAGCTTTACAATGGGAAGCTAACCCAGACAAATTATAGGAAGGCAGTTAGACGAGACAAAGCATAAGTTTATTTAATAAATTTGACTAAAAAAAATGGGGATGGTTCAACAATTATTCCATATTCACTTACTTCAAAGTCTCTTCCAGTTTGCGAATTTTCTTTTGAGTATCCCCTCTTTCTTTATCAAGATCATTCCGGATGCCATGAATCTACCATTTGAAGGAAAAAAATACCATATTTTAACTAAAACAAAGTCTGATTTTAAAAAATGTTATTTTAAACTATAGATCTATTTATTTTGCATATGTCTTTTGCATAGATGTAGACAACCATCTATATATTTCTAAAATTACATAAACTGTAAGGATTAACAGAGAGATGAAGTATGAGAATATAGCAATTAGAGCTATTTTTCTTCTCAAAATGTACATTATTCTCTAGAATAAAGATATATAAGTAATTACATATAAAGGCACCAGATTTTCTCCAGATAAATACAGGAAAGCATGTAGAAATCTGCCTAAAATAATGACTTGTGTTCTCTATGGTGCAGGGTTCCTGCTTACCAACTTGTGAATACCCAGAGTGAACGACTTCTCAGCAATTCTTACAACAACGAAAATACCAAACATGATGACAGTAAATAACATTACTTAAGAATAACACATACTCAAACATTAACTAGCTGAGGGTAGATACTCCTCAGAAAATTAAAACGCTTTCTCAAAGTGGTTTACTACTAGTGAACTCCTGACCCAGTGAAATCAAACGAGAGTGGCTGAATCATCACGTAATACCTCCTTTTTTCCAGTCTGCATCCAGACGTTAAAATCACCATTTGGTCTGCCACTTCCCATGGCCTCAGAACACAGCAGCAGATCATTACTGTCTAACGTCACGGCGTCCCACACCTCACTCCATCTTCCTTCACTCGGCCATGCTACTTATCCCTCTTGCTTTCCATCTCCCCAAGCAAACTGTACGTTTCCAAGTAGTTCTCCTCGTCCATGCAACTGCCGTTACACCAGGCAATACCTATCCACACGTATTTTAAGAGACACACTTGTACACACAAGTGAGACAAAGAGACCTCTTACGTAAATATCCTAGAGATACTCAGTTACAAAAAACCTTGAGGCCTTTTAATTCCCTAAATGTTTGTAATTTTCCCAGTATATTTTAGTTACCATTTAAATTTGAAATACTATTTTAATTCCTATTAGTATTTACTTAATGCAGAACGAATACGGCAACTTTCAAGACCTCCCAAGGAGCATGTCCCAGCAATCTGAGAAATTGCTTCTTTCCCTGAAAAGCAACACAGTCACAAAAACCCTTGCACAAAATCTGACTCCCGCTTCCTAAATTCACTAACCAGGAATAGACGTTTGTGTGAAAAACATTTTCTCTGGTACTTTTGGATCAAGAAAGGAAAGCAGCTTCAGAATTTGGCAGCCCCCCAGGCACGGCGCAAACCATGGGTTTTCCTAATATATTTGCCAAAGGCAGATTAAGTATAATAGCTTGGTTTGCTTTTAGGATTGCTCAAGTAACATCGTGGCGATGTGACGTACCAGGCATGTTTTTCTTTATCGGATGGGGAGCACAGGAAACCCTTTATTCACCTACAATCATTCTCAATGTTACAGGCTATTAAGTCACTACAGCAAAGAAAAACATGTTTTAGGAAGTATACAGTCAGAAGCACAAAAGCATAGGCCAGTGAAAAAACAAATTTAGAGATTCTCTGCTACAAATAGGTGTTTACCACATGGAAGTCTGAATTCTTAGTCAGAATGAAAGAGCCTCCAGACTGATGGGCTGTCTATCAGAGAGTAAGAAAGGTATTGCCAAACCTGGTAAAATTATATATACTTAACAGCTGGCTCAAGAATGGCTCTCAGGAATAATCTATCACTGTTCTTACGCTTAGCTGAATGTTTGGAAAACAAGCGGTAGATTATTTATAAAAAGCAGGTGTTTCCTTTGCTTGTAAAACCATTTAGCCTAACCGGTTCCCGATTCAGCAGATAAGCACATTTAATCAGTGACATTTAGGGTTACTACCTACTATTTGTTTGATGTTTAAATATCCTAGCAGGCAATAGCCACTGCAGACTAATAAAGATTATTAGATAATGGGTAGGTTCTTAAGTGAGCAGACTGCACCAAAGACTTCATGCTTCCTCTACTTGAAGGCAAGCTTGTTTTCATATTTTGTGGGCCAATATATACCTTTATGGATTTCTATCTGAAGATTGTTCACATGTATTTTTTTCTTCTCCTTTCTCAAAGATTTTATTTTGAAAACACAGTTACATCAAAATTTATGAATTACCAAGCTGCTATAAAGTTATCTATTAAAAATACAGGGTCTGCTTTCTGGTTTACTGACACACAGTCACAGCTTGGTGTCTGTCCTTACTCGTGTAGAGGGACTGCTGGCATGACCTGAGCCCCTGCTAAGTAGAATTCTCCCAAATGATCCTCAAACCTGATTCAGGAATCACGCAGGACAGGCACCGCTGCAGAAAGGCAGCATGGACGCACCCATCTTATTGCCCAGAATCATAAAGTTTAACAGTGTAGATGTGAGCCATTCGATGGCATTTGGACTTGGTGCCTGGAAACATTACCAGCCACATTTAATCTGTACTGATCTGCAGAAGTGATGTATTGCAATAAACCAATCCACAATACTTCAATAGCTAGAAGATATCCAAATTATGCTAATATATTTGTATTTTGACCTGCAATATTATTCCAATCCTCAGCTTTTCTTGAGGCCAACGTCCATAAAAACCAAGATATGTCTCAAAAGACAACTATAGGCTAGGACTAGACCAAAACATACCCTGGAACAAAAAAGTATTTGAATTCAAGTCAGCAGAAGGCACCAACTGAAACCAAATACTCACTACAACTCATGCTGCAAATGTTATTAGCAAGTGACAAGTAGCTATGATCACAATTCATTATTTTATGTTACAAATTTACCAGAGTTGGCAATGACATGTTTGAATAACACATCCTTTTAGCTAAATAGGCATCTAACACACCCTCTTCATAAACACTGCATGAGCTGAACATACAGCATCACTAAAATAGAAGTTCAGTTTGAAACCTATTGATGTTTAAAGTCTAAAAGAGTAGATGGTATTTGCAAAGTGTTTTAAGATGAAGTGTTTTTGATGAGAACTACATTTTTTAATTTAAGTTTCTGATGTAAAACAATGCATGTTGACAACACATAAAGAACATGCTCAAATCACAGGAAAGTATGGAATAAAAATGTATTGGGAAAGAGAAGTATGGAAGAACATACGAACACTGACAACAAGTCAGGCTAAGTTCAATTTAGTTCATTATCTTTCCTCTCACAGCCATTAACATCAGTGCCAACAAAAGCAGCGTATACAAACGGGACAGGCTTACAGCAGCACTTCTTTGGTAACGCTCTCCCAGCCTCCATCATCTGGCATCAGGTTCCTAGAATCAGAGGCGACATCTCTGTACTTCAATAGCTGTACTTCATCTTCCTTCAATTTGTCCCATAATTTTTCCAACCCGTGTGAAGTGCCTGGATTCCAAAATTTACTTCTTTGGAGATTTCATAATTCAAACTTTTAGCTTCTGTATACAACAAAACTGGAAATGTGTGTAAGATGCTATATTTTCCTGAAACCCTTACCTGTTTTTCATACACACGCTCCAAGTGAAGCTTGTCCTGTTGAAGCTTGCATTCTTGATCCTGCAAAGGAAGAGATGTGTACTCTAAATAGACAAATCACATTTTTCTTTCATTTCAGAGCAGTCATTAAACACACACACATTTGCTGTTCTACACAACAGTCCATAAAATTTAAAAATCTACTTTGTATCATCATCATTAAAAAATTATGACACACAAAAATATTCAACCAAGAGCAAAAATATCCACACATAGCAAAACTATCTCGAAAGCTATGATTCACGTTTTCTGAAGAGAAAAAGCAACTTGTTCTCCTGAACTATTAAAATGCCACTCTGTACTACATTAACTGTAAAATGAAAGACATAGGAGGAAAAGTAGATGTCAAAACTGAAGCAGGATTGATACATGACACAGATGGGGAACTCTTCATCCTGAGACAGGAGGATTAATTTAAATGTGTATGGGAAGGCAGAATACTGAACTGAGCTGTTACGTAGCAAGAAAAATAAAAACAATTTTGAAACTTACCTACAAATATTTGCCATTTAGGAAAAGAAAAAGATATTTGTATCTCTTTGACATGCGTCTCTATAGTCCACTGATAGACGCTTATTCTGTTTTAACGTGAATTATAACAAACAGCCACAAAGTTCCTGTGAAAATCCTGCTCTTACCCATAAAGTGATCTCTTAGTCATACTTTTTAAATCAATCTTTAAGCATAAGGCGACACTTTATATATTTCTATGAATAAAATACATACAAAGATGCACGTTTATCTATAAGTGCATTTTAGTACGGCTATCTAAACATTTAAATTAGAAAGGGCTGGTCACTCTTGCTTACGAAACTCAGGGCTCACCCTCAGCTGTTGCTGTCTCTGCTGTTCTGAATCTCGTAGCTGCTGTTTTAATAGCGACACACTACTCTGCAGCTCTTCAATCACATCAGATGCCTGCAGGGGTTTAACAGAAAAAGGAATTTTTGTGTTGCATTCTTCATTAGCTCTACAGATACATCTTTTGCGTTTTTAAATTTATTTCTCAAAAGGTGCCTGGAAATCGGAAAAAATTACCAACTTGGGAAAAAACCTGTCTGAGCTTACAACTCCGGATACGTCACTTCTGTCCGCCTGGTGAACTTGGAAATGTAAACAAAACCACAAAAAATAACTAATGATAAAAAAAATCTTGGCACTAACTATTGAAAGAAAGAAAAATAACTTGCAAATAAAATGGAGTAAAGTATCATCAAAGCTCCCAGAATTCCAGTAAATAAATGCAAAAGACCCCATTTGTCCTATTGCTCTAAGATTAGCAGATGGTATTTAAAACATGAGCCTTTTCCACAAACATTAACTTGAAAATTATATTAAACATACACTTTATAGCTACCTATGCATACTGGTAGACATCAACCTGATAGATGTTTTATAGAAACAAACCAGAATTATTACAATTTGGGTGGAATGTACACATGCAGAATTTAAAAATAATTTCTTAAACACACAAATATTTAACATAATGTTCCCAATGAAAGAGGCCTGCAATAGAGTTTATTTCTGGAAAAATATTTTCCCTCATGGAAGAGGCCTCATGAAATCATTAAGTCTTTAGGAGTGCTGAAGTCCTCTGGTATCTGGAATTTTTACAGAAGTACAAAGAAAATCAGCTTATTAATTGTACTTTATCTGAATCAGCCATGGAAATACCACTTGTATGTACACACACACACACACCCACCTCCATCTCCCCACCCCCAAACTCTCAGTCAACTTCAGATAATCTTTTCAGTCAACTTTGGGACTTTGGGAATGAAAAACTAAATCACAATTTTTTTTTAAACTTGTGCACATGAATAACTTAGAGAACTGAACAGTTCCTTGGATTGATTCCCAAGCATTACATTTATATTAAGGAGACCGCTCAGAAAATAAACAACATTTTAATGCCTATTATACATGAAGCATACCTTAGCTGCAGAGAGAGCATGTTCCTGCTTTATAAAGTTTATATCAACATCGTATTTACTTTGTAGTTGCTGAGTGTTCTCCTCATATTCCTGTACAATACGGTCCTTGTCTTTCTGAAGGGAGCTGTGCCTACAAGTAGTAAGCAAATAGAACAGGGAAATTGCTTTCATAGCTTGGCATCCTACCTGCTCAGTACCAACTCTACATAGTACACAAGTCTGCCTGTGCCACGCGCTCATCGTAACGGATCAAAATGCTCATAAAGAAGGGAAAGATAACATACTCCTGACGGTGGTCACTTCGGTCAGTTCCAAAAATGAGTTTTACATCAACTAATCCATCTTTGTGACAATTTTCTAATGCCAATTACCATTCACTGAGTTGTTGAAATAAAATGAGTAACGTTTGCTTTCAGAAATTACATATTCTTCAATGTTAAAAACGGCAACCACTATTTAATTACCTTGCTTTCACGTCCTGAAGTTCAGAGCATACCACCTGGTAACGTTGTTCTACATCAGCCTTTTCTTGAGATAATTTTTGACGCTGTAACTTACTATTTTCAGCCTCAACAGTCAACTGCTGGACGCGAGCTTCCAGTTTTTTGACCGTCTGGTTCTAAAAGAATAGGTCATTGTTGAGAAAACACCAGAATAAATTCGGGTATACCCCTGTTGTTATCCAGTAGCCTAGAGCAGCAAGGTCCTTTGGTGGTCCAGAGACACAAGAGTTACAATAGAAAAGCTGTTGTCAATTACGACAGTCAATTTTATGTTGTATATAAAAAATGATTCTTAAAAATATGGATATCTGCTTCCACCCCCTGAAAGTAACATGTTTTCTCCCTTAAGCAAAACAGTATGTGCGACTGATTTCTAAACCACACATCTTTTAAAATGGGAGAGGAAACAGATATTTCTATAGCAAACTGTAATGGCTGATAATACATGTAAAGCATCTCTAAACCTTCCATTAACCAAAAAGTCTTACCACTAGCAATGCGTACGACCTGCATGTGGCAAAGAGTATTTGAGGAAAAAAACAGAGATATATAAAAAGATTTTGCTGATCATTATGGTGATGAGCAACTGTAAAAGTCAGCTAGAAAACCTATTAAACCGTGGAGCAGCCAGGGAAAATCGTAGCTCTTTCATGCTAAAATATTCTTCTGAGTACTTTTATGACCATCATGTGTTTACAGACATAAAAATGTATATGTCGAATTTCTAAACTAAAACATGAGGCAATGCACTTAGGTTGCTAAAGCACTATAGATTTTAAACAACCACCTTTTATGTGCATGCTTTGGCAAAACCACATCCATGGATGCAAGCAATAAGATAGATAATAAGATATTGCGAGTAATAGCTGCTACAGATTTGGAGGATATCACAAGAATGTTATAATACAAATGCTATATCAACAGTGCAAATGCCATCTAGTTGTGTTTCAAATTAATTAACAAATAATCACTAATTCACCAATCGTCTTGCAAGGTAAGTTTATCATCTCCATTTTATTACTGGAAAACAGAGGCACACAGAGAAGGAAAGTGGTGTGCACAGGAACACGGCAAATCCGTGTCAGGACTGAGAGCGGGTTCCTCGAGTGTCTGCTTGTATACCTTTCCCTAATCCACTTCGCTGTATCATTTGTTTAATTACAGTGATTTCCTTTCAATAAATTACAAACATCTCTCAAAAGTTGTGTGTTTTTCCCAGAACTTCACCTCCTAATATAAACAATTTTAAAAATGAGTAGCATGAGAACAGGCAGGTAGCGTGAGACTACTCTGCTACTTCCCATTCTTCCCTAAATTTACATTAATATGCAGGGAAATGAGAGAACTCCTCAGGAGGCTGGAGTCAAAAAATAAGACACAGCTGTCCTTCCAGGATGTATGTATCATAGTTATTTTTATATTAACAAAGGTCCAAAGATGAGGGAAGCAGAACAGTGTTTTCACCCTCTCTTTGAGTAAAATAAAAACTCAAACATCTGCCATCTCAAGTGAGTGACCCTACTGTCACAGACCTGTTAAAGGAGCCTGGAAGCCTGGAGTAACGCAAGAACCTCACACAGCCAGGACGGTCACCTGAACTTGGCCAACTGGCTTCAGGCATTTCATGAATGTAGTGCAGCCAACTTCTCCATCAGCACGCAGCCAGCTGCACAGGATGGGGAGAGGGTCTTGGCGGGGGGGTTTGGGGGTGTGTTTCATTTTGGGGGTTTTTTTGTTCGGAGTTTTCTTTTTTAAAGAACAACAACAACAAAAAAAAAAAAAAAAAAAAAAAAA
>Ga0065711_1001866_pt1 | contig 38621 bp, 22 predicted proteins | sample Hoacrofraction12_FD_59098 | JGI IMG/M metagenome (GOLD analysis project Ga0065711, IMG submission 59098) | Hoatzin crop microbial communities from Cojedes, Venezuela - Epithelial fraction 12 v2 (version 2) | ecosystem: Host-associated > Birds > Digestive system > Esophagus > Crop | place...
GGGGGGGGGGGGGAGGGGTCTATTTCCTTTTGACACAACATTGCAAATATGTCCTCGTACTTGTGGCTGCACTTTCTTCACTTGCTGTATTAAAGGAATAGTTATGTTACCTTTTCTTAACACTTCAATTATTTTGGGGTACATTTTTTCTAAAGCTGGCAGTTCTTATTTAAAAAATTGATCTTTCTAGGTTTAATTAGATATGCACATTTATCCTTGCACAAAATGAGGTACACCTTACAAAATATACGACATCAGCCAAATGTACCCTTCCTCTGTGTATCCATTTTCCCGTTTCCCAGGGTGCAGCACTATGCAGCATTAGCAATACTCAACTCCTGTCCGGCAGATTGACATAAAATGACCCTCTAAGCTTCCTATCAGCTATGCTCTTGTATTACAAAAACACTTTACCATGCTTCATGTTCATTACATAGCAACTGCTCCTTGCTTCTACGAACTGCATCCTCATTTGCACATGCACATCCTGCCATATCTTTCTTAAAAGTTGAAAAAGTACAGGGATTAAGGGAAGCTATAATTGCATTTAATAAAATCTTAAGTGGCATGAAAAAGATTCATAGGGACCAAGAGCCTTCTGTCTCTTCCAGTACAAGAATCATCAGGCAATCAATGAAATCAACATTGAAGGTTTAGAGCAAGCAAAGGAGATGGTTCTTCGAAGAACATATAGCTAAACTGAATAATTTCTTATGGCTGGATGTTACGCTGCTAAAATTTTAAATGTAAAAAAAGGTAGAATAGATTCTTTATTGGGGAGTGGGGAGGCTACAGAAGGCTATTCAATACCAGCTCAGGAAACCCCAAACTGCAAATTGCTGAAGGCTAGGAGAGTACTCTGTGGAAGTATCCTCAGATGCTTGCCTGCTTCTTGTACTCCTCTGCTGGCAAGTGCTATACCACACTATTAGAAAGAGAATTAGGGGAATCCTTGTTCCAGCCCAATACAGCCAGTTTTACAATCTTGCATCACTTAAGTTTATTTTGATCGCATCAAAGTTAGACTAACATGACTGCAAATAGAATTCAACCCTTCATGTCATCATAACCTCCCTTTCTGAGCACAAATACACACAGGGAAGTCCAAGGACTAAAAAATTCAATGAGTTGCCATCATGACCCAATTTATTGCATCTATCATGAGCAGAGCCTAATCTGATAATTTCATACACTGGAAAAATAGAGGTTTTTTTCCAGCAACAAAAATTATCATTCATTAGTGAACAAAATTGCATCTAAACTTAAATTTATTTAGATTACAGCCAAACCACTCAGACATGTCGGTTGAATGGGAGACACTCATTAATAAGGAAATAACAAGCAGAGCATTCACTAATACAGTAACATTTAGACATTGAGAGGGGGATGCATATGTGCACAGGGAATATATATGCATATTACTACTAGATCTGTGTTTACTGGCAGAATATGCACCTGTGTATTTCCAGGCTGATGAGTTGTTACACAGGCACTCACATCAACCCAGAAGAAACGCTACTGAAGTCTGCACACCTGCTTTCCAAATCAAATCAAATGATCTGAAGGTGGCCTGATTTTCAACACAAATCACATTGCTTTGTTGAATCTGTGTCTCAGTCCAAACTAAGCAGTACCCGCAAAAGCATGCACATATCCTCCCACTGGTGGTCATGGGAATCATCTCCTCCTCCTCCCGAGGAGGCATGCTAGATACAATGTTTTTTTGTTTCTCACCTTACAAAAGCATCGTCCTCATGCTGAGCTACAGAAGAACATGATTAAATGATGTGTCACTGAAAGAAAGGCTACGTCCATTTTCTACCACAGCAATATTTTCTAAAACCACAGTTTTTTAATCATTTCAGAGTGCACTGGGTTTTTCCTGGTGAGTAAAGATGTGCTTACTGGATTTAGAACATAGTTTCTCTCAGTTTGAGCTGCAGATTCCCAAGCTGCATAGTTGTGGTCGGATAACTCCTCCGTGGGGCGTTCGGAGTTTCCTGAGTACGGAGGGAAAAAAGAATTAATCTGACTCCAGTGTTTAACTCATTTGCAGGACTCAGACTTCCTGTTCTGCAAACATAAATGGTTTGCAAAGCGTGCATAAGAGCTTCCAAGATGTATAGCTATGTGAGTGCTAAAGATAGGGAGCCCCATTCTTCTCTCCAGCTTAAATTGCCAAAGCTCTGTGGATTTCAGCTGTATTATTACCAATTCAAATGTGTTCCAAGTCAGAGGAAAGTCAAGAACAATGTGTATTTATGAAAAAAGGCCAATTCTTCTTTGGCTGAAGTTCATAACCCGAAAAGAACCCAGTAATTCCACTATTCTCCCGCCTAAAAATTGGCTACATCTTTCACTTATCATCATCTGTTCTGTGGTGTGGGGCATTAGTAGCATGGAGGCAGATGTATTTACTGATCATTTAAATTGCAATTTGCAAAGCCAGAGGAATGTTTTAATTTAGATGAAGTTACAGCATGAAAAAAATCAAGTCAATCTAGAAACTTGCTTGAAAAGGCAAGTAAAATACCATGGCAAGTTCTATTTGAGGTGATAGCTAGCAAATAAACGCGACTAAGTGCCGTAAGATTTTCTAAGATAACTTAATGGTTAAGAAAGGTGCTGAGCTAAGATTTTTGGGAACAAAGGAACATAGCACTGACCTAATTCCTCTCCATTAATCAACAGTAAAGTCCCATTCACTTCAACAGACTAGAATTATGCCAAGTTAAGCACTTCTGAAAACCCCCAAAGAAATCTGGCAGGTGTGGTACAAGCACTGCTGATGCACACACCCTTTCATACTGACCCGCATGTTTTTAGCGGTAATACACACAAGTAGTAGGAAAGGGCAGTTGGATTTTAATATCCCCAGGATTACATGATCATCTTCTTTCAAGAATAGCTCCGGCTAATGCATTCTATGTTGGCTTGTGAACGTGCATCTAAAAGCAAGAACAGGATCATAAACTCATTTCACAGTGGCTACCATGTATTCTCAGGCAGTAGCATGAAATTCTCCGGGCTAGATGAGACTATGAAGTCCTTCCATTAGGGTCATGTATCTTTGCTATCATGCCAATCCATCACATTAGCTGTTTCTTACTAAGCTGCTCACTGCTTTAGTCTTGATTGCCTAGGAAGCTCATAAGACACAATCATCTGCTACTGCAGATTTCCTGAAATTTAAAGTTAGCACTTTGCTATAGCACATCTGTGATTTGAATCCTGAATCTAGAGAGTGTTTCATCTGGAAAAAAACTTTCAGATTTGGAAAGGCAGATCTTCCTCAGAAATTCTGTGATAAAACCTGATACAAACAAATAATTTAGCATCTCTTCAGTGACCTTTAAGGAAGGAAAAAATATCCTGCATTTACAAAACCTGCATTTAAGGGCCAGCACCAGCTGGGAAACTACAATTCCTCACTGCAAGAGTGAAAGACAGTTTATGCAAAACAACACAGATAAACAGGCGAGAGAGGATGAGGAGGGCACACCTTATATTATATTTTGAGTGGCACTATATGAAACTGTTGGGCTTGTGGTTATTGCTTCTGGAGAACCGCTTTGGTATGGTTGACTTGATAAAAGAAAGCACAAGTGAGAGACACTGGCACCTGTAATTCACAAATCTAAACCAAACCGCCTTTCACTTCTTCCAAGCTATAATTTTTCATTATTATTTAACCCAGGATTGTTATCTATTCAGGTCATTACTGGTCAGTCAGTATGTGCTGTGCATAAACACAGGGAGAGATAGTTAACATTTTACGAAGATAAAAAGAGTGTTCACTGCAGAGTGCTCCACAAACATACACTCAGCTGTGTCCAACGTCTCCAAAAACTGGTGAAGCAGCAGCCCACGCCTGGCTGTGCGATGTGTTCGGAAACGACGTGGAAAGTGGCCAGTGCCAGCAAAGCACAGCTCTCAGCTTCTCCGACGTTGCTGAGCACGCCGGGGTTTCCAGAGTCACCAACTCTGGCTCTAGCAGCAAATGAAGAAAATCGTTTTAAAGAGCCAATACAAATATTTGACTTCATGGAACAGTTTGCTTGGGGGGCAAGGGGGGACATCAGATAATTAAAGAATGGGATTAAAATGAAGCCTGACAATTTCAGTATTGAACTCTAAAAATCCTAGCATCCTGCTTGGGTTTCAGAAGGAAAGTTAACTCAGTCAATAAGGCTGTTACCCACAAATATTGTCCAAGAACACAAAAAAAAATCAGTGATCTGAAGTTTGGTTAGCTAAAATTTTCAGACATTTCAATCATGAATTAAGAATCTGCTTGTGATGTTCCTTGTATAGGCCATACATCGTATTTTGTAAGGATAGCATATTTATTAAATATTTTCATGAACGTCTAAGCCGCAAAACACAGATAATTATAATTTTCCATTAAAAATCTAGATTAAAAAATACTAGGATGAAGGGCTTTCACTGGAGACTCTTTCCATTTTCTGCAGTGTCCATTTTAAGGAATAGCCCTTTAGAGTGTTGGTATCTGACAAAGAAAAAAGGGAAGTAATTTAAAAAGAAGAGAAAAATAAGCTGAAGAATGAACAGGCAGAATGGACTATTTTGGTCAGCTGACTCACACCAGAGCAACTCCTGAAACCTATGCAAAAGCCTGGAAAATAAATAAGATTCTTCTATGGGATTTCCTTTTCCTTGGTCCTTGGAGAAAAATTGTCTAGTTAACTACAGACCAGCCAGCGCTCTGTTCCTCTTCAGAAGCTCTGCTGCTTGGCTCTGGTCTGTGGGAATCAGCTCCCTTTTATGTTTCACCTAGATGGCGATTACTGCCTGTATTTAAGCTTCTGCATGATGGAGAGATGAGAAAAATATCACACAAGAAGTAAAATCACATTCTGCAGTTCCCTTGTCGAGCAAAACACATCAGAACCTATCGGCAGTCCTTTTTCAGAACCAGCTCCTTCCGTGTATCCTCTAGATGGCAATTACTGTGGCAGAGCAGTCAAGAAATGTTCCTTAGATTTAGACAACTGCCAATGCTGACTAAATATTTCTTCGGTGTCCACATTTCTTGCACAGGTGCTGAGGATGTCTAAACGCATTATACATACAAATGGGAAGCCCAGAGAAGACATGCATCATCAAATACATTTTTTAATCCTTACAAAGGCATTTGGAATAACAGCAGGATTCAAAATCCCTCCTTGGTGAATGGATTTGTTTCAACAGTCTTGCTGGGCTGCTAGATATGAAAGAAGCTACTACATACTCTCTGCAAGAACCTATCTTTGCCTGAACGTCCACTTGACATCATCTTACAGCAGACTAGAACTGGACATAAAAGATGGCAGAGGGGACCCAAAAATGTCCGTGAAGGTACAAACAGTCTACAATTGTAAAGTCCACCAACTTCAGGGTTGACACAAGCTTAGAGGTTCCATTTTATTTAGACAACTAACTTCTACTGATTCTTCAGGTGATTTAGACTCCTTGGTATAATTAAAATCACATATTATAAAGCAGATTAAGCAGTGTTGTCATGAACATGTAATTCAGTGTGAAAGATTATTGCAAATTCCAAGAAAAGATGTGGCTACAGATTTTATTAGAACATTGATATGTTTTTCATGTGTACTACCTTCCTTGCCTGCTTGTGTGAGACAACTCCCATATTACTAAGATTCTCATTAATTTTCCATGTTCTGTCTATAACATTTCTCTAGAAAACATATGAAAGGAGCAGATGGAAAAACTGAAACCAACATATAAGACCATGCACACAAGCATTGTCGTTTCTGTGTTGAGCTTGTGTCGTCCCCACCACAAAAAGACAAACAAATCAATAATTCCTCTGAGATTATCCAGTTGCATATCAGTTGTGCCATTTTTCATCAGAAAACAAAAAAAATAAAACCACCCAGACTCTACGAGCCTGGGCAAGCAGGTGCTATGTACGTACAAACGAATCTGCATATCTGAGTTATTTCCAAAGGCAAGTAGGAAGCACATAGTAAAACGAGCCAGGCCAGCTGATAAACCATCACTCAGCAGCTCCAATGCATTGATTTTTCTCAATAAATGAAACTGTTAATACAGACGATGTACAACTTAGACGAACTTCACTGGACATAGGACAGTGGCTGTAGTCAAAATTCTTGCTTTGGGTACCTATGTGAGGGAAATGCTAATGAGACAAGGTGAGAGTGCAGGCGTGTACGAGAGCCTGGATCTCATATGGCCATGAGGGTCCTCATCCCACCGAGGGGGCGGCTGTCCATGAGCGCAGGAGACCTCACTTCCCAGCTGCCACCACTGCCTCTGCAGGCATTACACTGGTGTTTCTCTCCCTCAGCTGAATCCTCTCCTGACTTACTTTGCATCAGGCTGAACAGCATCCAAGAGAACACAAAGAGAGAGTCAAACATCTTTAACGATGTTTTTCTCTGCGTAGGGTTGTGGGGTGTATTAGCTGCAAGTGAACAAGTTTTCCAACAGTGATGGGACTTGGAGCATCAATCCACCAGAGTTTAACCTTCTTCCAGAGGCAGCACTCTGAAACAAAATCAGCCAAAATGGTGTCCAAATGCTATAAAAATGAGGGAGGTGGCTGTATTTAAGCATCGATAAAATGAGTATATTTTACTGAAGTATCCACAAGATACTTCTGTTAGCCAACATGGGTGGGGTTTCAGTTCTGCTTTTTGTTTTTCAAAGAAGATTCCTGGATTTCTATGAGAAAAATTATATTGTGTTAAAACTGAGAAAGAACTACTCTTTCCGAGCAAGATTTCTCTCCAGGAAAACATCACAGACTACGCCGACACTTCAGCATACTTTCTCTCGCTCCTGGAGTAGGCCAGTGCATAGTGAAATTTGGCAAATGCCTCTTTTACCTTTACTCAAAAACATCCACGACTGGACTGAGATTTTTGACACTTGCTGGACCCAGGTTACAGTCTTCTCCTGGGCCTCTGCATGGGGCAGTTTCACCGCTTTGCAATGCAGAACAGAAGATACAGAACAGAAGATACTGACTGTATTTTTTCAAGGTATGGCATGCAAAAGGTTTAGGTAATTTCTTCACACTTGTTTTTTTCTTTGATTTCATTTGATAGCAACCACTCACCACTAATTAAAGCAATTCTTGAAACAATCCTGCTCTGGATAAACTTCCAGAAGTGGAGGCTAAATTCTTCTTCTGCCTCTTTCTTCAAACCTCTTCAGAGCCCTCACTGGTAATTCAGACACTGGCAGGTAACGTCGTCTTTCAGACCTGTTATGCAACTTGGCTTCCAACACCTGCAAGAACTAACTTGCTTCTCCAGATAGATTTGCTTTCCCAGGCTTCTGCCTTCTCAGCAATGTGAGGTACTTTGTGTAGAGTTGTCTCAATTTCCTTTGAATCCCCATTTTTCTAAATACTTTGATTTTTTTCAGAGATAGGAAAAGTCAGTTGTATATTTATCTTGAACAATCAAGCGCACTAAAAAGAACCTATCTGGGATTCCAGGCACCACGGCTAAATAATAAAAATACAGTCAGCCTTATGCAAACAAATGTGTATGCACCAGCCGCCTCAAAATCATGCAGGGCAAAAAACGGCTCCTGCCACAGATCCCCCAGAAAACAAACCTCGGTGGCTGGTACAGACCTTCCCACTTTGAAAGCATCAGACTTTGCTTTTAGCCTGCCAAACACCGGACAATCCAAAGCACAGTATTTTAAGTCACCTTCTGTTTTGGTATCTCCACTCATGCAAGTGCTGAAATTATTCATTGTTCTGAATCATGACAATACCAAATATAGATTTATCTTTCAATCCTATCTTTAAATCTCTAATTTTAAATCTACAACTTTACAGATTTATGTAGTTCGAGATTTACTCCTTCCCAGAAATGGCTATTTGATATCAACTAGTAGGATAAAACATATCTCCTGTCTTTGGTTTCTTTTTCACAGCTTGACTAATGCATCAAATTGCCTGCATTTTAACAAGGAGATGCAGTATATCTGAGAAATAAAATATCATAGTCCTTAGCAGGTCTTCGCATTCTTCAGCTTGCCATCTTTTACTCATTTGAAGCAAATATTTTTTATCACCACGTGTCAATAAAAACTAGGAGCCAATAAAACAGCATAGCTTGCATTGTGGGGCACTGTTCAACAGAAATACATGGATGACATCCAGTTACTTTCAGGCACAGCGAGTGTAATTCAGCAGAAGGCAAAATAACCCTGTTTACCACCAAGGATTTTTTTCTTTTCTTTTTTTTTTTTTGTAAAAGAAAAAAATGGTTTTAGTATGATATTGTTGAAAAACAAATGTTTAAATCACCAGCATTCCTTTAAATGGGAATCTTCAAATGTGGTGATTGTTTACTAGTTGATTTGCCTCTGTTTTTGTAATTACCTGTTTGTTTCTACTGTTTGAGATTCTAGGCTGGCATCATTTCTGCAGAGACTAAATCAGGCAATATGAAGGGCTTTTTGTGATTCTAGGGCAAGGCATTTTTAAAGCACAAAGCAACAGCTATTTTTGCTGGCCGACAGTCTAGAGCCCAAAGACACATGATTATGCCTTCAGAAAGGCAACAGCCGGCGCACATGACAGTCATTTACTATAACCTCCATCTCCCTGTCAGCCCCCTTGCTTGGTGACAAAGGACTACTCCAGGACCAGAGTGTCCGAGCTCACTGCGCTTGTACGAGAGGTACAGCATGGGTCCTGCAGCCTCTCTGAACAACAGATGCCAGTCACCTCCAGACAACCTCCAGCAACAACTCTTTCAGCAACCTGCTACACTTCCATTTACATCCTCAAAATAAGAAGACAGGAGAAGCCAAACCAAGACACACCAAACAAACTTGCCTTATGTTCAGTCAATCACTCCTTCAGAGAAGCCTACCAGGCACATCAGAAAAGAATAATTATTCTAAGGCGAAGGAACCAAACGAAAACAACTCCGAGGCGAAGAAAAGGCAACTCTTTCATGTTGCAGTCAGTGTAAAGGCATTTCCAAACTCTCTGCCACTCCATCGCTCTCCATCTTGTAACCCTCTCCAGGGAGGGGGGCAGAGAGAGAGTATCAGAGCAGAAGCCACCACAGAAGACACAGCTCTCAAGCACTCAGACAAATCACAGGATGAATAAGGTGCTGGAGCCAAAGGACCAAAAAAAACATTGGTGTGAGCAATAAGAAGAACAGGAGCAAAAGAAACTCTTGGAAATTTAACCCAACAGCTCAGATAATCCTGTAATAACATGGTTGCTCTTACCTTTGCCATCTGTGCCTGCACGCCATTTGCTTTGAGAGATGCTACTGCTTTCTGTGCTGCTGCCGGACTGTCAAAATCTACAAAACCGTAACCTGAAAAATATACAGATAAATAGATATTTTCATTATTATCCATGTGTATGGGCATAGATAAAGATTTTATTTCGATAATGAAGGAAACCCTTTCCATTCTCTCACATTGTCTCACAGTCTTCCACCAGCACTGCAACCACCACCATCCATCACCTCTCTATTTCTCACACCTTTCCTCCTGATGCTAGTGGGGTTTAAGGAAATGCAATGACCTGGAGCTTCCAAGTGCAGGAAGGTGTGCAGCAGAGGGGGAGAGAGAAGGCAGTTCACTGACTGTCCTAACAAATAAACGGACCCTGGCAGCAGCAAGGCATGTGCTCATGGGGCTCTGGTGCTCTGGAGTCCTGCTCCTTCTTTTCTGTAAGAGAAGGCAGCAGTATGGCCCTCCCTAGTATAATAAGCTACAGCTTGCGATGGCTGGTTTCGTGAGGAAACAACACCCTTTCCCCGTCCCTTGAACCCACAGGAGGATTAAGCTTCAGAAGAGGAGGGCAGCGGGTCTCTGCGGCAGGCTGGGGCCATCTGCGTAGGGGCAGGGAGAGCAGTCTTCCAGCTGGTGGGAGCAATTAAGGAAGAAATCGCAACCTGCGCTCTACAAGTGACTGCCAGATAGCTCTAGAAGATGGTAAGATAATAAAGTCACAGCCTGATTAAGCCACGTGCCTTTCATCTCGCCGCCCACTCTGCTGGAACAAGGGCCAGGTCCCTACCAGGAACTGCTTCAGGGTATCATCTGAACAGCAGCTTAGTGAGGTTAGATCTTAGGGATTGGCAAAGGATAATCATCCGCTTTTAAGTGGCTTTCCTACTCCCAGTATTTGCATTAGTTTAGTTTATTAATCAGCCAGTCACTTCCTGTCTTCTCTTCTTCCCTCTCCACTTTTTCTTGCTTTAACCAGGAAGATTGGTATGTTCAACAAAGACCAGTGCTGTTAAGCCCCTACTGGGTATCAGCAACTCTGGAAGTATTTTTATTTTCCGAAAGATACAAAGGAGGGCAAAAAGGACAAGGAATGGACCTTTCACAGCTTCTAAGCACGGAGCAATCTCTGATCTTCAACAGCATTCAAATGTCTTACTCATAAAGATTTCAACAGCGTTAGGAAGATTTAAAAATCTCGCCAAGCACCTATTTAGGCAGCTGCATATTCTGCACAATCCATCCAGGGAAAACCCCAGCCTACATCTTATTAAGCAATTACAGTGCAGGTAGGCACATGCTGCTCGGACAAGCTGTGGCCAGGGGCCACCTCATTGGCGTCTCCCAAGGAAGACATACGGATGAAACTGAACTGCCTGAAAGCTTTAATAATATTAGCACAAGCATATTTATAGCATAGCAGCTCCTTTGCAGACATCTCCATTTACTAGGTCAATACACATCATACAGGAGACAACCACAGATATGTTTTCCTGACATATCCATTTTTACTTCTTTTGCCAGCCTTTCTTCCTGCTCCTGGGAGGCCTTATTGCCTTCCTCTCTGCACCAAATTTAGGTATTAGAGAGCCTGCTTGAGACCACCTTGCCCCTCAAGTTACAAACATCTCTTTATTATTATTTCGGTATGTATGCATAACCTTCTCAGATTCCTCTAAATGATTTTCACTTTATACTGCTACTGAGCAGGCCATTTTTAAATCAGCTTGTTCTACATGACATTTTGCTTTGCCGTGTTATCCAAGCTCTCTCTCCACTGCAGAGCGGCAGCGAAGCTGATGCTGCTCTGAACCAAAAAACGCGCAAGAGAGCAAGAGTCCTCCCCAGATTTCTCCAAGGCCTTTGCCCTTTGGGAGAGCAGCTTCTGGGAGGAAGGAGGAGATAAAATTAGATGCAGCTTCCACCTTGCTGGATGAGAGATCGTGACAGAAAGCAAGAGCTACCAAGCAGGAAACCTGAAATGCCTTGGGAAGTCATGGGATGGCTTGGATCAATCACAAAGCAAATTATTTTTTTAGGATAGCAAGGTGGATTTCCCAGGAGACTAAATTTCTTTTTATTTCTCACCATGACCAAAAACTAGGAGGTTTTAATATTGTCATTAAGAACAGACAATGGAATCAGATTTTTATACTTATCATCAGTGTACAGTGCAGGATTCATGTGTGCATAAGGGAAATTGTTTTTAATACTACTTTCTAGACAGCACAGTAAGTATTCACATCTAAGTTAGCATTGTTTGTAAATATAAACCGTAATGTGTAAGGATATTCCAGTATGGTATTATAGAGTGTGGGACAGCTGTGCCATAGAGTAGTGAATTATTGAAGATCACCATCAGTCCATAATACGTAAAATCATGAATATCTTCTAAATGTTCATTCAGTGGGCACAAGGGGCTATATAACCATATCAGAGATTCAGTGAGAGTCTCGAAACAAAAAAACCTTGCCTCTTTAGCCGCCCATTATGCATTCTAGTATTACTACTCCCAGCCTCACTGCAAAGCCGCTCTTTTTCCTTCTCTCAAGTTCATTTTCATTCCAAGTATCTTTTGCTGGCCCTCCCCCCTTCCGACACATCTCTCCACCACACACAGAACATCAGGACAAAATCACTCCATGGCTGAAAACCCGTCCAAAGAACATCAATCTGCCGCAAGGGAAGCCAAGTTCCCAGGCTGTTTCAGCACTCAAGTATCCTTACAAGAACCCTGCAATGCTATATGACACAAAACCAGGCATGCTGCCTTTTTGCACAGTTTACGTTCTTCCATGCAGATGTTTATAGCCTATGTTGGTGACCTACACTAACATATTTCATTTGTTTATAATCTCACTTCATTTTTTGGGTCTCATGCACTAACAAAGTAGCACTGGGGTTTTTTTGTTTGGGTTTTGGGGGTTTTGGGTTGGTTGGGTTTTTTTGTTTTGTTTTACACACTTTTCAGGGTAGCTCAGGTTTAGCCTCCACAGAAGCTAAAGCTGGGTGTTGGAAGAGCTCCCCTCCAGCTCTCCCCATAGCATAAATGAATCCCCAAACTCCTTGTGCCAAGAGCCCTTCCCTTCTACCCAGGCTATGCTCCCCGCCGGCTCCGGAGCCGGGCTGCTGTGGCTGCCCCTGGCAGGGGCAGCATGGTGGGTTTGGCTGATATCTGAGCAGGGATGGGTGCCGGAGCAGTTAACTGGGAGGTTAACTGGGAGCAGTTAACTGCTCCAGCAACAGCTCCTGCACTCCTCCGGGAAAAGGCAGCCAGCTGGCTGGAAGCATTCCCCAGGAGGGATTCAGACCAGGGTTTGCTAGTCAGATGCTGCTGCTCTAAGAAAACGTCTACATTTCTTTTTCCTATTTTAAAAACAAGTGCAAGCCCCACCCTCTGCTAGCTTCAAATTCCAACGCGCTTTTTTTCCCTTTTTTTTGTGTGTGTGTGCGCAGTGCCTTGTAAACATTCTGGCGAGTGGATATCCCTCCCACCCCCTCCCTGTTTTTGTGCAGAACATCATGAAAAACACACTCAGATTCTAAACTGGGACCTTCACGCTCTGCTCACAAGAATCCATCGCCACCACAGGAAACCAAAACTATTTCCCCTTTTTTCATGAAGCATCCTGCCCTTTTGCTTTAGGAGCCCCAAACGCAAACAGGGAAAGCTGCATTATCCCCCACTGCTTCGAAAGATGGGAATTCAATTTAGCACTAACGTTAGCCCCTCAGCTCAAGAGTACTTACACTGAGGGTGCCTTTAGCACTCCAGTGCTACAAGTATTCCAGAATCCCAAGGTTTTCTTGTGGAATGACACATTACTAGCTTGTACATGCAAACACACACACAAAAAACCCCAAGACAAGACTATCGAGATTAATTGTTAAACCTTTCCTCTAAGAAATGAAATGTCTGTAATTTCATTTTGGCCTGACGCCATTAGAGCGAAATAATTAAATTTAAGGAATAAAACTAGTGTTTTTGTACCTGTGGGGGAAAGAAAACAGCTAAGCATCAGCAAGCGCAAGTTTATAGCTAGCTGCAATAAGTGCTACCCAAATACACTGGCAGACACTAAACGTCTCCATCTCCTATAACCTAAATGGCTGGGGGCCTCCCGGTCTCAGTTTCTCAGTTCCATAATTAAGCTTGGCAGCAGGTTCAAATGAATTAAAACTGAATGTCACTATTTCCTCAACAAATCCCTCATCCTTGTTTTTTCTTACTTGTCAGGAGAAGACCAGCAGAACAGCAATTAGTGGTAAGCAGTGCAGCGAAAAAGAACCAAGTATACACTAATTAGGTCACTCGCCAAACACATTCATTTCATTGGCAGATTTAATCAATGTTTTCCTGAAATGTCTTAAATCTCCTATGCTAATTTAAAGTTTTGTTATTGTTGTTACTTTAAACACAGATGGGATGCCTGGAGATTTTCAATTGCTTTCTGCAAATCCATTTCAAAATAACAACTCCTCATATAGTATATCATCAAAATTTAGGCACAGGTTTTAGGAAATGGCCTCTAATTTTACGCCAGCATTTTTGTGCCTGCAAATACCTATGGGTGCAATTTTGTGGATTTAAGTAATTGCAGGTGTGTAGAGCTCTTAGACATCAAATTCTGAATTGCCCTGACTGATCGGGTACTTAAGGGTAATGCCAAATAATTGAAGGGACTGCCTGCCACTGGTAGTTCCCACAATTATCGCAAAGTGCTGGAGAGGTGGCACACAGCGAAGGCGAGCTCCCACCGGCACACGTGGGCTTCACCGTCCGCCCCCGGGGAGCTCCACAGGCATAGTGGTGGGAGTGAGGGCCTGGCTGCCTTTTGGGGGAGTTGAGCAGCTGCTCTGCCACTGCTGCAAGTGGCATTAGTTACTGGAAGTGAACGGGAACAGAGGTTTTGGGGTACCCTCCAGTGGGGGGACTGAGAAAGCAGAAGCCACGATGAACGACGGAGGATAAGCTGGGTCTGGTGCACTCTCAGCTTCACCCTGCCACAAGGCCAAACACCACATCTGGCCTTTGACCAGGTGCTGCTTTAAATCACTTGAATTCAAGTCAACCAGTACTCCACATTTTGCAACCCTCGCCCCTCCAGGCACACACAGAGATAGGAGACAGGACAGCTGATGCGCCCAGCCAGGAGACCAGTATGGAGAACACAGCCAGTCTGACAAGACGGGCACTGGGGACTAACGGCTGTCCCACACAACCTTCCCTCCTGCAGGTCTCTCCGTGCTCAGCAGCTGACACGGGAGTTTGAGGGAAGCTACAGTGAAGGAGGGACTCCAGCTCTGCCATTCTCCTACCTTGGAGTGTCTGACTTTGGCATGTAGACGACTTTTTTTGGCAACATAAAATTTGTGTAAATTTTGCAAGAAATTACATAATTGTGGTGAATTTTATTTTTAAAGATAAATCTCAATTTGCTTATGTGTAATTATGACAATACTGTTACAGCTAAAACTGTTTTTCTGGGTCTGATATACCAGACCACTGGCAACTCTGCTTCCCACCGGGATACAACGTCTTTTTAACATAAGGAAGCTCCGAACCCTTGTTTCCAGCCATCGAGAATTCAGTATATCAGATGTGAGACAAGACTGAGCATATCATACGTGTTGGGTCTTCAGGAGGTGTAGGCTGTCTGGACAAAAAGGAAGATAGAGTCGTCTTAAGACAATGCCTGTTTTTGGTAACTGCTCCAAGTTTGGAAATTTAAAATCACTCCCAAAACAGGCTGTGACGAAGAAGAGACACACCAACCCAGGGAATAGGAAGGAGTCAGAACTACTTGTTGAACTGCGAAACCATTAAATAAAATACTTTTATCGTAAGTATTTTTTTTAACTCTGTGATGTCACCTCCAAACGTAGCTGTATGCACAGATGTATACACTTGCAGACACCGACACAAAGTTTTTACACAAACATCAATATATACACACAACTAAAGAAATATATTATAATCAGCAGGCATTTCTCCTTCACACTTAGATGAAACCACTTGGATTTCATGAGAACCTAAGTCAATTTTAGTTGTAAAGTTCACTTTTGCCCAGCACTTATTTAGAGTGTCTCTTAAAAGGCAGTATTCATTCTGACAACCAGATAGTCCACAAAAAAGTGATTATCCATTATTTTACTATGCAATTTTCAGACATTGTTTTATGCTCAGATAAAGAATCAAATTAAAGTCTTATAAGCCTTGGAAAATTAGAGTTAGCAAGCACAGAGGTTGAATCACCCTTGAACACAAAATTATTGAAAACAGCTTTTTCTTTCATTGTTCAAATTGTGCTAAAACATTCCTACAGCTCCAAATGCTCAGAGTAGTAGTAAAACATTCTACTTGTTACTATTTTTAAACCTCTACTTTATAAAAATGTTCTCAGTGGCTAGAAAGTGGTGAATCATCATCTTTTAATTAAAACAGCTAATATACAGTTAGAAAAATAATTGGAAATGGAGCCTTAAATGTGAGAAAGAAAAAAAGGTCTCTTCATTTCCGATCACTCCCCAGAGGGACACCTACATTGTTAAGTATGCATATACAGCTGAATTTTTTTGTTTGCTTTAGCTTGATATGGAAATACGGCACAAAACTGTCACTTTGATTATGTTCCTGCAGTGATTTCTTTTGCCTCTTGCATTATTTGAATCCCCTTTACAACAACAGAACTGAAGAAAAACAGCACTGTAGGTAGCTAACAAACAATTTTTAGACATCTGTTTCTAAACACATTCTTAATTTGAACATTCAATTACTTTGATTTAAACAGAGTGCATATGAACACAGGTTATTATTAATTGCACAATGAATTAATGACAATATTTACACACAAAACCTAAGTATGGAACTTGTGATGATCTTTCCTCATATTTTAAAATGTCACTAAATTGAAACATTTTTGCAATCTCCAATAACTAAAGGTAACAGTACAGAGAAACCTATAAAATTTTGGTATGTGGGAAAGTAGTACTTATTCAATAAATAAATAACTATATGTATATGCATATACACGTGCATTCTTCTGGAAAGTAATCCTTCTGAAAACATATCCTCTGAAAGAACAGAAGCAGACCCCAACACTGAAAACAGCTCTTTTAACAACAGCAATGGGAGGAAGTGTGAGCAGTACAAATTTAGCAAATACCAAGCAAATGATATTGCACTTGACTACCCTCCCTCAACATTTACACTGCATTCCTGGCAACTCAGAACCACAAAGACTGGCAACCTGGAGAAAATTCTGGAAAAAGCACAAATATAGCCATAAAAATTTTGCAAATGGCAGAACTTTATTTGATTACCCCTAACAATACGTCATGTGTTTGGGGCCTTAAAAGCGAACCTAGATGTGAGCGAGTACCCACGGGCAACCAAATGGCAGCACGTGACCAGCGTGAACAGCGAGCTCATGAAGACCTGTCAAAGGACGAAAACGTTGGTGAAAATAAATCGAGGGAAGTTGAGAAATATTTCCTGGTATTCTGCTAACAGCGCGAACTTGGAATAATCATACAAAGCCAATGATGGAAAACTCATTGCTTAAGTTACTAAATATGGACAGAATAAAGAAGAGAACATATTGTAAATCTTACAGTGGCAGAAGGACAAGAGATAAACACACTTTTCCATCTTTAACTTTTGAAGTTACTCTCTCTGCAAGTCCCATTGATACACTGTCAAAATCCAAACTGAAGGTTCATTCTGTTTTTAAATACGGGGATATCTCACTTCCACATTTTCCACATAAAGCAATGTAAGATTTAATATTACAATTACGTATCACCACAACGTTTCTTTTAGGTGTATTAGTTATATAATGTAATCATTAAGACTATTTTTACTAGACTTGTTTAGCATAAGACATTCATTGGGGCTCTGCAGCTGAGCTAAATTTCACACTTGAAGCAGTGACTGAAGCAAGCAAAATGTTCTCCCAAAAAACAAGTACGCCAAGAGCAGTGCTTAGTTACATATTTACATAAAAGGGAAGGAAGGATACAATAGCATTTTCTTCCCTTGACTGAAGAAATACTCGGTGACTCACAAGTGATAATATTTTGCAATACCCAGAACAAAATTGCCAGAACTTGCAGTTTCAGATTAAGATCTCCTACTTTCAGACACAGAGTTATGGTATCAATTAACAGCTTCACTGAAAAACTAGAAAGGAACATCACACCCAAACACATAAAAAGGTTCGCTTTTTGAACAATTATTTTTCATATTCACTTTCCTCTCTAATCACAGCAACATCCAGATGCTGAAGTTCCAAAATACCACAAGAAAGACTATTTTCTTGGTATTTCCAGCCGGCAGGAAACACTGACACTCTCATGAGAAAGTCTGTTCTTCTGAGGTTTCATGCTCAGTTATGCAGACTCTAGAGCTTTACTTAGCTTGGATAATGTTTGGCTAAGATATGAAACTGAATCTCTTGAGATTTGTCCATCACTTATTTTAGAGCTGAGTGACTTGAGTAAAAAACCTGGTGTACAGAAACCGTTCAGAGGGGAAAAAAAAAAAGAATCATTCAGCCATTATCTTTGAAAGCTCCCAGTGCCTGTGTAGACAAGCCATTTTCTCTTCTAAATATCGGACCTCAGTTTACCCAAATCCAAGCAATTTATCCACCAGCTCTTCACCCAAAGAGCATATAACCTAACAAGCTATGAGACCAACTCCAGCACTCCCACAGACTAGCCAGAAACGAATGTGAATCTTGTCATGCTAAGCACCTTTCAGGCATGGTATCTGGCATGGCACTCCAGCAGACATTCATGGACAGACATGGAAAAAACAAAGTATCAGTGGGAGCTCTGCTTTCAGTATATGACACCTATGGAAGAGAGCAACGAAATACTGGGAGGAAAAAAAAGAGTCCTGCAGCAGTCAACTCTTCCAGCATTAGGTTTCAACAATGATACATACTATTATAGGAGGCAAAGGAGAATTTTCTGTATCACCCAGTGCTCCTTGTCAGCAATAAAATACTCCATTCTCTTCCTACCAATGCTGGATTGCTCAGCAATCGTAACATTAACTAACTGCAAATACTCGCGAGTAGGAAGAAACAATCTGACAAGAGAAGATGCACTTGGTGATCACACTGTGATTACTGTACTTTATTAAAAATAATTTTCATTTCACTATGTTTTGACAAGAAAATAGAAAGCATCTTGTGCAGTCTTCAGGAAATATTAAAATAACCCAAGGTGATGAACATGTTATTATCCAGCCTGTTCCAGAGGCAGGATGCTCAAGTACTGAAATGGTTTTCATTTCAAATACACATTCATTTTCAAGACACCACACTTGAAAAATTGGACTGTATATTTGTCATACAGTAAGCAGTGATAAAGAGCACAGCAATTTATGTTCCTTATGTAAACCACTTGTAATTCAGAAAACAGCTATAGTTTCTAAAAGGCAGCAAAGTGATAGCACTTTCCCAAGAAGTGAAATGTTTTTTTCATGCCAGTTGGCCAATTCTGGCATGTCAGCCTTTGCTATGATAAACATTTTGGATAACATGCAAAGAGCTCCCATTCCAACCCATCAACACTCACAACGTCTTGGAGCTTTCGGCAGAGATGAGCCATACCTTCTGAATATTTCATGATTCGGATACTAAGAAAAGGATCCCAATACCACTGTCACCACAACGCTAAAACACCAATGACCTTTTGAGCAAGAGGGCAGTGTGCTTTCAAGAAATGGCTGGTGGGGACAGGGCTTCTTTCATTCTTCCTCCCTTGCTTCTCAGGCAATCTGATTTCATTTCAAGGCAAGACTAGACCACAGAGGAATTCACATTTCAGGGGCATGGCACGGCAGTGCACCCAGGCTCAGGAGAGCCCAGCCTGAATCAACCACTGCAGCATAACCTCCTCCTTTATCTGTTCTCCCGAGAGACCTGTCGAGCCCCATGCAACTACGCTGTCCTAGTATTTTGGTAATGGTGAAAGAGATGGAAGCAGAATGGGACCCCTCCTCAAAGCCTCCCTTTTACCTCTTCGTGAGCAGGGACAGAGCTGCTGACGTTACACCTGGGCTGTGGAGGGGAAGCACAGCAGGGATGGCGGGATAAGCCACAACACACAGGTCAGAACAAAACCTGTGTTAAAGATACCTTGTAGATTCAGTGCCCAATGATTTTGGTCTTACACGGTATTTCAGACAATCAGAATTTAAGTATCCCTATAGTGTCATAGCTATATTGCCCATCACTGTTTATAGGGTGTTCTTTTTCTTTTGCAACAGATCTTCTTGTAGTTAAATATCAGTTGCACCTTCTGAGCGTCTCGTCATATATCTACCACATTTACCTGTAGCCTGAAGTTCAAAAATGCTGTTATTATGGTACCCCAGAAATGATTATTAGTTTTCCAGATTGAGAAAGAAAAAAAAAAGAGAGCGGAGAAGAAATCACATCAGAAAATCTCTTTTCAAGATCTCCAATCCATTTTTCAGATTTGAGCTAGTTCTACAATATAGGTAAGAGGAAGATTCTGATAAAATGGTTGAAATAGTGGCTTTTATCTAATCTGAATTTCTGAACCCACAGAAGTTCTGCTATCATTACAAATCACATACTTCAAATATATGGAAAAGAAACAAGTGAATAATGTAATGTTTTAATCTTAAGCGAACACCTTCCTTTCTTTCTTCCTTTCTTCCTTCCTTCCTTTGTAGTTATTTAGTGTTATTTTGACTGCTTGCATTTAAAATCACATGCTGGAACAGCACATGGCAGTCACACACCACAGAGGTATGATGAAGGACACTATCTGGAGGCCATACTGAAGCCGCCTGGGTGATGACTGTGAGGCATCAGAAGGTCAAACCATCAGAATGACAATGCCCTGCGCACAAATGCCAACGTGTAGGAAGCTTCTTGGATACTGAAATTCATCTTCACAACAAGCCTTCACACAGCTTGTAGAGAGAGAAGGGACAAATGTGGGACTGGAAGAGGCATCCTGGGTCTTTCTGGAAAGTGGATGACTATAACCCTACACTAGCTGACTACATGGGGTTACACACCAGTGACTCACATAATATCTCTAGTATTACCCTTTACCTGCTGGAAGGATCTCACCTGATACATCCTTGTCTCATATTTGTTGCCTTCACAGCTGTGCCCATTTTTGCCTTGGACACTTACAAGATCATCTATACTTCTGTGATCCTTTTCTTTTATTATTATTCACTACAAGTAAGCTTCCAACTTCCCATGCAGTTTTTCCTATTACTTAAAAGTAGATGATTTTACTATTGGATTTTTTTCCTGTTTCTCACAATCCGGTCTTCAGGATCACCTAATTCTGTGTAATCGCCTAATGCTTCCCAACTTTGTGTCACGTGAGGTATCGAGGGAGTTTTGGTAGCAATATCATTACAGATAAGATGGGAAATCTGGTATATGCGTTAGAAAGAGAGAGGTAGGTGAGTGTTACCAATGATGCTGACTGACATGTCCAAGCCTGCATCCAGATCATAATAATATCAGCAAGGAGCTACATCAGTAGCAGCTATCCTCAGTAGCTCTTCCTAAATGTTCAGGTACCTTCTGAGCATAAAACCATTTTGTTTAGGATCTCTGGAGAACCTTAATGGTTTAACTAAAGAGCAAACTCATTGACATATATTACCAGTGAAAGGCCAAATATACAACAGAGAACAACTTTCACCCCATGAAGCCAGTCTGGAGAAAGGTATGCATTTCAATGCTTAATAATAGAAGATACACGGTAGGGAGGGGGAATTTATGTGCTAAAATATTATTTTTAGAAATGGAAGTGAGAACAATTAAGATGTAACAATATTCCTTTTTTTACAAGGGATACTTTATTTTTAAAAATCCAAGAAATTTTTATGAAATTATACAGAAAACGACTGAGAGACGCCCAAATCTGTAGTAGGAGCTGAGTTTGTTTGCAGAGGGTGGTTCTGCATCAGCTTAGCACATCACATAAACCAAAATGAAAGAGAAAGCAGGCAGGAGTTTTGCCAGGACACACAAACCCAGCAAACATATTTTGTATAGGAAGCCAAAATGCCTATAAAGAGAAAAAGATATCTTAAATGCCCAGCAGCATCCTCATACACAATACCAAAGAAATAAAGAATCAGCAATCTAAAATGATTTTTTGGTCTTTCAAGAAACAGGTTTGTATCTCACATACTTGCGTGTGTGGGTTCGCGGTCAGTCACTTGGCCTACGTTCGTTATAGCACGTAAGACAGCTAACAGTCAAAGGGACTGCAGCGCATCTCTTACGCAAATGCCAAATACATGTTGGTGTTGTCAATGCGGAGACGTGTAAATGTTTTGAGTCTGAATGTCTGCTTCCTGTCAACAGCAAGCATTAGCCAGACGAAGATCCAGCAAGCATGGTTGTGCTTTCTTAGAGTCTACATATTGTACTACAAAATTTGCAGGCTGCTTGCTTTATTCCCTAGCCTGTTGCTCTCAAAGCCGTTTTTGTGACCAAATGCATAGGAAAGCAACTTCCCATACCCCCACCAGACCCTGGAAGCAGAGAGGTGTGTGGGAAGATGATGATCTACCAGTTGGCTGAAAAAATTAAGTGAAACACACAGAGTTACTCAGGCCCATGGCCAGAAGAGTGTCCACAAAAGGCAACCCATCTCATTTCCATTACACAGAGATAGCAGCCTTGGCAGCAGCTTGCTACTCTACCATTACACCTTCCCCAGCTCTATTTTGTATTGCTGGGGCAGACCCAGGACTCTTTCTTCCAGAGCTTCCATCAGGTGACACAGGCAAGTAGTGCATGAATCAGGAGATGGCATATCCATGTATTTCTGTATATAATGCCATCAGAAGATCCTGTACTGGGTATTTCTCTTACGTAGGGATGATACTGTGTTATACGACCCTGAGAACAGGTATACTTTTCACTACTAAAGTGCACAGGTGAGAGCAACATGGACGTGCTCACTACATCAGGCTGTGAAAGGAAAAAAAAGTCCTCGTGTTCTTACTCCTCAGGGTGGCGGGTGTCTAATTCGAGTAATCATTCTGCAGAGGTGCACATTCCCTCATAAGCCGGGCTTGAAGCATTTGAAGGAAATGGGGATTGCCACTCTTGCACCCAGCAAAGGGGAGCAACAGCCTCATCCTCAGCCTTCCATCCTGGAAGGCAACAGGAGATTCCAGCAACAGACACAGGAGACATTTGGAAAGAGGAAACTTTCTCGCCTTCTAGGAATCATACTATACTGTTCTCTCATTTTATCTTGTTTTTTTCTTTTTTCTCCATGGCTGGCTGGGAGAAATATTGCACAAGAAAAAGAAGTAGCCTTTCTTTGCCTGTACCTAGAAACAAGATGTGGTAGAAGAAGAACCTCATGCAAAACACGATGGTGTGACATGATCGGAGACGGGCTACAGTACTAGGCAGCCTTTCCCTCACTCACTCTATGCTGCAACTACATCTAACTTGGCATGCCCACTTCAACTTCCTATCAGGCATTTTGTCATCTAGAAAATTTGCATTTATTGCATCAAGGCATTTTTGCCTCAGATAATGAAAATGAAAATCCTTTAAAAAAAAAATCCCCAGCAAATCATGTAATTCCAATGCAAGTGCATACATGTGGCACAAGTGTATTGCACTTGTTCAAGGAGCTAACCAACAGAATCAAGCTTCCCTCAGGAAAGTCAACATTTCAGTGTACACTAGGAAAACTGAGAAAAAGTCAGCTTCCAACCAAAAAATAAACTCCACATTGAATAGCTTAAAATGAAGCCACTGAAGACTAAACATCTGGGCTTTCTGGATATCATCCCAGATACTGCGTGTAGCTCCAAAGCTCTTCATCACTGTATCCTCTTAAGAATTTGAATCAACTCATTCCAATATACGCCATTTCTCTGCAGAACATCACAAAAAAGTGGCTGTTGCAGTAAGATCTTGGGGCAAGGCATGGTTTTTACTACATGTGTGGAGAGCATGCAGAACCACAGTGCTTTGGTTTTCTGCAGGATCTCCAGAACTTCCCATAATACAAATAACCATCCTGCAGCAGTGGCAACAGCAACAACCCATGTGGACCACAAAAGAAGCCAACAAGAGGAGGATTATCAGAAACACTCCCATAAATTTGTAGCACTTCTGAAAGCGCCACTGGAAGTCAAAGGGATTTTCTACTTTTGCATTTCTGAAACGCAACAGGCACATCCCCAGTGAATCACACCAGCATCCATGAGACACCTCCCCACCAGCACTGACCAAAGCACAGAGCAGTGAATTAACAGCATGGTCCTTCCAGAATATTTAGGCCTGTTTCTCATCAAGCATAAAAAGATCTAGCAGGGCATCACCATGCCATCAATTTCAGTGTTAGTTTGGAAAAGTCTGCTCAGTACAGCACTGCACTGCGTGGTACTAGATGCCTTTCAAAACCCCAGCTCCTGCACAACCTGCTTGGAGATCTCCACTGTCCCCACCTGCTATGCTTCACACTCTGTACCAGCCACGCTTGGATGCAACCTGGCTTTACTGGAACTGTTGCACAAAATTCTGTAGCTGGTTCTAATCTGACAGATCAGATCAGTGCATACATTTCAACTCTGCGAACTGCTGAGAAAGAGCGTATGGAACATGGCCACTGGAAAGCAACTGAACTAGCACAACATTTCATAAGCCAGAGGCACATTGATTATAACTACAGCCAAACTACACAGTACAAGAGAGCCACACAAAAGACAAAAGGCATTGGATAAGGCTGAAACGGAATTAGCCTTAATAGACAGTGCCTCCCTAGAGCTTTTATGCTCACGGCCAAGCAAAACGGTTCTGAGCAGGAAGACAAGAACTGCAGACTTCTGGCATGCCTCTTGAGACACAAACAGTGTGAGAGACTTGTTCCCATCGTGGAACAAAGAGTTGAAGCAGACCCCCTTGAAACAAACAATTCCTGGCCGTCATACCATCCAAACAAGCACAAATAAAACTGTTCCAACTAAGTTTTCACTGCAGTTTTATATATATAAAGTATAAAATAATGATTTTAAAAGTTGCTAGTCTTTTTTTCCTTTTTAATTGACCTTCCACTACTTCCTCTAGCACATCACACACAACCATATCCTCCTTTTATTTTTTTTAGAGATATATTGGTATTAGGAAGGTCTGTGTTAGGCTGTTATTGTTTCTTTTTTCCAGTCAGCCCTGTCCATTTTCTTTCCAGCCCTCAGCTGATCACTCCTATTCTTCACTTTCCAGCTCCTCCTCTCCCTGCTCCTCTAAGGTGACTCAAAAAGAGAAAGACTCATAGGCAAGGAAGGTGGCTTGATTAATGACTTTTCCACTCCTATAAATCATTTCAAGGGAATCATTCTATCCAGGGACGACAACAGGGAAGATGTTTCCATATAAACGGGTATGCTTCCAGCAAATACATAATCATACCAATGGAGGCAGGGAGAGAGTGAAGACCTCATGCTCTGGCAATGCAATTCTTTTCTGTTTGTTTGCTTTTTCTTTCCACACTTTCTGTTCTTCCCATACTTCCTGCTATGCTTCAAACAGATCTTTCCCTTTACAGCATTTTACGTATTTCTGTCATTTTCTTCCATTATCTCCTCTTTCCTAGTCTGTTTTTCTAGCCTTCCCAGCCCCCAGTTTCCCTTGTCTGCTAATTTCAGCTATTAGGATGGAAACAGTAGTTCTCAAAAAAAAAAAAAACCCCACCAGCTTCTAAAGTGGAAACAGGAAAACTGCAGAGGCAACAGACGTCTTAAGAGTCTAGTACAGAACAGGGGGGCTTTGAAACAAGGTGAAAAGTAAGCAGAAAGGTCTGTTTCGAAACGATAGTGCAACAAAGGAACCAATTAGGGAAGAAATAGTGAAAACTAACCCAAACCTTTGCTTAGAATTGAAGCTTTTTTCAGTTTAAAAGAAGAAAAGTTAGTATACTACCTCCATCATTTTTCTTGCTCAATATGTTTCTGTACTTACTGAATTCATCCAAAACTGGGACTAGACTTGCCAAAAGATCATGACAGTCTTCCTACTAATGAGACTTTTAGACAGAGAAAATGCTGGAATTTCTAGATAAATTGGAAACAGAAATTACTAGGTACTGATATGGAAAATTTCTTCATGAAAGAGGCCAGCCCCACACCCCAAGCAAGACCAGGCCCATGAATTGCTGTACTTACCTTTTTAACACTCCAACATGTCAACCAGCTTTGCAAGGTTCAGCCTAGCTGCCTCAGGAGCAGGTTTGCTATCATACCCCCCAACAACAGGACAGCCCAGTCCTAGCTGAAGGGCCAAGGGCACGGAACAAAGAAACTGAGACCTTAACTTGATGGATGCTGCAGTTTCAGTTTGCAGCACATTTCTAGGACAGCGTGGGAAAGCCAATACTCTGCTTGGTGTCACAGCCTTCAGTTTCCTGCTGCAACTGGCTTCACAGGCACCTGCTTCTGTCCCATAAACACAGCTAGAAAACACCCAGGATGGAATTGGGGCCTTAGAAAGTTTTTGAACATACTTAAATTAACCAGTTTTTATCCAAGGGACATGTATCAGAGGATTACTGTGTTGCTTCTCAAAGCATGGTTGCTACAGCAGAAAACTTGTTCACCAGAGCACAGCTGAAGATAGCTCGGCTTCTGAACTCCAGTTTTGCCCAGCTTCAGGTACCATGGACAAATTTAGCAGGGCGGGAACCTCGGGCTCCCTGTGCATCAGAGGAGATGGAAAGTGGCTCCTCCATACGACATTTCAGAGCACCAAAGCCTGATTCATTCTCTGAACCTTCTGAAGGAGCTTCTCTCTGCAGGTTACATGCGGAGTCTAGAGAAACCAGCTTTTAAACCAAGACTTTTGTGCTTGTTTCTAAAACTGGGCAGGGTGAACGTTTCCCTCTGCAAGTATCACTATTTGGCCTTTATCGTGCTTACAGTGTGGGGCAAGAGCCAGCTCATGGCTTGTGCCAAAAGGAGAAGAAAGGAAGGGAAAGGAGGGTGAGACTCTCACGCTGGGACTGTGCGCAGGGGAAGGGACGGGGCAGCAAGGCACTCATGCAAGACACAGCATAGGTGGATGAGGAAAGAAAAAAAAATAAATTAAAAATCAGGGATACTTGCACATTGGATTTTAGTTCTAATAAACAAAAACTAGGGCAATCAACCCATTTTTATCACAAGGCTCGCTAACGAGAACACTGCTAATGAGAACACAACATGGACAAAAGCTTCTCTCAAAGCTCGTTCATTCAACACCAAACACTTCCCAGTCAAAATCCAGAAAGACTTCCTAATAGGGATTAGCTCATTTTCATTGTGAGCCAGGGGCCTTTGGAACAGAAATACCAAGTGTTTGGTCAGGAAAACTAATTTGGGCCAAATATTGTTCTCATTCGCTCTCAGTTGTTTCCTTCCCCTCCCCTGTCTGCTCTCTCCCAGTGACGATGAAGGGTACGACTGTCACCACTACTTCTTTCTGTTAGCAGATAGAAAAGACTCAGGCAAGAAGCTCTTGCTCTATTCCATTCATTGCAGCTGGGACATGCAGGCAAAGCACAGCAAGCTGATACAGTGGAGAGCGAGGTTAAGCTGGAAAGCATGAACTTTTTTGCCTCAAATTCTTCTGCTCCCTCACATCTTTTTAAAGCAATGTGCTACCCTGTATATTTTAAGAAGCTGAATGAATTAAAACCAATTAATCCTTTCTTCTTTAGCATTTTTTTCCCCTATAAAGTAGGTGGAGTATGCAAGCATGCACAGTATTATATGTACACATAATAACTTTTAAATAAAAATATGTCAAGTGTTCAGTTGGTGTAATTTACCATATTGACTACATACCCTCCCTAGTATTCAGCACCCTACTAAATCCTAGAGTGCCTTCTTAAATTTGCATAATACTTATGTACTATTGCTCAAATCCAAATGTGGATTGATACAGACATACCAAGGAACAAACAACTTACTGCATAGATGCAGATGTAATCATTCTCTGATTATGGCTGATGCCCAACAAATTAGCTAGGTAGTGGAAACAATTCTGTACCTACCAAGCTGGCTCAATCTAATGAGCATTTCACTCCCCCTCAACGAGATTCTCTTTGAAATAGAAATGCATAAACCAAGCATTGTGGATTTTGGTGGTGTTTTACTTAACTGAGAGAAAGTGGAAGAACGAATTACAGACTTCAGGTACATCTGTTGAAGTTCATCATTACCGCGGGAGATCAAAGCATTTCCCTTAATCTCTTTTTAACTAAAATAATTTAAGCCCATTTTCATTGTTACTTCCCCAGGCTGTAACCTTTCAAGGACAGTTCCACTGTTTTTAATCTAAAATACAATAACTTGTTTCATACACGACACAAATTTCCAAATCTCTCCATGCCAGGCAAGCGCAGTAAATTGCGAGAAGGACGACAGTAACTTCACCTGTGCAAAGCCTGTTTCCTAGCAGGGGATCAATAACAGCTGACTGCATTATGGTCACAGTGAAACCGGCACCAGGTTTGCTGTTTTGCTGCTGGAGGTCACTAGTGTCCTCAGCACAGCCGAGTCTGACAGTGTATATAGATGTCACAGGGTAGACACATGCAGAGATCCCTGGAAGAGCTAGGAACAAGCCAGCCTGGGTGCTGGAAGCACTGTAGCTGCAGGGCCCAGGGGAACTGGTCAGTGCAGACCCCAGTTAGCACAGCAAGTGCTTTGCAAATATTTTCACTCCTCACGAAGCCTAAGGAGGACTTCTTTTTCTTCTTTTGGCTCCACCCACATCACAACTTTACCAGCCACATCCATCTTTCTAGCCAAAATCATACTGCTAAAAAGTCTCGAAAACATTTCTATCTGGGCTTCCCCTTTGGAAGAGTTACTCTTGCCACTCAGAAAGGAAGGACTTAGTTTGCCCAGCTCACAGGGCTATAAACCGAATGGTGAAATGAGAGACACAGTTCTTAGTTATTGTCCTGGATCACCAAAGAGGGAATGTTACCTTATTTTACCTCCCTCCCCTTTTATCAGTCGAGCTTATGCTTTTTATTCCCTTCACTACACCAATGCTAAACAGTTTGCATACTTTCCTTGAACTTCACCTCTTGCTGCCTCGATTTCTTCTTCTGTAAAATGGGAATAATATAGCTATACTTACCTTTTGGCAATTAGACTAACTAATCCAATTAACCAGTTATTGTGCATTTGTAAAGCACTATAAGCTCCTCAGATACAGAGTATTACAGTAACACAAAGTTTTATAGTTATTGTTGTAAAAATAATCAAAATTCAGAGGGGAAGGGAAGATGCCAGCTGGCAGACTGACTATCCAGTCTCACTTACTGGCAGCAGTTTCATTGTAATAAAAGCAGGACCACTGCTGATTATACAGGCTTGTGTTTCCAGTCTTCAACTGGTTAAGGAGCTGTTGTCAGCTTATTTCACAGAAAGCTCCTTGTGGCTCAAAATACTGTCTGATCAGCTTTTTTCCATGAAGCCAGGATTCCCAAAAGCAGCAGCCCTTAAGCACATGCTTAGAGTAAAACCAGCGTTTAGGTGCTTTCGTTAATCAGACTCACAATAAAAAACCTCCTCAACATATGAAAATGAAAAGGTTTTTCCCTCCCCAAAATACAGCTATGTTACAGTATTCATGGCGAAAAATCCTCTTGATTTAACTCATCTCTAAACCCCACATTTACCCAGAGTTTCTTTCAACTATGCATAGGCATATATATACACATACATACAAACATGCATATACATTTCACATACACTTCATTTAAATAAATGTCTTCCTTGGGGCTTGTGCCCTGACGTTGCAGAAAAATTGTAAGACTTTACGAGGCTTTCACTCCTATTCATGACATCTGAATTACGTAGGGCTGAGGGGTACATTCCAATTAAAAAGGACCTTTCTGACTGTCTAAGAAAAACTATGCTAGTCAGTGACGCAGAAAGATGGACGCGTGGCACAGAACATACCAAAGCAACAGACTATACTGGCAAGCATTGATTCTCATTGGAACCTGAACAGTAACGACATCTCTGAGGATGTACAACAACTTCTGAAACAGATTTTTGGAACATTTGCACCATGGCTGCACCAGCAAAAGCCAAATAAAGGTTACGAAAGGAGTCAACAAACAGAATCTCATCCTGGAGTAATTACTCTTCCTGGAAGAAGCAATAGTTAATAATGAGAAGCAGACAGAAAGACACTAAAAAATGAAAATAAAAACACAATTTACTTGAAGAGATGAGCTGGTTACCACTCACAGGAAGCATCGTTAATTAGGACTTCTAAAAGAAGGTATCTCATCTTGAAGGAACTTATTAGCAACTGATTGCTCCAAGGTAGGTTTCAAAACACGTGAAAATGATAATTATATAATGTTACTAACTAAAAGATGACAATGATGAGAAGATCAAAGCTTAATTCTACGAATTTTTTATTGGCAAATGCCAAAGAATTAGAATGGGAAACATCAGCATAGAGGATGTTGGCAACCCAGTAGAAAAAACAACAGGCAAGTCAGACATTGGTAACCACTGTCTACTCGGCAAAAGGCCAAGCGGACCGGCAGAGCACTGTTTCCCCACATCTATACCTACCATACGACCTGAAATGTATCTATGTGTTAGAACACCTCCCTAGGATATCAAAGAACTACCATCACCAGCAATCTAACTTCTGATTAGTAAAACTATAAATCAAGCTTAGGAAAACCTGATGCCCTCGCAAGGTCAGGAAAAACAACAGCAGAAGACTGGAGGATCCAACAAAAGATCTAGCATCACTAGAGAAATCTAAGCTGAACTAAAGAGCAGGCTTCAGTGTTCTCAGGCTTAGTTCAAATGTCAGGAAGTCACTATAGACACACCACAGTTTTGTCTATGTGAAAAATGAAAGGCAATGCTGCAGCTACAGCTGCAGATAGTTTCCAGGAGGGCTCATCTGAAAGTGTGGATAAGCAAGGATACCAGCACGAGCAAGTCAAACCAAATGTTAATTCCTAAAAAAATATGTCCTTGAAGAAATAGGCAGGAAAACACAGTGTGTAAACCAAAGGTGATCTAAATGACTGATTATTGGTGACAGGCAAAATAGACGACCCATATTAGCATCTCTAAGGGAAGAACGGACTGGAATTCACAGTCCAGAAGATCGTGTGCCTACCAGATTTTCACCTTCAGAACAGTTACTGAGAAGCACATCAAGTGGCAAAACAAGCTCATTAACTTAATCAGTTTTTGATAGCATCTGACAGCCTCCACCACTGCTCACTCAAACACCAACAGAGGCATCTGAAGGTTGATCAGAGGCAAAACAGACCTTTGTTATTGCAAACACGAGGGGCCATGGCTGGGTTGTTCCTGCTGTGAGAGGAGAACAGCATAAACTATTTGTTGTTTTTACTGTCTTGAAAGACAACACGAAAAGAGCCCCGTTACCCTTCCTCCTACCCCTGCAACAGCCACTCTATCGCTCATCCCAGCTCCTTGTTGGCCATAGCCCCAGAATTGTGGGTTCCCAGGGCTCTGCCATGGGCAACACGCAGAGCCAGGCCACCGCCGTTTTGGTCCAGGCTGCTGTTTACTTTGCCCACTTGTGGCAACTCATCATCTTCATATGCCATGGGTTCCTATTAAAAATGGTGACAAGCCTTAATACGAGTGAAGCAATGAGATAAAGGCACAGGAGTAAAATATGTTTGTCTTCTGCAGGACACTACCACGGATTTTGATCTGAAGAGTGGATAAACGGATACTATCTAAACATCATCTTGGCTTTCTAGCAGGACACTAAGGTTTGGCATTCAATGACAAAATAACGAAGTCGCAGTTCAACCATCACACAGGCATGCCTCAAACCGTCATACACAGTCATGGTAACACAAAGAAGATGCTGCTAATGATAACAAAATTCACAAAAGAATTTGGAAAGCAAAGAAACAGAAAACACTGCACAATTCATATACGTTGGCACTGGCATGAATGTTAAGCGGGATATTCATAAAGACCTACTGGCAAACTGTTAAGCACTTACTCATTCAAACAAAGCGAAAAATCTGGCCATCAAAACCAATACTTAAGACTGCACTACAAGTACCCTTCACCTTAACAAATTGGTAGAGACAAATACCCTTGAAAGATGTATTTGTTGTATTTCGTCTCTGTAATTTATCTCAAAAACAGGATGAAAATACCTAGTTCACTTGCTAAGAACAAAGCCTGACCACCTACCTTGGCAGAGGCACCACCTGGCAGCCGGGAAACATGTAAGGGAGCCTCACCACATGTACAGGAGTGAGCTACTACTTCAGGTTACAGGATGTATTCCAGGTATAACACACAGTTTATATAAATTTATTGTCCTTATTCTATTATTGTCTGTATTTATTCTGTTATTGTCTATACTCCACAGGATATACCACTGGACCTACAAGCATTTCTGGGTTTTTTTTCTTGCTATTAAGAAAATACTAGGTTTCTACGGCTGTCAGCTCTTTCATCTGAGATTTCTTGGTATTGGGGACTTATCATAAAGTCAAACTCGAGAGTGTGTTTTCCTAATAATTTGTGATTTGTTGTTGTTTGTTTTTTAATCTCTGGGTTTGGCAAAAGATGAAGCTTGAGGAACTGGAATAAACAAACCTGACTAAGCACATACTGCTACCTCTTCGAGTGCTATTTTAAAAGATGATAAAAAAAAAATAGGATGCTGCAATAATCATTGCGTATTTGTGCTACAGGGTAGAATAAAGGCTTACACCAAAAGGGAGATATATTTCATGTCTCAAAGTACTATGGATAAAATATGCATGACAATTTAAGCTTGGGAGGCCCAGAAAGGTTATTTATTTCTCCTGTCTGGGAAAGAGTTATTTGTTTGTTTAATTGTACTGTGCCTTTTAATAAGAAATGTTAAGGAATCTTCTGTTGACAGGAAAAACAATACAGTCCAAACCATTTCAGCAAGCATGCCTATTATTCACTGGATGGTATTATTCATACGACATGCATTGTATTTGCTGCAAACAGGAGAAACATTTGCTGTTTTGCTCAGCTGAACAGCGAACAACTTTTCATCCATGCCTTATCTATTTTTTTCAAATATTAAATATTACATCACTGTGAAATAAATTAATTGACCCGTGCTGTGAACAAATAAATTGCAAAATTCAATATGCTGCTTTGAATTTGCAGCTCATTTCAGCAAGCCGGTTTTGCAGTAGCTCTAACATATGAGTTAAGTAAGCCTTTCTGACAGGTGTAAAAGCCTTTCATACCACTTGCAAGGTTATGCTAGCGAAGTATGACAGAAAATGTGGACTAGTCACAATATCGTATGTTCCATATCAGCAAGTATCATAACAGAAAGGCTCACTACACCAAATAAAATGTACTATGTGGTAACACAATGGGTGTGCAGAAATAATGATATAACAGATCAGCCAGGAGCTGGGGCTCTAATTTGGCAGGTTTTGCTTTGCCATAGGATTAACCCAAATGAGACCTCGTTATCTGGGAAAAATAAAATAATGACATTATCCATCAGGAGCATTACACTATGTTTGGCTAAGGAGGGAGGAAGCAGCATTTATTTATTTGCTTGCTTTTTTAATGCTACAAAGAGTTATACAAGATTTTGGCAGTTTTCACATGCCTTGCCTTCCTCTGCCATCCTTTTGCGTGCACTTTCTCAAAGGGACTTCACCGACTTCTCTTCCCAGATGTTTTGTATTTGAGGAACTGTCATAAATCCCTGCTGGAGCAGGAGACATTGCTGGCTCTGACCCACACAGTGCTCCAAATCCAAGTTTGATTTTGTTTTGCCTAATTAGTGGCTCACGCCCACCCCTTGGCTCACGTGCCTGCACCCCGGCTCATCCAGGCAATATTTGGCATACTTCACAAAGAACATTTTAATGGCCTTGGCCAGGGAAGGCTTTTGGTTGTTACCAAAGCTGGGTGACTCTGCTGAGTGCCTCCATTCAGAAGAACGGCGAATGCTGGAAGGAAACTATTTCTCTATCATAAGACTAAACAGCTGATGAGCCAAACACCATCTAACTACTCACTTGTGCTCTGTGCTCTTGGAAAGAGCTCTGTCCTGGAAAAAATGAGCCTGCGTGGAACTGCAAGCTGGACTTCAATCAGGGTCTCTGCGCTATGAGGCCAGCACAGCATTTGGTATGCGATCCAGAAACTTCTGCAGAAGGTTCTTGTGAATTACACATTGCCTCATGTTAAGAGTTAGGCAGCCAAAACATATTGTTCTAAATATCCCTGTTCACATGAACTTCAGCCACTATTTTACTAGAATTCAAGGAAAAAAAAATAAATAAAAATGACATCAACACTGATCTAAGGCTTTGATTTTTTACTAGGGGGACGGCTGTTTACACCAGTCTGCCTCACGTCCATGAAAAAGCACAGCTTACCAGGACAGTTGAGGGCTGGCAGTGAGCAGAACTGAAAACCAGGTGGTTTAAGTTCCTCGAACTTGAATTCATGCAAAAAAAACAGATTTTTTTTCTGCCTCCCTTCATAAAAAACAAAAAAAGCAGCCCTAACAGGTCTTCAGAGAGAGAAACAAGTGAGGTATCAACAAACACAAAACCAATCCACCAGGGTAAATAAACTGGGGATTAATTGTTTTGCTCTATGACCATCAACAAAGTCTATCAGCCAGCATCTATTTCTAGAACTTCCAATTCAAATTACATCTAATGAGTTTACAGTACAATTTTAAAGGGTCTCGCCTGAGTCATAAAGACTGAAGCAACCATTAAGCCCCATTTGTTAACAGCTATGATAACTACACTGTCATTATGCACACCGTAGGACACTGTGCTACACAAAGGACTAATGTAATTGCACCAGACTAGAAGCACTTTAAAGTCATCTTGCGCAACTAGTAAGACAGGCAAACCACATTTTCTGATCATAAAAAGCATTCTGGAAATTGCCAAAAATTATATATTAGCATCATCTCTACATTTAAAATATTACGTTATTCTACCATTTAAATAGATCGCGTTCACCTGCCAAGTTTAGCTTTGCAGTTTCTGTTAACCATGGATATCAAAACACATAACTGTTGTGGTTACATTTTCGTTTGGGTTTGAGGATAGTTTCGCCCTCTTACTCCCTTTAAATTATTTTCATTTGAGGCAGCAAATTCGTCCCCCCTTCTTTTTTTTCTAACAATATTAATTAACCTGTTATTCTTGTTATAACTGTTCACTGAGTCTAGACAATGACACGTTGTGTCTGCAGATACGTTAGCAAAAGTGATGAAAACTGTGGAGCTATACTTGAAGCTTGATGGGTAGTCAGAGCTTATCTACTTGTAATTAATTTGTCACCACACTGAAGATTTGAAATTGAACTCTACTGACCAGAGTCTGATCTAAATGTATACCTGGAGAACACTGAGGATACGAGAGGTTATTCTAATTTACAGCAGCACAGCTAACATTGGATTCTGGGGTTTTGTGTCTTCAGTTCTAGAAAATCAGGGTTTTTGATAAAGCACATACATCTGAGACATTGTTAGAAAAAATAGCTTGCTCTCAGCCTTAAGATCTTTATCTTCCCACTTAATGACATATCACAGGATCTTGTGGCCATGATACGTCAGGCTAGAAATCATACAGGAGACCTTTGACAGCTCTTCTGAATCAGAAAGGTGTCATCTCTGTCAGAGAGCACTGGCACAAGGCATTGCAGTAGTATGGGATCAACGGTGAGAGGACTGGTGGAATGGATATCAAGTGACAGCGACTGCTACTCTACTGCCTAGGTGTTCACCCCAAGAAAATACGTTGCGCTCATATAGCCCGCGTGCAGCTGAGAAGTGTATGATTTCCCTTCAACATTTCACCCAAGGTATTCTCAGAAAGCTTAACGACTGAGATCCAAAGAAAGCAGATGCATTATGCAAGATGCACTAGTTTATAGAAACAGATCAATCGCAGCACAGCATTCCACTTTGCACAGAAGAATGTGAAAGGAAAGATAACTTTGAATAAACTAAAAACAACACCCCAAGTCTCTGGAATCTGCAGTTAACGATCAGTTTATATACAGCTTTAACTATGATATTGCAATTATTTCTCTAGATAAAAGAGAAGAATCGGCACACATTTTATATAAGCTTAGCAAAACTAGAGAGAAAAGCCTGGTCAAATTTGTACATTGAAGGTAGCCTTTGTGTTCTAGAGAAGGAATTATCTCACCATTTGTTTACACGCTTCAGAACAAACAAGGCATCACTGCAGGGAATGAGTCTTTGTCCTCTCCTCCTTAACAAGTCACTTCATCATTATCATTTTCTGAAAGAAATATTTATAAAAGACTCTCTATGGATATTCATTTGGGGGCGTACGCCTGAAGAGATAATCACTTAATGTAACAAATATCTTAATTTAGAGTTAACTTTTGACAGCATGTTCCTCTCAATGTTCAACTGGTGACTACCAAAAGGTCTCAGCTTAAAGAAGGACTTTCATCTTAGGGAGGAGGATGGGAGGTGCACAATGTCCAATGTTAGAGCAATGTTCTAATCCTCTTATCAGTCGCAAACCTTCCATCTTACAGTGTTTATACGAGTTACTGTAGCTATTTAATTTCTAAATCAAAGGCTTTCCCGCATCTTACTATGACCTCTTGTGAGATGCTCCTGCCCGCAAGGTTTCATGTCTAAAAACTGGATGTTTACTTCTTCTCATCAAACTAAACTCCTAGGCCAGACTAGCGAATGTCTTACTGGTTTGCTCTACTTCCTTCTTCCTCAGACCGAGTGCAGCCTGCGAGCAGTCCTGGACCCAGGCACATTTGCTGTCCTGGGCTATATAATCCAATGCTTGGACCCTCCAAGGAATTCTTCATTTTTCTTGCAGCTTGCTCCTAAGACAGACACAAATACTGCAAACTCAACAGCGGAATGGACTGGGAGGTTGCCAAAGAGTTTTCCTCTGAAAAATACTCCAATCCACTGAAATTAAGACAAAACAATCTAGTGGTTTCTACAGACCTTTCACCTCCGCATTGTAATTTCTCCTCGAAGTTGCAACAAGGTTAAGGGCAGCAGAGCAGCCTGATGGTCAGGACACCCCCGGGTGGAGTGGGAGAGGTCAGGCTGGACAATGATTCAGACCCAGAGCTCCAGCCTGAGTTTTCCAACCCTCAGCCAGCTGTTTGGACTGTTTCTTTCTGGTGGTTATGACACTGTAGCAGTGCCAAGCTAAGGACATGAGAGAAGCAGGTACAGAGAAAATATCTTTTACTACATCAACAGATGGCTGAAAAAGCTAATTTTACATGCAGAAGCTTTTCTTCAGATTCGAAAAGCAGCAGACTGGTGTCCCACCCCGACTCCCTCTTCTCCCTGCCTCCATTTTAAAAAATCTTGGGTTCTCCCCAATACAGAATAGGTGAAGAAATCCTCAAAAAAATTTAACAGATGGAAAACTCATTTTTTGTCCTGTTTCATCCAAGAGTATTAATTCACTGCTGGCTGCAGCTGACAGAGAAGTTGGACCTCAAAGGGAAAAAAAACGACTGAAACAGCACTCCAAATGGACATAGGAAAGTACTAGGCAAAAGCTTATTTCTAACTTAAAATAATTCACGGAAGTGTTGTTCCAGCTGACACTGCTTGATCATATGCATCTTCCAAAAACAAAATAACTGGTACAGAGGACAGACTTTGGACCCCAAAAAAACTGTGCAGAAATTCTGGGGACTGAGTATGTGGATCTTCTGTTTCTTCAAGACAAATATCTGTAACTACACCTACTTACAACTGAAATACAGACAAGAATGTTTATGTTTGGGAACCGTCTGCATTCCTGGCTTTTTACTGATAGCCAGGAAAACAGTTCTTCCCTTAGTTCAAACTCTGTATTAACACATAGGCTTTGCTATCCAACCAGTAAAAACACAACTCAACTAAGCTGTGAAGATGTTATGAACTGGCCCAAAAGGCCAAGCCATGTCATCAACATCCTACCACCTTAACGTTGTTTCCAGAGCATTCAAGCACACATCTGTACGGCATTTCTTCTTTCACCAATGACATCCAAATAAGAAGCAACTAATTTAACAAGTTTGCCAGCAGATGCTTCAATATTTCACTTTTGTCAAAAAGAAAACAGATTGTTTTTTAAAAAACACAGCTATTTAATATATCATTACTGCTTGGACCTGGAAGCCAGGCATCAGATATGCAGCTTACAGAAGTCACTGAAACCAGAGAATAACAATATATTTGTAAAACGGTATATTGATTTTTTTTTTATTTTTTTTTTTTTTTAAGGTCATGTGGATTTTTCCCTGGGTGTAATTCAGCATGGCTTGTCAAGGAAACTTTTCATCTGTGCGTGCAAACTCAGCATTTATCCTTTCAGTCATTTGGAAGCCAGCAGTTTTGTACTCTTGCTGTCCCGCGTGCCACTGGTGTGCATACACTTTCCTCAACCATTTCATACCAACCTTTTAGTGTTGTGACCACCACAACCAGACTGAGGGCGTCCTCTGAACTGCATTCGCTACTGATGTGATTGCACTTCCTTTGTAGTCCTTCAAATGGACAAACTTCGAAGAAACCCTTTAATTTGACCCAGGAAACTACAGGTTAGTCAGCCTCACCTCCATCCCTGGAAAGATGATGGAGCAACTCATTCTGGAGGTCATCATCAAGTAAGTGGAGGAAAAGAATGTTATCAGGAGTAGTCAACATGGATTCACCAAGGGGAAATCATGCTTGACCAATATGACAACTTTCTATTATGGCATGACTGGCTGGGTAGATGAGGGGAGAGCAGTGGATGTTGTCTACCTCAACTTCAGCAAGGCTTTCGACACTGTCTCCCATAAGAACCTCATAGGGAAGCTCAGGAAGTGTGAGCTGGATGAATGGACAGTGAGGTGGATTGAGAACTGGCTGAATGGAAGAACTGAGAGGGTTGTCATCAGCGGCGCTGAGTCTAGTTGGAGGCCTGTAACCAGTGGTGTCCCCCAGGGATCAGTACTCGGCCCAGTCTTGTTCAACTTCATCAGTGAGCTTGATGAAGAGTTAGAGTGTACCCTCAGCAAGTTTGCTGATGACACAAAACTGGGAGGAGTGGTGGATACACCAGAAGGCTGTGCTGCCATTCAGTGAGACCTGGACAGCCTGGAGAGTTGGGCAGAGAGGAACGTGATCAGCATTTATAAGGGTGGGTATCAGGAGGATGGGGCCAAACTCTTTTCAGTGGTGCCCAGCGACAGGACAAGGGGCAATGGGCACAAACTGAAGCATAGGAAGTTCCGTCTGAACATGAGG
>Ga0065711_1028901_pt1 | contig 38620 bp, 31 predicted proteins | sample Hoacrofraction12_FD_59098 | JGI IMG/M metagenome (GOLD analysis project Ga0065711, IMG submission 59098) | Hoatzin crop microbial communities from Cojedes, Venezuela - Epithelial fraction 12 v2 (version 2) | ecosystem: Host-associated > Birds > Digestive system > Esophagus > Crop | place...
TTTTTTTTTTTTTTTTTTTTTTTTTTTTTTTTTTTTTTTTTTTTGTCCAGAATAGCTTTCTGTGGAGTTCCAAGGTATCTAAAGGAACATGACAGGAAAACGCTGTGCCTGTGGAGGTCAGCTGCAAAGCACGGAGGTACCTAGCCTGGTGTTGCTGGGGTGTCTTAAACTGCGGGTGCAGCTCTCCATATATAACCAGCACAGCACATCCAGTGTACCCCTGTTTATGTTAAGAATTTGCCAACATACATGGTCCAGGGAAGGGGGTGTTTTGTAGGGAGCCACAAGAGGGGGGGTGAAGGGACAGGGAGGAGGAGGAGCAGTGGCATCCTTAGGTTATTGCCAGTGCTGTTTTAGTTACTTCCGGGCCGCAAGTTTCCATCACAGAAAGGGACACCCATTTCTCTGGACAGGGTAATACTTGTGTGGGTGTACTTGGCCCTTTTTTATAGGGCTTTGGTTGCCACAACAATAATGCTGAGAGGGGAGGAGGGCTGCAAGGACCAGGAACATGAAATAAAGGAACAACTTACACAGAGCGTTTAACTGCAATGGCTTTTTTGGGTGGAGCCCCATTTCCAGGAGTAACTGGTAGAGCAGGGTGGTGACATGCCGATGTAGTAGCTAACCTTTGAAACTGGAAATGCCCATGAAACCAAAGTGTACAAAACTCAAGTGGGATTTGCTTTAAATGTTGCCTGTATTTCTTTATGATTCCTCCCCTGTCTTTGACAAGCAGACAGTAATGCTGGTTTTTGAGTCTTTATTGAATGCTTATATAGATAAGAAATCCTTTTATGTAAGACCTGCATAGGTGATGTAGTTGTGGTATCAGTGGAGAGGCTTATAAAGGAGAATTGTTCTCGTCTGTTTTGCACAGCCTAGTCAATGTAAAAGAGACTCTGGAAAATGGGTGCCACCAGGAGCGGGGAGGGGTTCTCAGTACTGAATAGCAGAAGAGAGTGCCTCAACAAATGATGGATATGGTGAAGGGTGGAGGGGGTGTGTTATGAATTTCCTTTGAGTGAGGGATAATTGTACATAGTGAATGCAGGGAAACGGTATGCTGAATACTATTAAGGTGGAGAATGGACCAGTTTCACATATCGCTTCTGCATAGACCAACTGTACCAAAAAGAAAGAATCCGCTAAATGAAAACCGTGGGGATGTATCCTGTCCTCATCGGCTACAGGCCCAATGACTACAAAGTAATTGGGCAACTTGACAAGTTTCTTGAAACTTGTTGATGTAGTCAAAGAGATTTACCGCAGTAACCTTCGAATCCAGTTTCTTAGTGGAAATGGTGGTCCTGCAGTTGTATCCCAGCTACAGTTTGCAGGAAGCCCAGGCTTTGTGACAGTTGTCACTTCTGATGATTGTTTGCTGTCGCTTTGCGTTTGTTGTGTTACCTTCCAGGCTGTAGGCTTCTCTTCAGATAACTGAATCCTTTCCAAATTATCTCTCTGTGCACCTTTTCCAAGGAGTGGACATGAAAATGGAACATGGATGTTCCTGCTGCTGTTGCTGTAGCTTTTGTTAGTTAATTTCTCAGTTGATTTTGAAGACCTGGCATTCATTTTGTAATTAATAAAAGTCCAGCCTGTGTAGTCTTGTCACCATGTTGCTGCTCTGCAAAAATAAGGGGAAGCATGTCTGTTGTTACGCTCCACTAGTGCAAGAAATAAATAAGAATGTTAGCACTAGGCAGTGACTGCCAGAAGGCCAGACTGGCTGATAGCTACCTGGTGGCAGTGAGCTGCTGGGTGGCCAAGTCTAGGTGGTACTCCGCAGAGGAGTGTGTTGTGCAGGGGTCTAAGTGAGTAATCTTTGGTATCTTGCATTTCTGCTGCCACTGCTTATCATCGCAAGGCTACAGTGATATTCCATCCACCTGTCTGTGCTAAACAGCTGAATGCAAAGAAGCAGTTGTGTGTAACTTTATGCTGGATTTCTCTGCCCAAGATGCCTCTCTTGCTTGGCTTTTAGAGGTACTGGAGGAGGAAAGATGTATGCACTATTGTAATTACAGTACTGGGCCATAATTCCTTGGTTTTCCTTCATATTGCTGTTAAAATAGCTGCAGTAAGAAAGACAGATACCACCAAAAAGAAGGAACTATGAGAAATGGGGTAGGTACTTGCTGGTTGGTATCCCACAGTGCACAGTGAGAAGAATCCCAGAGTGTGTAAAGCAGAACGTGGGATATCTACTGTGATTGCTGAGCACGTGACTCACGCAGTGCTGCAGGGATGCAGGGATCCAGAGTAGCTTTACAGGGACTAATAAACCTGTGTGGAAACCGTGGTTAGGCAGGAATTACTCTGCATCCCTTAATGCAGATGCACAAGACCCAGAACTGCCTTCAGGTTGAGACTTGCCCTTGGTTTGTGTGATTAACCCTATTAGGTGTCTGATGTCCTTAGCTTTAAAGGAACCCAGGAATGAAGGGCTGTTTGCAAAGCAGTGGATCCTGTTTTTCAAGGAAACAATCTACATTTCATTTCTTCTGAAGAATCAAAGGAAGATTTTAAGGTTATACAGAAGCTGCAAAATAGCAGCTCCTCCTCCATAGGCACCTAATTTGCATAGCAGTGTTCTCCAGGTTGGCAGAGAAATGACTGAGAGATAGCGTACATCTCAAGAAAGCAGAGTTGGAGCTAGGGACAAAGTCATAGTATTGCTGAGAAGCAGAAACAAGACCTTCTGAAGGAGCCAACGGTGCGGCACCTTACTTGCCAGCATGAGACCAGTCACGCTGAAGTGCTGTCTTGGAACTGTGCTTTGGCCTACTACACTTCACGAGGAAAGGAAGATCTATATACATTTTTGAGGGTCACGTTATTTTTCCACCTTTGGTCGCTGGCATTCATCTTGGAAAATTGCGTTCACCATATCTGTATTTACTCTTACAGATGGAAACTTATCAGATGATAGTTTCTCCAACATAGATGCCTGTTGTGCATTTAAAAATCTGGATGGGCTTTTGTGAATAAGCTATCCAGGTGGTTTTATGCTAACTGATACAAAGTACGTCTTCTGCCACACTGACCCACAGGAATTTCCATCATGGTTGAGTATGGGTAGAGAAATTCCCCAACAACTTGTGAAAACAGTGTACTGCGTGTTTACTGCTGAGTATGGTTACTGACACTGGAGGCAATGAATGTTGTACATGATACTCACTGAAGGCGTTCGTTAGGTAAGGCATGGTTCAGTTGTGGATTTTACCTCTTTGTAAGTAAGATAGGAGTCGTTTGAATAATACCACAAAAAAAGGTATGTAACATTGCCATGGAAACAAGCTTATTTCAATTCAAAACGCCTAAAATATTTCCTGTGTTAATTACTATGTTTACTTCAGATGTGGGTACATTTCAATAATTATGACATGAATCTGGGAATTCATAGTAACTGTATTAACCATAAACAGCAATCTCAAGTGGTAGGTAGTTCCAAATAGGATAACTATTAAAAAGACAAATTATTTGTGTTTGAGAATATTAAGAAGAAATGTCATATGAGATCTTCATTCATTTGTTACAATTTACATGTAAAAAAAACCTGCATTGCAATTTGTTTACCTTGCCAGATATTTTAACAATATATCTGGTGGTACAAGTCACCTGAGTAATTAAAACTCTCCCAGTTGTAATTACCGTCTGTCCTCAGTGAGGCTTAGTCTTCTGTTCTTCAGTTCAGTGAGGTGTTCGCCGTTAACTTCTGAGGATGCTCATTAGGTCCCTGCCTTGGGGAGCTCAGACAGTGGGGTTTTTCATTTCATCCCCCCTCCCCCCCCCCAATCTAATAAATTATCTGTCCAGGAGAAACAATATCCAGCTTTCAAATTCTCTTGTAATATTTCTTTGTGTGAGACCTTGTTATTCTCAGCAGTAAAGCACCACATATGTTCAGGATGAATACATTTAAAGCAGAAGCAAGTTCTCTTGTTTGTTGCAGAGTCAAGGTGCCTAGTTTTCCATCCATTGATCTCTTCTCATAGCCAGGTATAGATTCTGCTCTGTGCTGACTTCAGTGGAAACGTATGTGCTTGTGTCAAGAGTTATGCTTGCTCAGTTTTCTCCTCTCTCTGTGTGTGTGCCTTTTCAGAAACAATGCTTTTAAAAGTGGGGTGTGAGTTTCCAAGAAGTTATTTCTAAGCAAGCAAAAAAACCCAAACTAACAAACAAAAAACCTCTCACAGTGGCACTTGAGAAAAAAAACCTGTATAGTAATCAGGTTAGTAATATGCCGTTTGGACTAATCATTATGAGCAAATAACTGCTCATTACAGTTTGCCATGCAATGAATTCCCAGCCAGCTGCATATAATTCCTTTGCAAGTAACCTGCAATTCCAGTTGATTGCGTTTTGCACAGTAGATAAGAGTATCAAGTCAGGATTTATTGCTACGTTATATTCATTCCTTATACAAAGAGGTTAACTTGACAGGTGTTAACTGAAGTGCTTAAAATAAACAGTCTGCACGCTTTTCCCTCTTTACACAAGCACTGGAGGTGTATGCTGACTTTGGATAGCCTGCCGTGGTTCGTGGTTGGAGCTAATTCAGCTGTAAGAGTTCCCTTTCTGTACGAGACGTGGGGAGATCTGCGCCTCCGGATCCTAGTTCAATGTGGGCACCCCAGTAACACTGGCTGGAAAGAAAAAAAGTCTCTGGAGGAGCTGGGTGTTTATGGGTGACGGCGCAGTGGGAGTTTTGCCACTAGAATCTCTTTTTCCTTGAAGACAGCTCTCGGTTTTGTTCTTTGTCCATATTGTGAAGCAGAAAAACAAAATCAACCGGGAAAATGTCCTTTCTGCCCCTGCGGTTTTGAGTTCCCTATTGTGATTGCAGAATGTCTTTGTTGGAAGGTGCAAGCCAGAGTGGGGGAAAGAGGCTGGATAGGGGACTTAGCTGATGCCGGTGCTCTGCAGTCGAGTTTGATCGTTACAGCAGACCTCCACTGTACGTGCCGCTCCTCAGAGCGCATGCGGTTTGGGGGTCATCTCTCTACCTACAGAACGAGATCCCCTGCGTCCATGGCTCTCCTGGGTGTTGAAAATGCCGTATGACAGCGGGCAGATGGGGGTGATGGAAGTCCGTGCTGCCCTCCTGGGGTCGTCACGCCCTCGTGTCACCCAGACATTCCTGGGCCTGCTGGTCAGCCAGGTCAAACAGTCAGAAGCTGGCCCTTACCAAAAAAATCTGGTGGGATGAACTTTGCATCTGTCTGTCCACAGGCTGCGTGAGCGCGCAGTGCTCCCGTGAGGAAAGGGCAGCCTGCTGCGGGGGGATCAGCTCGAGCAGGCTGTGACAGCGTCCCCCAGGACTAGCCCCTGGGTGACGGTGTTCAGGTGGAGAAGGCTGCCTCGCAGCCCTGGTCCTGACTGCATCCTGTCACTACCATGGCTGTAATAAGACTTCTGTCTGAACTGTTCCCGTGTCCTCCAGTGCTTGCCAAGTCGCAGCCCTTTGTGCTCGTTGCCAGTGAGGCAGATGTGGGCAACTGAAGGAAAAAAGGGGTTTGGAAACATTCTTAGTCAATACCTTTTTCTCTTTTCTCTTAGAAGTGAAGAAGAAGGCTGGCTTTATCACTCCAGTGCCGGGAGGGGTAGGACCTATGACTGTTGCAATGCTTCTGAAGAACACACTCATAGTTGCTAAAAAGCTCATTTACTAGAGCCAGCGGGCTACTTTGGAAGAAGAATCCAAGTTGTTCTATTTATTAATACACAAAACATTTATTTTTTACTACAAAGATATTTATTTCTACATTGTATTTATTTTTTCATGTAAAGTGTGCTAAACCTGATGGTTTCCAAAATGTTAAATACTCTGTGTTACCTCTACTGACTTATTGTGAGCAAAAAGGAATTGGAGAATGCAGCCTATGCAAATACGGTGTTGATGGTCAATTATGTGTGTGAAAATGAAGAATGGAGCATGAATTGCCAATATACCTGTGTATCTGGGGGTGCGGTGCAATTACTGAGATCTTTTAACCACTTAGGACCCGAAGTTTTGATCAAACAGTATAAAAACTGAGTTTCAACATGCTAGATACCTTTTAAAAATAAGGTCTGGGTCCTGACATCATGAAGCACTCTGGGTGTAGTTTGAGGTCTTGAAATACTTTTCTTTGAAAACAGTCAGAGATAGCAGCCGAAATATTGAACCTGAAAGGAGTAAGACTGAAATTTTTGTTTCAGCTGCCAGGCAGCAATGTTGACATGAATGCAAATGTTCAGTACATGTTTTTAAAATAACCAGGTAAACTTGAATGCTGGTGAAATTCTGACCTTAAACGTATGCAAGAGGTCTGCATGAAGAAGTAGCTAGAATTGAGGCCAGAATTATTTTATTTCCATGTCTGGATTTGTTTGACAAAATGTTTTGGTGCATAATACCCTCATCCCACAAAAAAACCTGAATAGATGACTGGACTGAATTGGACTTTAATTAGGTAGAATGTAGTTAAAACTACTGTGTATGTATATTATGTATAAGGGGAGGGAGAGAAGAGAAAAGCAAAAGTTTATCCCTGATTAATTATTTGCTTTGGAATTTTAGGCTATTTAATTACCTGTTACTTTCTGAAGCTGTATGAAGGGGTGTTTTTTAAGTCCATGACCTAAGGTTCAGTCCTGTGAGTCCGTGGCTACAGTGTTTTGCTGCTTAGAGAGGACTGTGTGGGAGAATAAGATCGGTATGTTTCTATTCCCACTGATTTTAGTTTCCAGAGTGGTCTCATGCAATGTAAAAGAGTGGAGTTACTGCTAAGGTGCCGGTTGAACTGAGTGTGTGCGCTCTTGACATGAAGAGCCTACCCCAGTTCCCACTGAAGTCAGTGGGAGCCATTATGGACTTTTATTTTCATGTTTTTATCTCAGTCGGGATAACATTGATTAATTTTCGAGAGCTTTAGATATTTGCCAGTGGACTACAGATAACTTGAAAGGGGAAGAAAAAAGAATTGTGGATTAATACTACTGCCGTTCAACAAAAAAATGCACTTACTGTAATAAAAGAAACAAGATGGAGCATCACTTCCGTGCTGATTGTTCTTGTGATGGCCTTGCTGAAAGTTTTATTTAATGCAGTGTTTACAAAAGAGGTTGACAGAATCGTTAGTGACGATATAGTGCCAATCTGACACTTGCTTATCTGTTTAAATTTAAGCAGTGGTATAGGTGTTAGGAGGATCAAGGTGCCTGTGGAGATAATAATCAACCCGTCGTTGACTAAGAGTAAAACTTGCTCGCTGTTGTGTTAGTCTTGGTGACGGGATGGTTGTGTTTTTTCTCCAGAAGCAGCCTCCGGAGGGAAGGGCCTGTTAACCAACCCGAAAGGCATGCTCATGTGCCAGGCCTGGTGAAGTCCGGCCCCAGCATGAGCGCCCTGTGGCGGACAGGGGCACGGCCTTACCCCCCGAAGCCTTCTCACTGGCCTACCGCGCCCAGCTGCGTTGCCTCATGACGAAGCCACCGCTCCGATTCAAGCCGGATTAAGCTCCCATTGTGTAGATGTGTGTTGAAAGCAAGGCTCAGGAGCCTTAGCCCTGCTGGGGACTGATAGGAGAGGTTATCCAGGTCGGCAGAAACACTCCTGCCGATCCGGGGAGTGCGCAAGCTGCACTCGATCAGTGTGCAGGCATGCAGCGATTCAGGATGGCGAGGGAAGGGAAAAGCCTCCTGGAATGCAGTCCACCAGTAGGAGAACACATAATTAAAATGTGCCTAAGCTAGCTTCTGTTTTTCCCTTAACATGTGAAGTGGTTAGATTTAATCCTACAGATCACGGAGGAGAGTGCAGCACAGAGGGAGAACCTGAGCTGACCACAGTTACTAGAGCATTTATCAGAAGACTCATGGTTTTAAAATATAAAAATTGAGAAATATTTTGGTTGCTTAGAGCTCACAGTTGAGAAAGCGCGAGTTGTTGGCTGGGGTGAAGCGTGTAGCTCTCCTTCGGTGAGAGTTGGGTGGTTGATGTGTGTACATTGCTGCACTGGGCCTTGCTGATGATCTGCTCTGGTGTGTTTGTCTCCCTTCAGAGAGACCAGTCCTACTTGTTCCAAGCTGCCGGTGACCAAGGACACTGGGCAGCGCTGGGGCTGTGCAGAGCGGTTTAGTGTAAGAAGTGTGTACGACGGGCATGTCTTGGGGACCTACAGACGCTTTACGTGAGAAGTAGGACTGTGCTTGTTATGCATACCCACTTCCTTGGCAAGGTAGAGGTGGGCTTTCGTGGCAGTGTAGTGGCAGGAGTAATGAAGGGATCGCCCGATACAGGAGGCAGCAGCTTACCCGCTCCTGCAGTCTGTGTTTTCGCGGTGCCTGTGCTCTGCCAGCTTTCGACTTCTGTCCCACACAATCGCATGCGGCTCCAGCCAGCAGTCCCAGGCCTTGCGCAGGGCTGGTGGGCTGCCTGGCTGCAGAGGGTTGTGCACACGGGGAGGCTGGAGGAAAAGTGATTAGCATGACCCTCGGGCTCGCCACAGCCTGTGATCAAAGGCCTCTTGCTGGCAGCCACTGATGGAGAACATCATCCGTTATCTTTGTGTCTGATCACTTCCGAATCTTGGCTCTAGCTGTTCTCGCAGTTCCTCTGCTGGATGGCAGGGAACGGAGGTGCCGGGAGGACCAAGGGAGGAACACAAGCAAAGCAGGGGCTGGACTGAACTCGAGAGGAGCTTCCTGAATGCTGAGGACCCTCCTGGAAGTAACAGAAGACCTACATTGCTAAGGGAAAGAAATACCACGTTTTTCACAGCACATCATTTTCCATTTTGCTCACCCCCGTTCTGGTGCGTTTCGTTGATTTGCTCTGGCAGATACCAGGTCTCTCCTTAAAACTGAATCTTTGCATGCACAATTATGCCCACAGGTAATAGGAAACCAGGGTTTCAAAAGAAAACCTGATCCCATTGCTAGATAATAGCAGTTTCCTAAATAAATGTGTGGTTGCCCCGGGGGGTGAGGTTGTTGCCAGATGCACCTTTTTTTGATTGGTGAGAACAGCAGATGACGCTTCGTGGCATATAAGTGCAAGAGAAAACACGGGAGCACAGATAAGCCGAGCAGGCAAGCCATCTGGAAAGAAGAGTTGAGAAGGTGCTAAAGCAGCTGCTTGCCATGGCGTTTGGAATGCTAATCTATATTTTACTGAAAGGTAGGTTCGGAGGAGGCTTTTCAGTGTCGTAAGATACAAGGCTTTCTTGAACAGTAGCTCGCTCTTCTGAAATAAGCAGTAGGGGTGGGGAGCATGCAAAGACGTTGCGAAGCAGAATTACTTTAGCGATTTTAAACCTGGATGAAATTTTAACAAATAGGGTATAATTTAGATTCTTTGAAAAGGAGCTACCTAGACTGGTAAATAGGTGAAACGTAGTATATTACAGGTATCTGTGTTGTAAATTGTGTAAGATAATAGAAGGGAGAACAGAATGGCTATGTGTTTTGGAAGTTTACAGACAATAGTTTGTTACCCCACAATCATAATTATGCTGTGGCGAAAGGAAGTTTGAGGCAAGAATGTTTTAAATGAATTGTCATTAAATTGCTGCATCGTATCAGAGTTGTATAGAGTGGGTACATGTTTTCTGGGTGAAATGAACCTTGAATAGATATACTGAGTTTTTCTGTTACAGTAAGCTTCTATTTGCATTACACAGCAATGGGGGCACTGAGTGAAGAATCAGCTATTACTGTTTCATCCCTCAGCACAGACTTATGGAATAATTGGACAAAAAACAACACTGAAGGTATTTCATTTTTGTTCTGTTTGTCTCTCAATCTGTCACTTCAAAAAAAACACACACAAACAAACAAACAAAAAAACCACCACCAAACCCCCCAAAACAAAAAAAACCAACAAAAGCCATTATAATGAGAGCTGCTATAATGTTCCTGCCGCTTGGACACCGTTGAATTTTGTGTGTGTTTTATTTGTAAGATGAGCTGCTTTCTTCGTGGAACTTTAAAAGCCTTCTCTGAAGTAGTAGCTGCCGCTCAGCTGGGGTAGGCTCAGCACTGACCAGCTAAAGCATCATTTATCTGAAGTCAGTTAGATGATCTGCGTTTCAAATGGCCATTTCTGTTACTTTTAACTGGTGTTTGGTTTCCAGCTGTCTCCAGTGTGGATCTGTATGCACTCAAGTGAGAACGCAGCGAGCATAACTTGAAGTGATGCCTCTCATTACTGTTACTCAGTAGTTTCTTTGTGTACTGCAGTTTTGCTTTCGGCTATCGCAGCTTCCACAGCCCTCTTCAGAGTGCTAGCTCTCTCTTTTCTTTCTTTTTCTTTTCTGACTGAAATGTGAACTCAAGCTATTTGCCTGCCAACATCTGAGACCAGAGTGCTGTGTTTATCCTGCAAGCTGCATTCTTGATGTTACTTCAGGTGCTAGTGATGTCATTACTTTTGGAGAACTGTGCGATCTGGAACTGAGGTTTTGGCAGGTCAGTAAAGGAGGAAAGAATTTTAACTGTGATACTTATTAATGTCTTTGTACTTTAAGAAGAACATAAACATGCACACATTTCATCTTCGGTTAATTGTAAGTCATCACAGAATGTCTTACGAGCTTTTTTTTAGTAGACCCATAAGCTTTTTATTTTTCTCACAACAAGTCAAACTGTCTTCTTTTTTGTCTAATTTTTCATAGTGGTACAGTGTTACAGATATATACACATTCATCCATACTTATACTCTGTGTGTGGGTTTCATATATGTATGTAAGGTATAGGGTATACACATACATACATGCATATGTATGTGAAGTCAAGGTGAAGCTGATTTTTGACTGCAGTGGTTTGATTTATCAGCGCAACACTGTGGTCTGGTTTCGTGGATTTGTCTAACATGATTCGTCCAGAGTTGCTTGCAGCAGCAAGGAGTAAAATGAAGTAGAAATATGCTGTGTCTCGTTAAGTACCCTGTTTGTATTATTTCTAGAAAGCAGGAGCGATGGGTCATGTTTTAACAAGGAATACGCTTATTTACAGGGACACAGCCGTGTCTGTAACTGTCCCATGTAGCTTCGGGCTGGCTGTGGCTGTGCAAGTCAACTAGAGACCAGCGCTTTTAGTTGAGAGTGTGTTCCCCTCGAGCTAGGAGCAAATTCACAAGCATTCAAGCACACATTTACACAGGTAGTTAAAAGCATATTTCAGTGGACCATTTACAAAGCCACTGAAAAGTTAGAAAACAGCATTTCCGGAACAAAGACTGAAAAGAAGTCCCTGAAGAGTCACCAGAGAAACTGGCTGTATCCCTGTGAGGTTTCCTGGTAGCTCCTGTTCCTGTGCAAGTGAAGTTTATAGTAAGGTTTGTAGCCAAGGTTCAGTAATACAAGATTGTAAGAAAATAAATTCCTGGTTAAGTATCACTGGAGGATCTGGCAGTTTCTTGTGGGATTGCAAGTCCTCTGGGGACTGAGGTGCAGTTTCTGGAAAACATTTAATTTCTGCTCAGTCCATTTACCTCCTGTTTACAAGACCATGTCCTACTTCCATGTTTGATGATACATAGGCTTTCCTTGACACCAGTGCTGGGGCTAGGAAACATCAGGCTCTGTCATCAGCGGAGGGGAAAAGGTAGTGGAGAGGATGCTTGGCTGGGAGCTGGCACGGCAGGGACGAAGAACTTCTGACACAGTTGGGGCTGAAGAATGGGCAGCTAGGAATAGGGAAGGGCTTGGTTTTACTGGGGAAAAAAAAGCGATCCCTTCGTTGCCAGGAGCCGCTTCTTCCGTGCATGCTGTAAGGGAGGCCCTGAACCTGCGGCTGACCCCTTCCCTCCCTCCCCTTTCTGGCTCTCCCGTTCCTCCCCGACGCACCATACTTGCAGGCTGAGCTGTCATGGTCTGAGTGGCTGACTCTCTTTGTTGCCAGTCCCGGAGTTTTGGCATGCCCAGGCTTCCAAGTGCCTGTAGTTTTGATTTCATGTCGGATCTTGCCAAGTGTATCTGTTTGAATGACTCAGTTGCAGGCAACCGTCAAGTGCTTACGCAGCATGCTTTTCTTCCCTCACGTGACGTGAAAGGGCACATGGATGTGTTTATTCAACAGCTTATTTAGTATCTAGGTGGATAATATGATATGAATTAGCATAATGCTCTGGGATGGGTTAGAAAATCATTCTTTTTGTTTTCAAGACTCATCATTCTTTCAGAGGTAATTTGTACTTCTGCAGTGTCAAAATAATTAGCCCTTAGAATTTTTGTGCAGACATTGAAGATCTGATCTTGCAACCCACAACGCACAAAGCTCTTGCTCCTGACAACAAGGGAGGAACGCATTGTTCGTTTGTCACCTGCACAGCAAGATGTTTGTCTCGGGCGCTCTCTAGGCAGGCCTCTGCTCCGGGCTGACCTCTCCCTGCTTCTGATGGCAGCACTGGCTTCCGCGGCACTCGGGGGAAGAGGTTTGGCGTTCCTTGCGGAGGGAGGTTTCTCCCAGGCGCTGGTCGATGGCGGGCTGCCACCCCTCGGCAGCAGCGCCATGGATGAGCAGGGATGCTCTGGCCGTGTGGGTCCAGCTGTGGAAGCTTGAGTAGACCTGGCTGTGGATTTCATGCCTCTGACGTGTAGATTTGTACCCTGCTCAGTTTGGTTTTTATTCCCCATGTGGTGGAGATGCAAGTGAAATGTTAAACCTGTGCAGTAGGCATCTTCTCCGGGCCCCGTAGAAGAGCCGTGCTTTGGGCTGCAGGAAGCGTGCGTTGGAGGGTGGAGTGGTTATATTTAGTGGTTTTGTAGAGCGCTGCTCAGCCCCCTGTGTGCCGAAATGGCGATTCAAAACCGTCGGTGCCAAAGTGCTTGAGGAGAGGCACGGGGGAAGCCTGAATGTGCCGCTGCTGGTTTTCTGAAACTCTGCCCTGCAGATTTTTGGTAGCTGGTCCACAGGTACATCAGGCCTGAGAGAAGATGGGCTTTTGCAGGTCTCCTGCGTCCTGGATCGGCTTGGCACCCTCAGCCCTGCAGCTGTGTATGCCACATGCTTTGTTTTCCATTGTGCTTTCCCCAGCAGCAAGCATCGCACAGTCCTCATGTGCAGAAAATAGTATCATCCATCTCTTGCCATAAAATCTGTCTTTTCTTCCTGAAATCTGTCCTTTCTTAAGTTGTGCTTCTCTTTACATCTGTCCTCTCAGGGCCTGGTCCTGTGCTGGCCATGCTCTCAGCCAACAAGCCCAACCCCGGAGCTTGCAGGCAGCGTTCCCGGTCCCAGCCGTAGAGCCCGAGCCCGGTCCCAGCCGTAGAGCCCGAGCCTGGTCCCAGAGCTCGCGGGCAGCCAGCTCCTTCCCTTGCAGCGCGTGTGGGTCGGGGCTGCGGTGTGCCTGCCGCACGCTGGGCTCTCTGCGGCAGAGATACCGCTCTGGCGTCGGTGCGTGGGGACAGCCGCAGCTGGGGCGGCATTGAGACGCACGTCTGATCTGTGACCTGCTCCGCGTGCTCCCCTGCTGCGTCCCAGCGTCTGACGGAGACAGGGCCCCAGTCTCGGCGTGCCCTTCAGCGTGTAGGTGTTGTCGCTCGGCTGCTGGGCTGAAACTGTGCATTTCGCTTATGGTCGCTAGCATTGTGTTTCTAGCTTTAGCTCTGCCAGCTCCACAACGGGAGCTGCCCACGGGACGGCCAGAGGCTGACATCTGTGACGATGGTTCCATCAGTGTAGCATCTCCAGACCTTGATTCAGCACTTAGTCAGAAGGGAAGGTTTCTGCTTGCTGTACCAGTCTTTGGTCCGTCTGAGCAGAGCTTGTCACCTTCCTGCATGGTGTTGTTTTTCTTGTGGTCATAACTGAAAGCTGCTGTTGACATACACTTGGAAATCACGATCAGCCATCACTAAAACAGTCCCCTGAAATCTAAGTCATTGGTTATACACCCCACCCCACCAGCGATTCCTGTAACTGGGTAGAGAGACCAGTTCAAACAGATACTTGCTTTGATGGTGAAGCTTTTGAGCTTTCTCTTCACTTGCCGCACCCCTGCTCCCATGTTACAGATTCACGCTGGCCTCTGCACTCCTCCAGCATGGCAGGGCGCCTCGTGCCTGGGCTCGGGCGCTCTTCTGTCGGGAGGTAACACTGGGACAAGGTCCCCAATAACAGTTTTGGCTTCTCCTTCATTCCCATTTGAGCTGCCATGGTTGGGAATAAGGTTGTCGTTGCCTGTGCTTTCGAAGCAGAAGCATGCTTGCTGACCTGGATGCATACAATTTTGCACAAGTTCAGAAACTCAATAGTCGTGGCCCGTGCTTTTGCTGGGGAAGACCATCCGGGCAGTCTGGGGAGCTTACGAGCAGAAGTGGACTCTCTGCTAACGTTAGACCGTGCCGAGCAGATGGAGGGAGCACTCCCGCTGTTCATCACTTACTCAGCTGTGGAGCTGGCAGGCGGGGGTGTTAGAAGTGCAATGGTGTGTCTTGTGATGGGGAAAAGAAAAAACGAATTAACTAGTAATTTGAATTCAGACTGGGAAGCATACTGAGAATAATTCAACGCTCTCATTGTGTCCTAAACCCCTGCTACTCCTGGGATGGTTTTTCTGGTTGGATTGCAGGTTGGATAGTGCTGATGTTACCCTGGATGAATCACCCATAATCATTTTTATACACGCTTCTCAAGAGCAGGTAATTTATTTACAGTTTGTTCTTTCTGTAAAGCTATGCTGAAACATCTGAGAAGCTTGTTCTGCTTAGCGGTGTTTGAATCTGCGCATGAGACATATCACAGTAAAACTATGCATTAAGTGTCTTTTGCAGGCAATGTCTGTTCAACTTGAGTTGTGAAAATGTGTTTGAATCTTTTTTTTTTTTTTCCTAAATGTAACATGACTTTTTCCTCTTTCGCAGTAGAGTACACAGAGCCGCCAAAGCTCTTGAAGCTTATGCAGACCTGTCTTGAAGAACACCACAGCTATTGTATCAATGGGCTCTGCGCGTTCCACAGCGAATTGAGGAAACCCATATGCAAGTAAAGAATACTGCTTATAAGTATCCTTCTAGGAAAATAACAACAGTAGCATTGTTTCTTTGTCTGCTACGTGTTACTAATGTGATGTGACTAATTTTCAGCAGAGCGCTGCTTTGAAGTGCCCGTCGCCTATTTGCAGGCTTAAAGTTTGGCGCGGGCTTGAGTACTGTGGTGGCTCAGCACTGTTCACAAGGCCATAGTGCTGTGCTAGTGTAATGCTAAGGAAGGGAGAGGGAAAATTCACAGCTTTGTCGGTCGCTGCCACGATGGCCTCTCAAATCGACAGCTGGTGCTAGAGTAAGTAGGAGTAAGCAGATTTTCACATTGGGCACCATGAAAGGGGGTGGATCTTCCAAGATGTCGGCTGCAACTCCTTATTCCGCAACTGCTTACGCACCGACCAGGACTGTGGTGTCCTAAAAACCTTCTAGGGTCAACGGTGGGCAGCTGTGGCCTTTGGAGACATTATAGCAGGTAAGGATCAGCAGTGCTCGTCGTCCACGCCCTCCGTGATGAGGGTATGTTTGGACTGTTTGCTGCTGTGACTGCAGTACTGGAGCTAGCTTTAAACTAGATAGACTGGGGCAACTGGTAGTCTTGGTGGAGTGAAGAGGTTCTGACTGAGCACCAGATTCAGCCCATCCTCATTTAAACTTGCTCTAAATTGTTTAAAACTAATTAAAACTAACCTGTTTCTGAAATACAAAGCATATGAAGTTCTGAATAATTTTTGCCTGGTGTGTATTTATTTTGTAGGTGCCTTGCAGGTTATAATGGAGAGAGGTGTGAACATTTAACACTAAATTCATACGCACATAATTCTTACGAACGCTACATTGCTGTGGGAATCGGTGTAGGAATACTGACAAGTGGGATACTTGCTATCATCTACTGCTACGTAAGAAAGAGGTATGGGAGATACGAAACCTTCTGATTATGTTCATGAATTACAGTGGGGAGGAAGAAACAGTGTGCGGAGTTGTGAGGGCACTGGGAGCATGTTCTTGCCTGTTACCGATCTGCGGTGTGATCCTAAAGGAGCTGACGTGCTGTACCTCTGCTTTCCGATCTGCCAGTTGGGTCAAATGATGTGACTGTCTGAAACATGGGTTTCATCGGGGCTGGGCAATTAGATTTAGGTTCTGTTCAGTCTGCTGTGATTTTAGATTTTGTCTGATGAAAATGACATGATGTTGTCCATTTTAGATGCAGGAAATTGAAATCACCCTACAAAGTCTGCATGGGTGAGACGGCGTTGTGAAGATCTGGCGTTGGGACACTTACCAATTTGCCTGTAGAAGAGAGGAAGCTCTGCTGGGAAGGCCACCCCGCGGCATCTGCAGGTACCCCAGCCTCGCTGAAGGGGTGAAATCCAGGGAATGGCAGAGCGAGTACATAAAAGGAATTCCTGCAGAACTGACGGGCCCGCTCACTTTAGAAGACAGACTTCCTCTCGTTAGTAAAGGTTGCTAGCTGAGCAGGTCCGGACAGCTGAGGATACTTGCAGCCCTCTCAACGCCCTCCTGTGGCTGGGATTTGCTGAGGGGATGACTGATCGGTTTTAGCTGTTTTCAGTCATTTCAAGCCCTAGTACGGTGTTCTGCTCTGGTCTTCTCTGTCATTTGGTTGGTTGGGTTTTGTTTTCTGTTTTCTTCTTTTTTTCTCCCCTGGAGGAAAAGCACAACCTGTCTCACAATGGAGTTGTATTCTGAACATCGTGTGCTGACAAGAAACCATTTGAGTTCGGATTTCAGTGTCTGCTGCCTGTGTGTGTGGATAAACAGCCCCCGTTCCAACACCGCAGTTACCTTCAGCGTGCTAAGCAAAGCATAGGCTTCTGTTGCCGTAAAGGACAAAATCGTAAAACGATTTTGACTGAGGAAAATAGGTGGTTCTCAAAAGCTGACTTACACTTAGGAATACAGAATAAGCAATTCTTGGAAAATTAGGACATGACATCTCTGGGAATGGCAAGTTCTTACTGTTCTCATAAGCAAAGGAATCGGACATCTTTCTCAAAATGGATTACTGGATTACTGCTCATGACAGACAACTCTGCCCTTCCCTGACATCGTATAGCAGCTCATCAGATTCACGGAACTTCAGGCACAGCGTCGCCTTGCTGCACCGTGATTTCCAGTCGCTGGAGAAGCTGCAGTTTTGTTGTGGAACTGCAGTATAGCTTTGCCCAGGAAGCAGACTCTCTTTATTCCGTTCTCACATTGTGCACATAATGTCACCACTCGGGTAAGAAAGAAATGACCGCAGGGATTTTGATCCACCCTAGACAAGCAGATTACGTGTCAGATGCTTGTTTTTCTTCATCTTGTCTACGAAGAATCACAAAGGCAAAAAAGGTTTTGTTCAGGGAAAAGGGAAGAAAGTTGGTTCTGGAGACGATGGCACTAACTGTGACTTCTCACGGACAGCTGGAGTGTTTGCCGGTGCTGATGAGACTGGAGATGGCTCTAAGATTTTCATTTCAGCTGTTGGACGTTGTAGATGCATCGGCTATGCTTGGTCATCTATGAGAAAGAGGCATTTAGGTACTTTGCAATTCTGTGGGATGGTACAGGCTGCTAAATCTTGGTGCCCTGCTGGGAAGCTCAGTTTCTTTGTTGTGTGAGTTAATTTTCACAACGTGTCATTTGTTGAAAAAACCCTGTGTATTTGTGAGACATCAGTGAGAATGGTGAAATGTGTGTGAAAGACTGGGTTTTGAGAGGGTAAATGTACATTTGGCCTTTGAGTGGTCTGAAGTTCAGTGGGCTTCTCGCACGGGGGGATCTTGGTCAGTAGCTGAGTCATCCTGGCTCTGCATTTGATACCAATAAATAAAGCAACACGTCACACACTGTTTGGTTGGAGTCCCCGTGCGACAGACTGGAGCAAGCGACACGTGCATACACGGAAAGGATTGCTGGCGAGGAGCTAGGTGGAGACAGACACCAGTACTTTCCTCTGCGCATTGACCTGAGCATTTTGTAAGAGGCACTGGGCTGATTTTCCAGCTCTCAGCCTTTCTGTTTTCTCAAGTCGAATCTTCAGACCCCTGTATCTGTTGCTCCTTTCAGTTCTTCTGGCCTCCTCTTAGTATCTGCTGAGAGACACTTCTGCTCTTCACGATTTTTGAAGTCAGCCTTCAGTAGTTGCCCTCGTGTTTTCTGCGTCACATGCAGTAGCGCGAGTGCCCTTAGATGTGAATTACAATCTGCACATCCGCACACAGCCACACAAAAAACACCCTTCGCCCCTCGCACACGCTGGACAGACTGACCGACAGTACCAATACAAACATGCGTGTCCTCGGGAAAACGCAGGTGAGAGATGTTACTCATCCACCTCGGAGGAAAGTTCAGAGCTAGATAGGCCAAAGAATGAAAAGCCTCAAAGCTGTTGTCATGTGGGTGCACCTCCTTCTCTGCAGCGAGCTGTCTCCCGGCGTGCACGTCACGAGCATCGCCTTCGCTTGTGGAGGACCAGCCCTGCTGCATCGCAGAGGCCGTGTCCTGGAGCAGACACGCGCAGTAACACAGCTTGCTTGGGGTGTACTTGCAGTTGTTAAAGGAGTTCTCAGGGCAGGAGTTTGAACAACTAGACTTTCACTTGTGCAAAGAAAGCTGTCGGGGAGAGGTGGATTTTGTTTGTGATGGATTTTGCTGTGTCTGTTTAACCATTTGCATGTCCTCTTACTGACTTTTTTGACAGCCTTTACGTACCAGTGGCCAAGCAGGTGCCTTGCAGGGTATGCAAGTGCTGCTTCCAAAGTGTTTACACACTGCAGTGAGATCTACACATAGAAACACACACTGACATGCTTTTTTTAATGTTTGGTTAAACATAACTGGAAAGGAAGGTTTATTTCAAGGCCACTGTTTAGCAGGAGACTAAATAATGAAATAGTTTTTGTAGTTTGCTTTCTGGTCCCAGGCAGCTTTGGAAGGGCTGCCAGTGAAAGCTGGCTGAGTCTTGTCTGCTAGTGGAAGTGAAGCTGGAGAGTGAAATGCCAGATGAGTCTGTGCCATGGAAAATTAGCCTTTGTGTAAGGGCAGCGTGAGAATAAAATGGAAAGATGAAGATGGGAAGAAGGAAGGAAAAGGAGGTCTTTGTTTTAGCTTTCTTTTTCCAAGTGGTATCGAGGCTTCCAGAAATGGGTTCCTCGCCACCCGGGTGCTGTACGCCCTTCGTGCTGAAGCACAACTTCGGAGCAGGCTGCCAGCTGCTTGGACATCCACAGCTGGTGGCACCAGCACAGATGACAGCTTTCTCCATCAGTCTGCAGTGTTTACAGGCTGTGGCCCGTGTGGGAGAGGAGTGTTGTCACTGCAGTTTTAAGGGATTTCATCAGGCCAGAGCTGTGTTTGAGGCATCGCTGCATGAATGAATCACTCTGCTGTTTGATGCAGTGACCCTGCCGAGGAAGTCTGCGTTGCCTCAGATTGCTTCGTGGAGTCAGCTGTGCTGAGCCCTGCCTTGATAAGTGACAGATGCTGCTGGGCTAGTATGGCGTGTTGCTGCTTACGGTGCTGAATTTCCTGCAGAACAGGCCTGTTGCAGGATCAGGATCAGCTTTCCTGGCTCATTTATCAGGCTCAGACTCCTTCTGTAATGGCATAATTAACAGAGTCGTAAGCTTCTGCTTCCTATTAGCTGCACATGCCAAAAACTGTCATTTCAAGAGGAGACCCTGTGTTTGTCTGGCCTTTAGGCAGTCCTGCATCGGCTTTCTCAGGGCACCAGCTCAGCGAGGCCAAGAAAGAGACGTTAAAGACTGGGACCTGCCTCTCCGAAGGACGGAGCACTTGCCCTGTGTGTGATCCTGGCGGGTGGAACCACACTGGCTTTTCCTGCAGCGCATCTCTCAAGCCTAGTTGCCCTTAAGCCACCCAGCCCTCTGCCTGCTTCACTGGCATCTGCAGTCACCGTGCAGCTGTACCTTGTTGCTAATGCTTGGCTGTGACTTCAGTGCCTCCCGTGAAGTGGACACCCATTTTCTGTTGAAGTGTGTGGGTGGCCTGCAGTTTACCTGAGCCCAGCAACATCTATTTAAAATGGTGAGATGCGAGCCTGTGGAAAAGATGGCTGTCCTTGCAAAATACTGCTTTTAATCGTGGAAGGAAGTGTATTGATGGCTGATGTCGGGAGCAGGCAGCGTCCCTGTCCTGCCTGCCTGATGGGCTGATTGCGGATTAGCAGCGGTGCCGTGATGGCACACGGCTGATTCGGCAGTCTGAGCTGCACGGGCGCAGGAGCAGCCAGGCCACGGGTCCGTCCAGCCCGATGGCCAGCCAGTGACCGCAGTGCCAGAGGTTCCTGAAGAAGGCCTTACAGGTCGGGTGGCAGGCTGGAAGGTAGGAGAGGCTTTTCTCGTGGTAACCAAGAGTGTGTTTTGCATAAGGGCACAGCAGGGTTTCTGGTCCTTCCCACTTACTATGGCAACCCAGCTGCTTCTAGTGCACATTGGAAGGGAGACACTGATCGGTGCCCATGTGGCTGGCACAAGGCTAACTAGCATCAGTCCTGGGTTGTGTCCTAAGAACTAGCTGGGAAACTGGTTACTTGCTAGTGATTCTGGATTTTACGGAAAAAAGAAAAACAAACCAACCACCAAAAAACCAAACCAACCCCCAAAATATCGTATGGCCCTCAGCAAAGTTTTATAGCTATATCGTTCCTTATACCCTTTATATGTTTTATTTAATTTCTGGTCCATGAAATGCACTGTAGCTGGAAAAGCATCACACAAAGAGAAGGCTAACTTGGCAAAATAATTGATTTAATTAAGTTCAGAATAGCTCCCATGACCCCTGAAGCTTGCAGTCCTTAATGGTTTTGTCTTTAGAGCATCCCTGTGAAGCAAGGCAGTGCTTTGGGGGTGATGTGCTGCAGAGAACTAAGACAGGGAGGGAGGAAAGTCACGTGGAGGAGAGGCATCAAACTTTTCAAACCACTCATAGTGCTGCAGCCGAGAGATCACACTTCTGCTCCTTTGAGTTGTTCTAAGCAACGGTTCTCAAGCAGATCAGTAAGATGCTGGCGGTTTTGAGAGAGGGGAAAGAGGGGTCAGTCTTGGTAAAATGAAGGTTTGATGGCAAACAGCAGGAGTTTCTTTTTGAATATTGATTTCGACTCTATCTTGTACGACATGAGTGCGTATTTTTTTGTGTTTTAACTTTTGGAGCTATTCAGAGAAGCATCGTGACAGAACATCAGTATTGGAAATGAGACAATTTGCATGGTGCAGATAAATAATCTCCAGGCTGTGTTCAGTCAACTCCAGCCCGTCATAGGTAGGGTCTTCACCAGCCCTGCTCGTTTTGGGAGCTGCTGGCGTGGGACCGAACAGCTTCGTGGCAGTGGGGTAGCTGGATCCAGCCTCTAGAAAAATGAGGCTGGAAAATGAGGAGTGGGGAAAAAGGCACTGGTTGTTGCTTGCGTTTGAAGGTGTCTCTTCGGCGACCCGAAGTCTCGGCCTGCGGACGGAGAGACGGAGCGTGCGGTCTGCGCAGCCCCGCGCTCTGCGGGCTCGCCGTGCGGCAGAGCTCTGCTGGCTCTGCAGGGACGCGTGGCTGCTCGCACATCTGTCGTTAGCCTTGCGCTGAAGAGGGACACGCCTGTAGAGGTCCCTGTTGAACTATAAATCCGGGAAATCGTTGGGGACTCCTGCTTTACGACCCAGCTAACAAACAAACAAAAAAAAGTGCAGGTACTCATTAAAAGCTCAGTGTAAGTAGTCATTAATTATCATGACAGCAATGAAATCTTGTGCTATGACTAGGCCTGGGCTGCCCCTGCTCTCGCTGAACTGAATGGGAGCAGGAGCAGGCTCTGTAACAAGCAGCTCTCGGCGAGATGAAGGAGGTGTCGGAGCCCAGCCGACACCACTGGCTTGAGCAGCAGAGGAGAGCGCTGCTTGTGCTGTTGCTGGGAGCACGGTTACACTGGGCCCCGTTCGCCCGTTGCTGCGCAGACGGGAAGAGCGCGCGTTCGCGTGGCTGCTGGGGCGCAGACGGGTTTTGGCGGAGAGCAGAGTTTGGCTCGGTGTGGAAGCCCACTGCCAGTGCGGGCAGGCAAACCCTGAAGGAGAGGTGGGAGAACTGCAGGGAGAGGAGGCAATGGCCTCTTTGCTAGGAGGCCAGATGAAGTGATACAAGAGGAATCATAGAATCATAGAAAGTTTTGGGTCGGAAGGGACCCCTAGAGGTCATCTAGTCCAACCCCCCCACAGCGAGCAGGGACACCGCTAACCAGATCAGGTTGCTCAGAGCCCTGTCCAACCTGGTCTGGAATGTTTCCAGGGATGGGGCCTCCACTGCCTCTCTGGGCAACCCGTTCCAGGGCAGGCTGCTTTATTGAAGTTGCATGAAGCCAGACATGGGCATAGACCCTGGACCGCTGGCCTGCCCATCCGGGATGTAGGTGACTGGTTTTCTCCTGTTTGCAGACCAGCATCTTGCCTTTTTGTTTAAAACCGAGGCCTAAGACCTGGAAAGAGCACCAAGCTGCTGTTTGCTGGGTTTGGGGGACATCTTGTGAGTGGAAGGATAGAAATTGGTACTACCAAATCTAAATCTTTTTGTCCATCTTGCTGGAGCTGCAAGTTGATAAATGTTCACACAGAAAAGGAAGTAAAAACGTAAGCAATAAGTGGCACACAAAGATGAGCATAACACTCAGAAGATTTCCGTCATGGGGTTTTCCATGTAGCTGATTTTTAAAGATCAGTTATGGTCCATGTTCTGCTATTAAGTCCATGTAGAACCATTCACATCGCAACATAGAGGCTGTCGTATAGCCGGTCCAAACCATGTGTTAGGTTGTTCGAGTCAAAAATTCTAATTTTATTTTTTAAAAATATAAACATAAAAATAGTCTGTGAGACAAAATTTCACAGACAGATTAAGGTACAAACTGTTTTAAATGCTCATTCTCTAGAGCAGTTTGAGATGAGCTGAACTTGGGAGTTAAGGCGCGTCTTGCATAGCCGTTTTGGGGGAGTTTTCCATCTGATGGTTTGGGGTTTTTTTCCTCTATCGCGGAAATAAAGCCACCAGCGAAATTGAGCTGCAGCTCTGGACTCAGTTTCCCAACTCGTAAAAAGGCCAGCGGTATCCAAATGTGAGGTTTTGATTCCACATCTAACATTGAGTCACTTAAACGTTAATATTTAATGAAAACTTTATGTTGGTTTTATCTGGTGAATGCTGGCAAACAAGTTTCCTTGTAAAGATTCCCTGGTGACGTTTCTTTGTAACGGCCTTTTGTTCTTTAATAAGCAAAACCACGGTTCACCGTACTTTGAATACCCGGTGCTCCAATGCCAAGCTGTGTTTCCTGGTCGTGCCTGTCCGAAATGCGGCACGGTGGCATTGCCCTTGGCTGATGGTGAGGCGGCCAGCGTGGGGAAGCGGAAACGCGAGGACCTTCCCCTGTCTGCCATGTTCAAGACTGGTGTGTGACGATGCCTCTCTGCAGCTCCCTCTGACCAGCAGCACAACCAGGGCTGAGACGGGAGAGGACACGGCCATGCTTTGCAAGAGCGTCTGACTAACTCGGGCAAAGCTAATTTGCTTGACATAATTTCTATACGTAAGACTAAGTCTGTTTGTGTCCCATTGTTATGGCAAATCCCGTGATGAGCTGCATTTTATTGCCTTCTGCCGGCCGTCTGACAGAGCCTGGCAGCAGAACTGAGTATGAGCACTGTTCCAGGAAGCTGTCTTAATAGATACTAATTCAGAACTTGAAGGTTGCGGGGCAACAGCTGGGCCTCGCCGTAGCTGCGCACAGCTTTGCGTAACAGGGAGGGCCTGGGCACTGCGATGGGTGCCTGCCTTCCCAGCCAGGCGGCCCAGCAGCTGGGTGAGCACAGCAGGCTGGCATGAGTCAGTGGCAGGCAGGGGCAGCGAGGGGGGACCTCGAGCCACGGGCCAGGCCGTGTAGCCAGAATGTGCGGTATTTGGCTAAGAGTTTTGTGCCTTTTCCCCTCTTTTCAAGGCTACAGCATCACGTGTTCATGGATGTTTGTTGGAGGGATGCTGCTCAGGAAGAGGAACGCAAGGAGGGCCCCCGAGGGGACTTACCTGTGTGATTTTTGGAAACTCTTAGCACCTGGAGTGCTGGTTTGTTGGGTGCAAGTCTTTGTAACTCTGGCATGACGCTTGGTAGGCTTTGGCAGCTTAATCTGCCCTCTCTCTCCAGCAGTGCAAGCACCGAAGCTTATCAAGCTGGGGTTTACCATCATTGTAGACATGAGCAGGGGAGGGAGAGGAGCTGCAGGCAAGGGTGGGAAGGCAGGCGCTGCAGCTGGACTGCTGAACGGGACGTTGTGTCTGCCCTGTCCAGATGGCAGGGCTTAGGTCTGTGTTGGTCCCCGTCCTGGCTGCTCTCAACAAATGCAGCCTTACTGATGTTGGCAGTGTTGGTGTTGATCCGTGAGTGCTGAGGATTTCCCTTGCAATGGGTAACGCAGGTCTAGGGGCGTAGTCAGACTGTCTATATACTATTATTTTTCTTTTCCAGCAAGGGAAAAAATTGAATGCACCGTTCCCATTTGCTTAGGCTGTGGAACCTGGTCTTTCTGCTCAACTCAAGATCAGACCTGGGTCCGCACATAGGAGCAAATCCTTTGATACCTGGTGACTGTAACAGAGTGGTGGCTGTGGAAACCTTCAGGTAGGAGTTTCTGCTAATTCCTTGCGCTGCCTTATGCTCAGGGCGGTGGTGAGGCACAGAACCATGAATTTCAAGATAAGCATGAACAAGAAGGCGAAGGCCAGTTGAGTCTGACGGAAGGCACTGTGCTTAACGAACCGGTAAAATCAGTTCCTTCCAACCTGATCCTGTAAAACAAGTCAAAAGAAGCAGGATGGAGTATTTCAAAGCAAAATGAAGTTCAAGACCCAGAACTACATATGGGGACAGCTGACTAGTTCCACAAACAGCAGAGTAAGATCTGTGCAAAGTCGCAGGAGATGCGTATCTCCCTCCAGCGGCCTCTGGTTCAGCTGTGTTCCAGCTTCCCACTTACGCTCTGACAGCTGAACAGCTCGTCGTAGCCCCTACGCCAGCGTGGGCACGCGCAGCTTGGTTTACGTAGCCTGCAACAACAGCTTGTAGCATTCCCTGCTGGGTGCGTGGACCCCTGGTCAGGGGACGCAGGTGCCCGCAGTAGAGCTGGCTCTGGTAGCGGTGTTGTAAATCCTGTCTCGGGGGCCGGTGGTGTAAAGGATCCGCGTGAACAAAGGCGCATCTGGTTTTGCTCTGGTCGCCAAGCAGGCAGAACGTTGGCCCTGTCGCAGCAGCGCTTGTCGCTAGCTCGCTGCGTGCTGTCGTCACTGAGCGTTACTTGCATGAGCTCCCCTGTGTGTCCAACAGCTAGCGGTTAGAGCGTAGTGATTCCTCATTCTCCAGCTGAAAGCAATTTTCTAGCTCCGACTGCCCGTGGATGACTTGTGTGGTGGCTGCTGCCGCTCTTGGAGCAGTGCCCTTTCCGGGTTTACCGGAGTGAACCAGCGCTCTGGGAGGCAGGAAATTCTCTTGCCCTTGCCCCTTGCCTTGTTAATACTTCTCTTGACTTTTCTGGTGGCACGTTCACAACTTCTCATGTGCAAATACATTTGAAAGTTCTCCTCCCTCAGGCACATCTCAGCCATTCCTTCCTCCATCACTAACTACTTTTGCCATCAAGATTACAGCACCAAAAAAATGTTCTCTATGGCCTAGGTGCTCCCCTGTGCATGAAAAATGTGTGCAGGAGCCAAGATACACCAGAAGTTTCTTCCTGATTGTTCCCAAGAAGAATGGGGAGTGACGCAGGCAAAGAGCATGACCTTACACCTACACGCACACGCTCCGAGGCCCGCACGGCAATGGCCGTGACCTCAGCGAAACAGTGAGTGCAGGGGTAGTCGGACTGAGCTGCGTGGCCCCTTGCGTTCCTCCCTGACCCCTTCCTTCTGGTCCAGCACGGTTCCTTTGAGGTGTGTCCTTCCTGGCCTAGCCAAAGCAGGTGTCCCCTCTTCCCACCAAAAGCCAGTTCCTCGATGCAGAACACCTGGGCTTACTCTGTGTGGACACTCTTCCCTTGAACGGGCGCAGGGAAGAGCTGCAAAGGAGCATTTTAACCCCAGTTCTGAGCTCTGCCAAGGGCTGAGCTGCGCCCCACTGAGAGGAAACTGCGAGAGGTCTCGTGGGGTTGGGGGGAAAAATGGAGCCTGCTGTCCGGGGTTGGGGGGAAAGATGGAGCCTTCTGTCCTCTCTTTCCTCCCCTGTTACTCGGGGCACATTTGCACGGGTTGGTCCTCCTCGGTACGTTTCAGCAGAGGGAAGGTAGCCCTGTGTGGGGTACCACAATAAACTTGTGCCGTGCCCTCGTGTAATTCAGGCACTGTACTCAAACTGCAGTCTGGAAAGTCTTTAAAGGGGTATTTGAGAGGATTCTAAGTAGAGTAAGCTTGATTGCTTTTTAAACCATTGAGTATTTGTGACATGGAGCAACTGAATGCCTCCACTGAAGGCTTTTTGAGAGAGTTAATCACACAGTAGGGATCTGTGTTTTCCCAGTTAGCTCTGGCCTAACTCCAAGCCCTGCTGCAGGCTATAGTGAAACATCTGTTGACTTCAGTGGCTGCAGACTTCGGCTGCTCGCACCGTCTGAGTCCTTGGGTATTCAGGCCTTTAAGTCTTTTGAGCGCCGTGGGATTCTTAGAAGTTCCCATTTGTTTGTGGTGTTTTCTTTAGGAAGAAGTACCGTGAAATACAAGAAGAGTGAGGTGAGAGATACGAGCCTGCGTGCTACTCAGTAGCAGCAGCTCCCAAGTGTAAGCATGCCTCGAATATTACTAGAAAGTTAAAAATCCCCAAGAGGAGGAGAAAACTCGGCAGCACTTGGGTGTAGATGGGCGCAGTTTGGGCAGAGCCTGTTGAAATGCTGGGCATTTATCCCTCAGCTTCATTAGGCTCCGGGGCAGGCCGCGAGTGGCTCCTGTGGCACAGGAGAACCCGGGGGCATCTGTCACATCCGGGCGATTCTGCCTCTCCTGCCCGCGCAGGTGAAGGCGTAGCAGAATGAGCGTTGTTGACTTTGAGCAGTGACGGGTGAAGTAACACCGGACAGCGGTGGGAAATAGGCTTTGTGTCGTTTCGTGAGGCTTTTGTACCAGCCATCCATCAGTTCTTCATGCCTGCCACAGGACTTCTGGAGACCACGTGAATTATCCATGGCTGAAGTGTGAATTAAAGTGAGAGTGTTCCCTCCTTCAGTACAAATAGTTGGATCTGTTTGTACTGAAAGAAAACATGGCGCAGATATGAGCCAAATTCCCTTTGTTTTTGAAACATCTGAATATATTTAAGAGTGTGCATTGCCTTGTTACTTGCTAGTTCTTCCTTCAGCTCTTCAGCTGCCTGCTGCACGCAGAATTTCTGTTGCGTTAAATGATATTTTCTGTGATCAGTGTCTAGCTGACGTGGAAATACATAGCCAAATATTGAGAAAGGTGCCCTGTGCGTGTGACAAAATGTCTGACGTTAATGTGCGTGCCATGCCTTGTGCTGATGCAGAGCTGAGGCGCTGACGTAGATTTCAGGTGTTGTGGTAATGCTGAACAGCAAGTTTGTCTTTTATTTCTCGTAAAAATAATCTTCGTTAACCTAGAACTTGGGTTCAGGCAGATCAGTACATGTGCAGAAGGCCCTGCAGGAAACATCCCGTTATCCTTGGAAGAACTCAGTTAGGGGAAGAACCAAACCCCAAGTCGCAGCGGTGCTGGGGAGGGCCGGATGCCGCGTGCCCGCTGCCGTGTGCCCGCTGAGCCCCAGCGCGTGCTGGGAGCGCGGGGCTCTGCGTGGCGCTGAGGTGACACCTCTCAGCCCACGGCCCGCGTGCTGGGCACGCGTGAGGCTGGCTGCAGCCTTCGGCCCCGTCGGCGTGCGGGCGCCCTGCGCTCGCCTGCGTACAGAGAGCAGCGAGGGGTGACGCTGACCAGCGGGGCAGGGGGCTGTGCAGCCCCCGGCGTGCGGAGGCGTTCTGGAGGCCACGTGGAAAAGCCCTCAGACACTGTTTGTGATCAATAGCTGATAGCTGCTGGCTGCTGAGGTAAAGCCTTTTCTGTTTCCAGGCAGCGTGGAAGTTAATGATGCTGACAGGTTTTCCTTCACATTCTGCACAAAATCTTCAGACCGCTCCTTTCCACACGATAAATTCCCCTAAAGTTTATGGTCCTATGCAGAATGCAAAAATGATAACTTAATAGAAATAATTACAAAATGATAATTCCGAATGATTTAACGCAAGTCACTGCCAAAGAAATCCAAGCAAAGGTTTCCACGTATCACAGGCAATTAAATGGTGCAAAAGAAGCTTGCATCTGCTTCAGGAGACCTGTTATTTCAGAAGCTTGAGCTCAAACATGGGTCTGTCTCAGACTGAGGACCTTCTAATTCTCCTGTCTCTTGTAAAGCAAGAAGCTACCTGGGGACGAGAACTAAAAGTTTATTTGGCCTGTGCTGAGGGTGAGGAAGCAGCAAAGGGACAAAAGCTTGGGGTGATTTGCTGAGACCACCATGCACAGGACCTGACATGTCCCAGCTTGCAGGGTAAATAGGCCCAAGGGACAAAGCAGTTGTCACATCTGAATATAATGATCAGACAGTTTTGCTCTCTCCTTGGTCAGCTTTAAATTTTCATTCTCCCACAGCACGGATGGGGGCTGTAGCATCAGGAGAAGGAGCCTGGGAGGCAGCCGGTGCTGCTCCAGCTCGCCGTCCACGGAGGAGGTATCTGTGAGAAGGGCGGGAGGCCGGATCACGGGAGGCGCAGGTAAAGTCCCTGCCCACGCGTGTGCGTTCGGTAAGCTGCAGACGCTCTGCGGGCCTCGGCGCTGCCGGAAGTACCAAAACAGCTGCAGGGATGCTGTGGGGACAGAAGTACTGCAGGCGGTGAGGGTGGTTCACAGGTGCCGGGGAATGGTAAACCAGTACGTAGTCCTGCAGTAACACTTTGCATCTGCCGCTGGAAAAGTGGTGGGGGAAGCAGGCAGCATTTCCGCAGCAGACAGCACTCAGGGACTGCCCTGGCCCATCGCGCCGCGGGGAAAGCGAAGGCTGCGCTGTCCCTTCCCTTGCTTCTGCTGCTTGCCTCCTTCGGCCCTACCGTCCATCAACAACTGGGGGGAGTTTCGGGTGTCACTTATTTTAATAAAGTGGTTTTAGGAATGTTTTGCCTCTCTGGAGCTTTCATAACATACACTAATAGAGGCTTTTGGCAAGAGCAGTAAAGCAAATTGCCCCCACCCTCTCCTAGCATGCGGTAAGCAGTGTCTGTCCCAGCAGCCACGTGACTGAAAGTCGGAATGCCGCGCAGCGCCTGGTGAGCTGGGAATGCCCTTGTGAAACACCCGGCCTCCGTGCCCGGCAGAGAAGCGCCAGCCGCTGCCCTCCCACCCTTACGCTGCCCGTCGTCTCGTGCGGTTCTCCAGGGCCGCGTATTTTTGAGCGGATGGGGAATGTTCTGTCGTTGGGGTTGCACATCCTTGTGCCATGGTCGCCTCTAAGCTGTAGTTTCCTTCGCTTTTCAGGGTTTGCATCAGACTCTCAGGCACTATCGAACAGAGGCGTTTGTGTTTATCTGCCTGCCTGGTAAGGGAAAGGTAAGCAATTTTTACGCTTTAAATGCCTCTCATATCTCCCCAAGGGCATTCAGTTATCTCATTCCTTAGCTATAGATATGCCTGCAGTGGGTGTAAGTTAGTTTCCTCCTGCTTTATCTGCAAAGCAATCTGAAGCCCAGCTGAGTTCATAGTGCAATACACAGTGATCTGCCTTAGAACAAGTGGCGTCAGGACTTCACGCTACTGCCTTTTCCTCATTGCTTTAAATTAAAGAAAAAGTTTGTGATCATTTCATTTACAGCAAACACCTTTTTCAGCTGTGGTTGTGTGCGTTCAGGCGGTGCTAATGACGGGTTGGAGGTGTGAAAAGCAGGCCCGGCCTTTCCTGCTTGTGGTGGCAGCAGGAATGACAGCGGAGCAGTCTGTGCCCCCAGATGGGCACAGCCAAGGCAGCTCTAGCAGCCGGGGCAGAGGCTGCTCACCGGGGCTCAGACTCTGCCAGGAGCAGTCCCTCCCGTGCCTCCCACCCGAGCGCCTGGCACAGGGGGCGAGGAGGAGGAAACGGGGTCCTGTCTGAGAAGGTTTTGGTGGCACTGGCCTCACTGAGGTTATTCAGGGAATGGGACTCAAATGGGACAAGGTCTAGTTCCTTCTCGCTTGTGACACAGCGTGTGACTCACGTCCTTTTTACCCACGTCTGGGGAAAGTGTGTGTGCAGGGGGGAGGAGATGCAGGATGGGAAGGTCGTGACACGTAGGAAAGCTTATCTCGGTCTCCTGGGAGTTTTGTGCACCATGAACAAGACTTGCAAGGCCAGTGCCTTTTCCTGATACGTACTGAGGACTGTTGGGAAGAAAAATGCTTGCGAGACCACCAGGTGCCAGTGCGTGTTTGTGCCAGGCAGTCCTGGCTTCCTGCACTGCCGTTCTCCCCAGCCGCGCTTCAGGACTGTGATCACAGCAGCAAGGGAGGGAGGTGGCTGTGGGGACTGGAGCTGGACGTGGGAGAGGATGGAAAGGTGCTGGTGACAGAGCAGATGTGGCTGGGAGATGAGCGCTGCAGCGTCCAGCTGGGAACAAGGGGAAGAGAGAGGCTGGGGGTTAGAGTGGGCCCAGCTAGCAGCCACCGAGGACGGCTACATGCCGCACGGGCCACTAAAGGAGCGGGACCGCTTTGCGCAAGAAGAGCTCGCAAGGCTTGGGAATACAATACAGCCACAACTCGGGGACGGAGACGTGGCTAAGGGCTGTCATGGCCCTGCTGAAGAGGCCGGGCTGGTAGGCTGCGCCCAGTCTTTACCTTCAGGACTGTCTTCAGTGAGGACAGACAGCGGTCGCTGCCGTGCACGGCTGGACTGAGCATCTCTGTGTGGGAGGTAGCATCTTAGATGTGGCCCAGGTTTGTTTTCTGGTCAAGGGTACGACAGAGAGAGGGGTGTGGGAGCTGGGGGAAACGGCTTGACTCAGCGAAGCGTTGAAGCCCATGGGGACAGTGTTAGGGCCTGTGCAATGTGCGGACCCCAGGGCTTAGGTAAGAAACAGCCCCAGCTTCAGAAGGCACCAGGTAGCTGAGACAACATCTCTTTTAGATGCAACATGTTTGGAGACAGCAACAATACACATTCTTACAAGGACTCCCTCACCTGCCCAGGTAGTATTTAAGGTTGGGTCAGCTATTCTTTCTCGAATGCTTTACTGGCATCTGACCTTACGCTAGCACAGTTGTAGCCTGGAGTTACAGTTCTTGAAGGCACGTATTTTGGAGCTAAGGACGTCCTGTCAGACTGCTTTGCATCAGTGCATTCCCAGGAGTGGGTTATTCTGTTGCGTGTGGATTAGGAGCGACACAACTTGGTGCTTCTACTTCTCCTACACCAGGGGCTCTTAGTGTTGTTCTTCAGTTCGCTTCCAAGCTGGAGCTTCCCTCTGCGTGAAGGCAGCGGCTCCATCCCCCAGAGCTAGCTACCTAGGTAGTGAGGTATGTGCCAAGCAGGGCAGGCGTGCGTTGCTTTTAATACAGTATTCAGCTTAGAAGGAACTTTCGGCCTCTCTCCAGCTCTGCTGAGAGGATATGTCCTGAGGTGGACTGCTAAAGCACAAGAGGTTCGTGTTGCGACTTCTTTTTGAAAGTTGTTTTCAGATTTACTGCAGGAAATTTGCTGGATTGTGGACAGGTATCTAACTACTGACCATCGAAACACCCTATTTTGCGACATCGAAGGAATTCCTAAGAAAATTTTAGATTTTCGATGTGCGTGTGTCTGTGCGTACATGCATGTGTCACCGTCATCATTCAGCTGGAGTGGAAGTTTACACAAAGGGGGAAAAACCCTGCCTCTAGGTAAGATGTAGCAACAAGGGTTCAGAGCCGTGTAATTCCCCAGCGTAAGCCTATGGAAAATGATGACGACAATAACGTATTCTTTCTTTGGTTTATGCTTCCCCAGCAAACTTTCTGAAGACGTACCAACTCCACAAACAGTCCGTAGAAGCATCGCGACGTGCAGGTGGAGGCAGTCCTTGAGGTCAGTGACAGTTGTGCAATGTTACCAGCGAAGCTTTAGCAGAGACGCTTCTTGCAGATGGGCATACATCAGACTGGTCTCCTGGGAGCTTGCAAGTGCAGCCGAGGGATTTCCAGCAGGATATTTACAAATTGCTAATATCCTGTTTATGAAAACCGTGTAAACAATCGAAGGCCATTGCCCAAAGGCTCCCATGTTATTTAGAATTTCGATCTACGTAAAAGACAATTCCAGCATTTGCAGTGCGGCCAGCAGCTCTGGTGGTATGCGACATGGTAATCAAAGTTGCCCCAGCGTGATCAAACGCACGCGGCAGTGCGCAGCGCGTTGCATAAGAGTGCTCCAGGAGAGAGGGAAAGAGACTTGCATGCAGGCAGAGAAATTTATTTTTTTTTCTCAGTTTAGTTAACCTATGCACCCCTTAAAGTGGTTGATTTGGAAAGACGGATAATTAGCTTTGCGTACAGCAGCCCTTCCTGGAAATCTCTCTCCTGGTTCACAGAGGGCAATGTTACAAGCACAAACCAGGGTGAAGGCTTGAGCAGCCGGGGTGGAGATCCATGAGCGGGTGATGTTCTGCTCGGGCTCTCGTGTCTGGCATGCGTCTCCCAAGGCCGGCCATCTCCTGTGCTGTCTCCACACGAGCAGCCTGACATCAACCAGAGCTTCATGGTCTCTGTTTCGGCTGATGTCAGGCTGCTGTGCGCTGAGTTTGGGCAGGGTAGGTTAATCTGGGTGTGGAGCTGGAACGGGTGTTGGGTATGAAGGGGTGACCTCTGCCGTAGGCACGCTGCAAGTCCGTGACCGGGTGTCTCACTGTGAGTATCTAGTGCGCAGCCTCCGCTTGGAGTCTTACAAAAACGTACTTTTCAGGGATGCCTGTTGGAAAGTCCTGTAGGGGGACTGCTTCTATTGAGGTGTTTAACTAGATGCAGAGACCTAGCTTGTGTTGGGCAGCTTTGGCTAATTGACCCCTGTCCGTAGGCCTTTTCTACATCTATGAAGGACAAAGACCCTAGCTGCAGGAGCATTGGTCAAGAACTGCCACCCCTAGCTCGGTGCTGTTTGTAATTTAATAACCGACACCGATCTAATTAAACCCAGCCCTGGCCGTCGTCCTGACCCACTTGATTTACACGCATGCGCTCCGAGTGTCATAAAGGAAGTCTCCCGCATCTCTTAAATAACCTCAAGCTGCAGGAACGGGGACGAGGGGGTGGGTGTGTGGACACCACGCAGAGGATGTTATCCATGGAGGTGTCACAGTCAGCCGACCGGCTGCTGGCACCTCTCCCCCAGGACGTCCAGCTGCAGATTCCTCCCCTCGTCCCACCTCCCGTGCACGCAGTGGGCAACCAGCACCCTCCCTACCCACGGGTGGAGAGGTAGGGGTGAGTTCTGGGGGTTTGCTTTGTAGTCAGGGAGGAATCTAGGCTGCGGCCCCGAGGCGGGCTGGGGAACAGCCAGCTCTGACGGAGATCTGGGGTCTGACTCCTCTCCCGGTGGCTGACAGCAGCCAGACCTGCACGTCAGCGTTGCAGGCGGACGGTGTCCACCTGTGCTGGAGCTCTCTGCCCTGCTCAGCCCCACAGGGACCTGGAGTCTTTCCCTGGGGCTCCCTGCTGGTACCCAGGCCGTGGCTGAGCTGGCTTATGCGTGTCGTCAGTCTGTGACCTGGGAGCGGTGTCCAGGGAGGCTTGGGTACCCGAGGTGATGTTCAGACCGTGGATGGGAGGAGAAGGTGACTAGAAGGTGATTTCACGTAGTCCTGGTCATTCCCAGCCCCAGAGGTTTGCACTTGCTGTGTGACTCACAGTTGGCTCTCAGGAGCTGGTGCTGCTGAATTCACTGGAGATCAAAGAGGGGGGAGTTTTGGAGCAGGTTGGGCCCGGACAGGGAAAATACAGAGCGGGAACACCTTGCCGAGTGTTGCAGCCCCGAAGTATTGCTGGTCAGCTTCCATCCCTTCTGGGTGCACCTCAGCAGGCAGCGAGCGCGAGGGAGTGCCATGGGTTATTTCTCGAGCCGTAGGGCAGCCGCGTTGCAGACCACGGCGTCCTAGTTTGGAATATGACGGTAGGGACGAATTGGGCACCCGTGTTTATAGGCCCCTGGGGCCGGCTGTCTCATCCCCTCCGCATGACAACAGCCAGCACAAGGGCCTGATCCTGACGGCCTTTTTTTTTTTGGTCACTTCAGTAATAGTAATGATTAACAGTAATTACCAGAACAGTAATGGGAGTGTCCCATAATGCTAGTGGATGGGGGAATTCCACTAAGTGCATCTGCTCCCGTGCCTAGCGCTGGTTACCAGGCCAAACAAATACGCCGTGGACCCGTGCCTCTTTCCTAGATTTGGTTTCTGGACCAGCTGGTTTCAGGCGGATTGCTGTTTGCGCCATCATCCCTAATGACACACTGCTCGTCTCGAGGCTGCCCCAGCATCTCGTGCGCGTGGCTGGCGGGCAGGTGACAGTCACCAGCGCCTCGCGGCCGAAGCGCGGAGTCTGCGGATGGCTGAAGGCCCGGAGCACGGGGCGAGTCACAGCGCGGTGCTGCCTCTTCCAGCGCAGCAGGCCGAGCGCAGGCGCTCCGAGGCTGGGAAACAGCCCGCACGTCTGACTTTGCTCTGCCCTTGCCCTGCTTCTGTCCCCTCACCCCCTGCAACAGCAAAAGGGGCTTGCTGGGGGGGTTGAAGCCAGGGTAGCTGAGGAGGCTGGCCCTGCTCCAGCCCTTCCCTCTGACATGGCACTTGTATTCACGGCCTCTTCCACTTGTCTTCCCCATGCTGGCGCCAGCTGTCCGGGCAGAAGATGCCAGAGAGGGGCAGAAGGCAGTGGCGGAGAGCCCCTAGCCAGGACAGGCTGCTGTGGGAAGAGCATGACGGGAGCCGGCGAGTGCCTGCTGAGTGACGCTGGTCCCCACGCTGGTGGTTCCTGCGGGCGTTCCGCTGTCCCGAGGCGGATGCGGCTCCCCGGGCCGCGCGGTCGAGCGGACGTGCCGCGTGGTCAGCCGCCAGGAACATGCTTTCACATAAGGATTTCAGCTGTGTTGGCCGCTGGTCAGGGGTCCAGATGCTGCACCGCCTGCACACGTGTGAACCGTTACAGAGGGCAGCCTGCCTGTTGCCTGTGTTCTCTCTCTCGGTGGTCAGCTCTCATCTTCCTGGAGAAGGAAAGATACTCTTGGCGAGATGATGTTACGAACCCGAAGGAGGGACCAATGGGTGGGACAGCACACGGGACTGACGGGTGGGTGTTCTTCTCCTAGCTTGCTTGCAACCTGTTGCATGCTGTGGGGAAAACCGCTTTTCTTCCACCTTGGTCTTTCTCGTGCTCTTATCACTTGGAGCAAGGAGAAGCAATACCTAGATGCATGGGCAGCGATACGGGAGGGACTTGGTTTGACAGCACCCTGTGATAACAAGGGCGCAAATGAAATGCTTGCACAGGTTTGTTTAGCAGCAAGTCAAGGCAGAAGCCAGGAGAAGACTCCACAAGTGAAAAAAGCTACGAACCCCTCGGAGGTTAAGAAACCACTTAGCGTGGAGCACTGGGCTGTAATTAGGAAAGGGAAAACACCAGCTGGGCATTATGAAGCTCTTCCTGCCAGCGAGGTGTGTTGAGCCATGCAGGAGTTGCCCAGGGGAGAGAAATGGAAATGTCACGCAAGCCAGAAGAACGAAGCTTTAAAAACTGCCCTGTAGGGAGCAATCCAGCGTGAACTGGCAGATCTGACCCCTTTCATCTCCAGCTTCCGCGACACGTTGAGATGGACGAGAATTAGCTGTTTGGGTTTTCTTCTTTCTTTTTTAAATTGCTGGTTAACGCTGATCCAAGAAGTTGGCTGAGAAATCAGTGAATTCAGAGGACTGTGTTTTTTAAAATGGCAAAACATCTGCGTTGTCCAGTGGCTTTGGCCTCAGCCCACGTTCCCAGCAAGAGGCATCGGGCACTCTCAGCCCTGGGGGCAGCGGTCTGAGCTCTGGTGGTCTGTCGGAAAGCCGGCTTGTTCAGGACAGCTGACCGAGCCCATCCCTCTCGCACAGGGCGCAGGGAAGCTGGCCCGCATGGGGAGCGATGTCCCTCGAGGTTTCTCCTTACGCCGTTGCCTCCAGACTGCCTCATCCGTGCATCCTAGCGAAATGTGTTCCCTGCTTGGGGCATTTGTGCTCCCGTGTGAGCCCTGGGCTTTTTGCCCCTTAGATTTTCACGCTCATTATTAATCCTCCGCAGTTCAGATGAAAACGCTGTCGAGTGAGCGGCACTCCGGTTAGCTGATCTGTTGAGAGTATTTCTTGAGGATCTCTCGTGCTGTGCAGTGAAAGCTTGCTGTATACAAAAATTCATCTTACACACGTACTGACGTATGCGCTCGTGCTGTTTTCAAGACTGCTGGCAGCAACAATTTTCCCAAGGATTTTTGAAAATGCTGCTTTTTGTTACTTCGCGTGCGTGTGTAACAGTGCCAAGTGCTTCAGTGCAAGACTAGGAATGATTTTCTTCCGGTTTCAAAAATGCTGCTTTTGCAAATAGGTCTTATTCTCGACAATAAGACAAAAACAGGGCAGATCCATCCCCTCAACAGCAACTGCAGAAGACTGGGTGCGGGTCCTGCAGACAGCAGCTAACGCAGGTAGTGCAGTCACTCCTCACGCGTGGCTTTAGTTACGCAGAAACGCAGACGTGAAGCGGCAGTTCAGTGCTGTGAGCACCTGCATTCCTCTGCAGCACATCACCGCCAGGAAAAGTATTTTCAAGCACAGAAAAATGTACTTTTAACCTATTTTTTTCCTCTCCAAGTTGAAAAGCGTGTGGTGTTCATGGAAAACCCTCGGTGTCATCAGTGATAGATAAGCTAATCGACAGCTCAGTCCATACCCTTGGAATAATCGCTGCCATGAATCTGCGGCTCTGTCTGCGGAGAGGAGGGGTGAGTGCCTGTCACATTGGAAGAGGATTAAGCACAACGTGGACTGGAGCTGCGCCGACGTACTTTGTAAATAGAGATTTTCTTGAAAGGTGGTTATTAAGCCACTGCAAGGTTATAAAAGCAAGTACGCCTTCTGCACAAGTTCTTAAGGTATTTCCTCGTGTACTTGTTACACTTTGTAAAGGAGAAAATGCTGAAACATCAAAGCCCTCCGGGGGCTGCTCGCTGGTCCAGTGTCACGTGGCACAAAATCCATCACTGACTTGGCTCGGGCGTGCCGGTTCCCCCCGGCCGAAGTGGGGGGCCCGGGCTGGGCTGCCCCCGCCACGCTCTGCGGCGCAGCCCGCGCTACCCCTCAGCGCTGCGCAGGCGTGCCGCTGGGCCCCAGATCCGTGGGGTGCGGCCACCCTGCCTCGCAGCGAGCCTCGCTGCCTCTGGAAAACCGGCTCTCGCGGTGCGCGTCGGCCGCGCGCGGAGAGGCAGCCTCCCCGCGGAGGGGAGGGCGGTGAGAGCCGCCGGCGCGGCATCGCGTACCGTGAGACGGAGGACGTTGCATAAAGGCGAAACAAAGATGCGTGTGTGATACTTGTTTTCCGTACGTTCAGGTCTGAGAGAGGAAATTCCAATGAATTGCTCCGGTTGTGTCAGTGTTACCTGGTATCTGGATACCGGTACAAGACTATAATTAAATGCTCTCTTTCAGAGGATAAATCATGCAGGAATTAAGGGTGAAATTAATTATAAAGTGGAAGTTCTACAGTGATGCTGCTTTTTGAGGCATCTGTATGCCCACACACAGAAATGCTTTACTAATCGTTGCCGTTCCTGCCTTTACTCATTACGATCCCTGGCAATAAAACCCTTAATAAGGGGGATCAGCCCAAATTAAAGAAGCAAGGAAGACAGTCATGTGGTGTCAAAAAAAGCTACCACCTGCTAATCTTCAGGCAGGGTACTGGCTGTATGGGGGGGAGCCACGACTCTCACGCCAGAGCCAGGGGAAGGGGGGTTCCGGCTGTGTCACGTCCCACTCGCTTGTGGAGGACGAACGTCTGAACGCTGCTTTCACACTGATCTGTGCTTCATTCATCTCGCCAGCTCATAGCGTTCGAGTAATTAACGCACGGTGCTGACCCACAGCTCTATAGCAGCACATTGCCTCTTTCCGTTCTGGCATCCCCACGCTGCCGTGGACCGAAGGAAACGCTCCCAAAATCAGGAGGAGAGCGATCAGTGAGTGCCAGGTCTGTTCCAGCTCCCGGGTTTTATGGTGGTTGTTACTTACCGCTGCGATCTGAGCGCGGAGACGCAGCCCATCGCGTTCTGCCTGGCCCTCAGCCCTCGCCTTCCCCACGCTGCGCCAGGGGCCGAGCAGCGCGGCGAGGCGGGGGAGAAGGGCTTTGCCTTCGCAGGGACGAGACGCAGCTGCGGGGCTGGGCAGGGGGCTTGGACGGGGCGCGGGGCTCCGGGGGTCCTGCGGCCGTCGCGCGGTGCCATGGCGGGGACGGGGCGCGTGGGCCGCGACGCGGGGAGCTTTGGGACAGCGCAGCCGCCGCCGGGGTGACCAGGGGCAGGG
>Ga0065711_1006905_pt1 | contig 38617 bp, 23 predicted proteins | sample Hoacrofraction12_FD_59098 | JGI IMG/M metagenome (GOLD analysis project Ga0065711, IMG submission 59098) | Hoatzin crop microbial communities from Cojedes, Venezuela - Epithelial fraction 12 v2 (version 2) | ecosystem: Host-associated > Birds > Digestive system > Esophagus > Crop | place...
TTTTTTTTTTTTTTTTTTTTTTTTTTTTTTACTGCTTCTAGTTTATGTTTCTTTTGAGACCTTAGACAAATCTTGGGTTTGTTATCTTAAGAGTCTCCTTCAGTTTTACTCCATTCTTGTGTATGTGAAATTCTATGGAATTAAGATGTGAATTTGACTTTGAAAATTAGTACAGTCTAGTTGTTTACCTCTGGCTTGTTCCTGAGCGTGACCATATACAACACAGCAAAACCAGTGTGTATGTAGTTTTGAAACTACACTCCTGTATTTTTTTTATTTGTAGAAAGGCTGAATAGGCTGTACAGTGTGGGCTGAAGTATGCAGTAGACAGTGTTTTTACCTCCAGATTTCTTTGCCTCCTGCAAATCTTTCCATTGTATCAGAATTCAATTTGATATATATGAATTAGGGAGGAGGTACAGGTTCCTGGTGTACTTTTTAATATAGTTCACCTCCAGTAAAGTGCAGGTAAGTGTGTTTCTCTGCAGCATTGTATTGCAGAGGTGCAGATCATTTAAAACAGCATCAGGGAAAGTCAGTTTGGAAGGTTGAGACATCTAACTGCAGAAGAGTAATACTTTCAAGTAACCGTTTTAGTGTTAAAGTCAAGCATATTAAAGGGTGCACTTAGCAAATACATTAAGGGAGAAATCTCTGAAGTGTGCCAATAGTTGTAAATGCATCTGCACTCCATATGCACCAAACCCGAAGTTGCTTTCAAATGAAAGCTCTTATAATACATTTTTAGAAAATCAGTGATATTAAAATTCCATGTTCTTTGCGAAGCAATTACATATTGTGAGTGCTTTGACTGTATTTTAAACAAAGTGTTTAAATTTGAAAGCTAGGTGAGGGACAGAAAGAGTAAAAAAAGACAAAATAAAAGGAAGAGGTGGGGAAAAAGAGCAAAGCAGGATGTCGAAAGAAACTTACACCTTCAAAGCCAGGACACAAAGTCAAACTGTCAGTCAGCCTGAGGAAAGTCAGAGGCAATAATATCTGAATCACTATTTCTATCCTTCTCTCTGAAATGTTATTGAATGGCATTAAAGTAGGAAAGAATGATTGTTCAAAAAATTAGTGGGGAAATACGCCTTGATAAAGTATTCTCCCTTCACATAAAAACACTGAGTGCATTCATACATCTGTCACAGCCCCCACGTGCTATTTGCAGGTGTTTGCTAAGGTACATCAGGTACCAAGCAACACTTCATTGTGCATGTTTTGCGTTAGATCTTCATTACTCTCTACTCTGGTCGTAGGCAGCACTGACTGTTCCATAGCTCAGTACACACTTAAAGCTTGATCATGTTTTTATTTTGGGGGATTTGTTTATTTTCTGTTCCATTTTCTACAATGTTTGAAATGGGATTTCAGAGTTGTGGCTACAAACATTAGGCGTACTGCCCTGAGCCTGGTAGGCACCAATTCTGTCCCGGTTCTCGTCTGCAGAAAGTACTGATCTGTTCTCTGAAGTGCTTTGAGTCACAGTAATAAATTTAATACACTCTTGTCTTGCATGTAGTTTGTATGAAATCAGTCTGAAGTTATTAGATGGTCAAAATGTTTTTCATTGGCTAAATAATGGAAAAATATTTGTGACCATTTTAGATTTGAAAATTATTCTACATATATGACGGTCATGAAGTAGCATTGTCAAACACCTTCCTTTGCGTGGGAATATTAAAAATTTCAGTATTTTCACAGATGGCTCACAGCTGCCTTTGAGAGTATATACAGTGATGCAATATTAGCATTGTAGCCTTTCTGGATCATTTTTAATACTGTCACCAAAGTGAAATGTTATGCCCTTAACCTTAACTTCTGATAAACCAGTAATTAATGATACACAGCAGACAAACAAACTGAAGCACAGAAGGACATTGGCCTCCCCTTAGGCAAAGACATACCATAGAACGTGCTGTTCTCTGCAGTAGAGTCCAGTAGTGTCAATTAGTCTTAGACTTTAATTGCATTCAGCTGCATGGGAATTAGAGCTTAGCAAAGGAGTTATGTTACTTCATTCTTGCAAACTTCATGAAAGAAGCTGTTTGAAACCCATTACATGGTTATTTTACTGGTTCTGATGGTTATTTTCATGCACCCATGGATTGTTTAGAAAGTCCTGTTCCACTGAAAAGCACAGATTGTATATTGCAAATACAATTTTTTTCTCTGTTATTGTGAAGGTTAGTAGATGCATAGGGATGTGTTAAGCTCTAATTCAATATTGAGTGGGGAGTTCCTAATCTAACAAATTGCAATCAGATTGCATTCTTACAATTTAGGACATCATACAAAACATTGGTTAGCTTAGATTTCCAGTAATATTTTAGACTTTCCAGGGTTGACTAAACATGTAGAGTGGTAAGTGAAATAGGTGTCAAAGATCTACCTGTTCAGTCTCTTAACACAGCCATGAAGAGAAAATCCAGCTCATCAACTACCATGTTATTTTCAGACACATGACAACAAGTTTTGATAGACATCAGTAGGAGGGAAGACAAGATGTGTTTCAAAGAAATGTCCTCTGTGTATCTACATATCTATTTAAATTATTGTTGGAAAACTTGGAAGCTAAAGATGCAATAGTTACATCTTTTCTTAATACATTTTCCATTCAGTGGAATGCACATCTGTTGGAGTGTATTTCTTTCCTCCCCATTTACGAAAAGCTGGTTGCACTGGGGTATCAGCTGTGTTGATACAGATCTGTAGGAATCGTTAACTTCTGTGTAACTGGAGCTGCAGTCTAATCTGTCCTGTTAGGTGTTCATTGCTACTGCTCTTGGGGAAAGACAATTATACTGCAGACATTTCAATACATTAACCTTTTTTCTTTAAAAAAAAAAATAAAGTATCCTGTAAATTATAATTTTGTCTCTGAGTTTTGGAACTGGATTTCTGCTTCTTTATGATTTCCTTTAATCAGGCGTTAGCCTGATGGATCTTGTAAGTCTAAGAGACACTGTAGGAATGTTGATGTATGGGTAATAAATCACGAGCCAACTGCTTCCAGTCATACGCTTCCCACCACCGGACTGTGCTGAAACATCAGTCTTATTTTTAGAAGTGCAGCTTGCAGAGAAATAGTCGTGTTCACAAGAGCATGTACCATTATCGTAAAAAAATCCTGAATACATTGTAATGTACAGAAATGCAAGTGACTTACAGAAGTAGCAAAAAATATTCCTCAGCCAAGGTATTATATCCAGGACGAAAATGTTTCCAGAGATGATCAGTGCTCTACTCTTCTAGAAAAATTGAGCATCTGGAGCAAGTAGTGGGTAGGTCTTGAGTCCAGTTGATAAGAAAGGAAAACATTACCTCGGGCTTGGAAGGTGGATTGAGCAAACGTGTTCAAAGTCATCAGATATTGAATGCTGACCCAAAGAAAATGGAGCAAGACATGTTGCATCACTCATTAGCACTCAGAATACTGGAAAATTAATGGTACCTCTCCCTCCACAAACCATCTAAGCTATTAAGACTTTGTACTGATTTTTCTGTCGCTTTTTCTTTTACTGCTGTTTGAACTGCTGTATCTCTCAGAATACTTAAAAAATGTATTAATGGAAAGTGATGAGAATGTGAAGGTTATTATTATGTCAACTGTGAAGCAGCAAGAAAACTATAGAAGAATCTAGAAGTAGCCATCATTACATATTGAAAAAAAAGAGGTTGGATTGTGTAATGGGGGCAAAAATCTCATTTAGTCAAAGTTCCTTTCAGAAGTCTTTAGCAAGACATCTCTTAATGTGAATCTGAATAAAGTCAGATAGTTCTTTTTTTTTTTTCATTTGCTACAGTACTGAATTCATTATGTGGTGATTCCAGATTTAGACACCGTGAAAACAGCTAATGAGAGCTACAAAGACAAGATTAATTGGTGTTAATTTCCAAACATTAGTGTTGAAATTTACTTGGCTTAATATGTCTAGACTTAAAGTGACAGGAAATAAGTTGTGGTGATGGAAAAAAATGGAAATAGATCATTTTTATACAGGATAGATAGGTGGAAAATGGGGAGTCTTTTTTAAATATTCAGAAAATTGCTGAAATGGTTTGTGTCTTATTTGTGTTCTTTCAAAATCACCAACTTGATCTACTGCCATAGGAGAGCAGATCTCTGATCTCTTAAGGCAGACATTTCAAGCGATCGCCTTGGCCACCATGGGGTGATAGCACTGCAGGTTTTCCCACTGTTTCTGCCTACCATTTGATGAATACATCTGAATTCAGTACAGTCCTTTATTCTGCCATAAAAACAGCTGAAAGCGGGGAAAAGAGAAAACAATTGAATGTCAGAGCTGCAATCTTCTGTTACGCTGACGGTGTTTTTTCAGAATAGCACGAAATGAGGAGAGAGAAGTCTGAACTCAGGCTTGATACTACTTCCACACTTGGAAATAATAGGAGGTGTATGAAATAACATCACCACTCCTGCATCTCCAGGTAGCTTTCTAACCTGTTGAATTCAATAGGTGATGGAAAAAAGGAGAAAATAAAGCAAGAACTCAAAGAAGCAACATGAAGTGCATGTAGAAGGGCCAGGGAAATGCAGGAAAGGATGGAAAGGACCCGGTAACTTCTGTAGAAAGAAAATTAAACTCAAGCAGTTGCATTTACATTTGTGAGGAAGATGCCAAATAATGCTTGCAGCTTCATGAGGGTGACCTTCGGGAATATCTGCAATTTGTATAAACACTGAAATCTGAAATGATCCAATAAATAAAACTATCCCTGCAGGAATAATCTTTCTAGATTTCCAACCTCATTCTACAAGGAGGAGAAAAAAATACAGCAACTAATAAAGCTTTGAATTGTATTTACAGAAATTTAAAATTTCTTCTGAAATTTCTTACTTTCTGGATTAGATACTGGAGAAGCAGATTTAGGGTCCTGCTGATGGCTGATAGCGCCCAGCTCATAGGACTGTCTCTGTAGTAGCTGCTGTATGAATATAAAGCTTGAAGAAGAGGGATAAAAAAGTGTTTTCCACAGCGATCTGCAATAATCTGTAAAGACCCTCTGTTAAGTAAGAGAACGCTGGTGTGATTTCCTCAGAGGAAACCTGTTTTGCTCTGATTATGAGGAAATAAGTGAATTCCAATATGGATTTGACTGAAAACAAATCCGAGGCTCTAAGCAGCATACTGCAGGGTCCTCCTGTAGTATCGCAAATAGGAAGGGAAGTAATTTGCCTTCTAAGAAAGAAGTTTGCTAAAACCCAAGTCTGATTTCTGTCTTTTAGTTTATACCCACAGGAAGGCAATAAGGAGTTAGTAATTAATGTAAGATACATAGACACTGCACAGAAGTAAAATAAAAAGAAGTTGCAATTAAAATATACTTGTGGGAGAAAGCATTCATACAGACATTTGCTCACACCTCCCTTCTATTTGTGTTAACATCCTGCTGTAAGCAAGCTGTTCATCTCAGCCTTAAACTCTCAGAGATTCTTGTCGTTTTTACGTGAAGCAAATTGAAATCTAATCAGGTAAAATCTATTTTTAAAATAATGCATCTCCCCATCCTTCTAGGCGCAAATGTGTTTTAGCACATTTGATTTGTCTTTATTGATCAATTTTAATAGGCTAGGTGCTGAAGAACCAACATGGCGAAAGTCTTAGGTAGCTTTAAGTTAATACACATGGCACAGCTACCTTGTTACTTGACTTACAACTCGGTTGTTTTGTTTTGGTGGTTTTTTCCTCACAGAAAATGTTTGGTGTTCTTTTGTGTTGTGTTTGTTTTTTTTCCATTTACAAACCCTATGTTTAGTTTTTCTACCTTATGAACCAGTACTTTGACACTATAAATACATGCTGAGCATTTTGTGTTCTGTTTGATACAGCTGTTTCACTGACTGGGGGGAAGCAGATGTTGCTGGAGGAAGGTGGTCTTTTAGAATTGCAGAAAAAACACTGGATACTGATCTCAGCAGGGAGTAAAAACCCCACTTCTGCTAGCTGAGCATGGACTAGTGCTTGCTTTTGCTGTCTGTGAAGGCTTTTGTCGGGTGTGCGCCATGTCTGATGGGCACTGGGGTCCCTTGTAACTCCTCGCTGCGATTGTGTCTCTCCATTAGGCTCAGAGTCTTCCAGCAGCGCTGGCTCCTCAGGATCCCTGTCACGAATACATCAGCCTCTCCAAAGTGCATCTCTTGTCCCTGGGGTGACGGCCAGCTCTTCAGGCAACATGTCCTACCCCGAGAATGGGATAAGTGGCCAGGTGACCCCCAGCAACACCAGCTATATCATTCTTCCACTTGAAGCTGCAGGGATACCACCTGGCAGTATCCTTCTCAACCCACACACAGGTCAGTACGATGCTCTCCTGACTGGTACGGCCCTTCAGTGTTTCTGATGTCATCTGGGGAACTGGCAAATCGCATGTTTCCAGAGATATTTTCCTTAAGGCACTTTATGAGGAAGCAAGCAGCAAGTATATGTAGAAATGGAATTTGGCAGGTTGTATTTTCAAATCTGCAGGCAAAGCTGGATTTGCTTGCTGAGGCTGTTGTGGCATAGCCAGTGGGAAGGTGGTGCAAAACACACTCGTGCAGTCCCAGACATGGTATTCATCTTGTATATTCCTGACATTCCATGGCTGTGAATCCTCTGAGATCCCATTGGCTTCAGTAAGGACAGACCCTCTTCCATACCAAGCATGCTGTGATACGGTGCAACCGAACTACCATACTCAAAGTTTTAGAGATTGTGCTTAACAGCAGAAGAATTTCAGAAGGCTTAGAGGCTGCATTTGAATTAATGCTGCAGAGTTAATTTCCTTATGTGATTAGCAGTTGTATTTGAATCAGAAGTTTTGCGATGAGAGTAAGTAGTAATCTCTTCGATTCTGCATTGTGGCCCTGGCAGTTAGCAGCGCTGTGGCACTTGAACGAGACATTTGCAGGCACCCAAGCACTGTGGATGCTTCAGAAACCACTCGACTTGAACTTGAGTGCTTGCTGAAAGTTTAAGGCAATTTGTTACCTCCCTGGTCAGGATGAAGTCCAGATAGTGTTTACTGCTGACATCATTAAAAAGGTTCAGGGAGGTTGAGACTGTGATGCTTCTTCAGTGATTTGGACTATTTCAGTGACCATGACTAGCTGTGCTGTCAACCTTAGCTGAGTTATGCTGGGTTTAAAGTAACAAAGCCTAGAGTAAAATGTATATTCCATTATACTGAGAGTTTAACTCCATAATATTTTCAAAGTCCTAAGTAGAGCATTCAGGAACTTTTTGTTTCTTGTTTATAACCAGTATTTTATCTATATTACAACCCTGTAATTACAATTACAACATTGTGTTCCAATGTTTTGGTGCAAATGCGTAAAGCTTATTTATGCGTCCGAAAATACTTTGTCAGAATTCAGTCAAGAAAAATTGAAAGTTGTAGTGTTTAAGAAGAACACAGCCTTGACAAACTAGTAAACCGAGCTTTCCACAGACATTTAGAGATAATAGTATCTGGGACTGATCGACATGTATCAGTGTGTATAGAATCAGGGAGGAGTTCTTGTTTGCTTAGATTCAAATATGATAAGTTCTTTCCAGAGAGATGACTTAGTAACTTGCACAAACCTGGACTTTTCTAAAGCCTTTACTATTTATGTGCACTTTTTTTTCCAAGCTGTTACGTTGTTGACATAAAAGCCTAATAACGTCAGCGTAAATGTGGATTTTAGACTTTTCTTAAAAACTGGGTTGGGGGAGAGAAGAGAATGGGAGGTGGGCATAACACAAAGCCAGTCATTACTAATTTACTCCTTTCTGTTGTTCTGGTAATTGGTAGTTCTGTCTATAACACTGGAGTTTCTTGGTCAGTACAGAAGAACGTATTTTGTGTGCTGTGTGGTCTACTTCCATACAAAACTCAGCAGGCCTAGGCAGAAGTCATTCATAATTCAGGTGATACGACTGACAGAAACAAATTAAAGGAGCTGCTGGTGCTTTGAGCCCACCGACAGCTGAGAGGTTGTGCTCATTCCTTGCCGTGGCAACGATGGAGGCTGGAGCTCATGACACTTGCAGTCCAGAAGAGCTGTTTAAGAGGAACATCTCCTACATGTGTTTTGTCGATTTAGCAATTTGCAGCAGCTAGCTCATTGTCTGCAGAGGTATCATTGAGAGCTCCATGTATGTTAGCATGTTTAACATTCAGGGAGCAAGTATTTTTGTGTACGTATAATTTTGTTTCAAACCCAGTGTTTTGTTTCTGTAGCTCCCTTGTAAATACATACATAATAAAGAAAATGGAGGGAGCAGATGCTTTTAAATACTGAAATTCTTATCTCAGACGTATAGCTTCACGCTGCTACCTGTCCTGGAAGTCAGGCTCTACTGTAGTGTCTACTGTATTTTTAACATGCGGCAAAATGTACGCTGCAAATTTGCCATTCTTTGGGCTCAGTATCTTTGCATCTTATTAGGGTAGCATTACAAAAGAAGCTCCCTATGGAGGAGACGTAGATTGCTGGATGCTGTGATCGGCTATCAAAGTGATGGATGCTGTCAGAAACATAGACGAAGAGAAGACAGTTTAAAGAAAAGGAAAAAGGAGCTTTGTTTCCTGTAATGAATAGATTTTCTTTCCCTGTGAAACACCATTCTTCAGCTCTTTCTTCTCCTCTTGCAGAATGGCTACTTCCAATCTTTTCTTGTTTGATCATAACACCATGTCCTTTAAAGACCTTTGTTTCCTTTTATACTACGTAGTCACTGACTGTGCAAGCCTCTAACGATATCCACAGATGCTGTCAGTATTTGCGTGTGCTAATTATACATCTCAGCTCCTGCTAAGGTGTTGGCAGTCCACGCTATCTTTTCCACATCCCCAGCTTCCTATGTTGCTTCTCGTTCCCCAGAGAGAGAAGCTTCTCACTTGCTTTGGGACAGGACTATTTATGTGGCTATGCTGTTTTGCTCTCTATTTCACCTGCTTCCCTGGTCTGTTTTAACCTTTAAAGGATTCCTCTTGACATGTTCTGTGATTTAATCCCTTTGACAATTTAAGAACATTTATGTTTCATTCTTACTCCTTTAAATGACATCGCAATCTTTGCCCTTCTATCAGGGCCACAGTTCGTAGCTTACAGATGTCTTATCTGTTAGCATCTGATCTCTCCTTTTCATTTCTTATTTCAAGATTTTTTCATGAAAGGTCTTTTTTTTCATCTTTAAAAGCATTGCTGAACCTTTTCTCTGTCAGTTCTGTCATCCTTTGCTGAGCCACGGGAAATGCTCTTTATGGCTTCCCATGAACATCTGGCACAGGCTTCAGGAGCCTGTTAGCTCGCTCACCCAGTCTGTCTTTCCCAGTCTCCTAAAGTACTTCTGGAGCCTGAGACCCCCAAATCTAGGGATTCTATGCCATTGTCACCCGGTGCCTTCACAGCAAGAAGCAGGAAATCAGCCAGTGGACAGAACTGCCCCATGATTCTCTTCCACCCCCTCTAATCATGGCCTTTCTCCTGGTGAGTGTGAGACATGCCAGGATAATATGGCAACTTGATCCAGAAAAGTCTTGATGCTTTAGAGAGAGATGGCAGGGTTTCTTTAGCCAGTGCTGCTCATACATTTCTGACCATGAGTAATAAGAGGGAGGAACTGAAAGGCTGAGGAGTGAACAGAACAGGTAGAGATGCTTCTGTTACACAAATCAGAAGTTCATTATTTCACTGTTGCTGTCAATTACCGAATTCATCCAGATCTCCCTTTTTATCTCAGATACTCTTTTTTTTTTTTTAACTCTTTTTTTAAACAAACATTGCTTTTGCAAGGTTGCTTCCCCCAGCTAGAATATCTGAAACAAAAAGAGTTCAGCAACTGAGTAGAACTTTGGGCAGAATTTGTCTTATATAGAAGAGATTTTCAAAGACATCTTAAGCATTTCTTCCTTGATAACTTCCAGTGCTGCCTCATATAATTACACAGGGCACAGTTCTCAGAAGTACAACACTATGATATTAGAATATGTAAATAAATTCGTAACAAGGGTGGGTTTATTTGTTTTCCTTTCAGTACAAACTATAGTATGTCAGGAGTGGTTCTGTACATTTGACCGCTATTGCATGCCAGTAAAATGTACGTGAGTATTCTCTACCTCCAGTGTTTGCTCCAGAGTTCAATTTTAATGTTAATCGATTCATCATTGAATGACTTCAATTAATCATGGCATCTGAATCATGGTATAACCGTGATAACCTTCCACCCATTCCTTGGAAAGTTATACTGCCAAAATAAATACCTGCTGTCTGCCTTGCCTGCAAAAACAAACAAACAAAAAAATAGATGGCTGATACTGGAATGAGGCATTGAGAGTGATGAGCACTTTACTGTTGTAGCAGGTCAGCTCAAGAGTGATCAGTTAAAGCAAGGTTGTATGATTTCATACAGAAAATGACGCGATCTTAAAAGCGTTCAGCAAAGGCAGGCTGTTCTGTTTCAGGTCAACCGTTTGTAAATCCTGATGGGACGCCGGCAATATACAATCCTCCCAGTGGCCAGCAGACGATGAGGAGCCAGATGGTGGGACAGTCTCAGCAGCAGCCTTCATCCCAGCAGCCTCAGCAGGTTCAACAGCCACAGCAGCAAATGGCAAGTCACCTTGTCACACAGGTAGGTGTGGTGGCCACAGGAAAAAGAGAAGAAGCTCTCAGGGATACGAAGGATGACCTGAAGGGTAGAAGGGAAAGATGCAGCTAGACAAAATGTCAGGATATTCTTTTCTTTTGAAACAAATGGGGCCCATGATCTGTATTTTCAACATGGATGAAACAGATCGAGAGGGGAGATTCCTTTTTCAGTTCCATCTAAGGGATGGTTTCTTTTTTTAAGAGAACTGCTAAGTGGGTTGGTGTATGACTACATAAATTTATTTTACAAAAATCACCCATGAGTGAAAGCTGAAGCAAATTAGTTCTCATATTAGTGCAGTCTATAATTCTCTCCAGAGAGCCGGGGACTTTTCCCAGTACCTTTCAACAGCAGTGGAGTTGAGTCAAAGAATCAAGCACAAGGCAGGGCTCTACAAACTCTTCAATGTCCGATTACATCAGGCACGAGCTGTGGGTAGCCCACTCTTGGAGCACCCCTGCCCCAGACCGTGGGTCTTCTGCCTGCGCCCTGTGTTCTGGTCATGACCCTGCTCTGAGCTAGAAGCTCTGGAGCTGCAGCAGGAGAGGGGAAGAGCAGTGTAGTTTGGGCACAGTGCCACGGTGTGTTGGCCTTCTGGCCTCTGGGCAGGCCATGGCATGTGGCCAGACGTGGCCGAGCATGGGCAGCAGGGTTTGGGTCTGGTTCAAACTTAGATTTGTGGATTGTGTGCCCACTCTTCCAGAGCAGGCAGAGGAAACTGCTCAAGCAAGAATTCTACACCCTGCTTACTTGCAGAGCAGCCAAGATCTACTATGGTTCTTGTGTGGCTTTGTAATTTGGCCCAGTTTCATCCCAGGTTGTGCAGAAGTACAATGTTTAAATTCAGTGAGGTTGCTTTGATCTTACTGGGACTTACGTGTTTGTGGCTCTTATTTCTTGATTTGGTCTTAGCAGTTTTAGAAGATGCAGGTAGTACCAAACCTGTGTAAGACTCAAGTTAAATGAGAGATTAAAATGAAAGGAGTAGTAAAGCTATTCCAAGGTAATAGCGCTGTAGAAAATTGTTCTTTCACTTAGATAAACATCTGCTCCAAGCTGACAGGCCTGTCTGTTGTTAATGTGCAGCCTGTTCATTGTCAGTTTTTTTTTTTAGCTATTGTGTTCTGCCAAAGCAGCTTTACAATTATTATTCCTTTGCCTATGACACACTCGGAGTTAAATCAGTCATTATAAGCAAAATTCAAATACACATTTACACTGTGCTACTCTTCCATTTTATCTCTGTAAATTAAATGTAGGATCATAATTTGGCTTTGCCTCACATCAGTAATAAGAAAGCGTAGTTCTGTCTTTATTTAATCTAACAGCCATCAAATATATGAAAAAAAGTCAGAAAAATCTGTAATAAAATATTGGTTGGTATAAGGCTAAAATGAAGACTAAAATCGCAGTGCCTGATTTCTTGAACCTGGGCTGGCGATGAGTCATCTGCATTTTCAGAGCTGTGTTTGAGACCTTTGTTCTCAGTAACGGAGTTTGTTGTTATCTATCTCTAAGTAGGTTGTATTTATTGTCTTTCACTGTGTTTATTTTACAGCCTGTTCAGGCAATGCAGCCATCTTCTCAGTCAGTCCAATATCCAGCAGTTTCTTATCCTCCCCAGCATCTCCTGCCGATCTCTCCAACGCAGCAGTTTTCTGTGGTACTGAAGACTGTGATTTCTTTTTTCTTATTTCCTTGAAGTTGGATGTATGAGCATGAGTATACCCGAGAGCCTCTGGGGAGGGCTGCGAGGGGCATCGCATGCCAGAGCCCCATCTAAATCCCCCTTTGCCTTAGCACTTTTTGTACTAACTAGTGTTTTGTAAGAGTATTCCCACTGATTCTGGTTATCTAACCTGGAGGGTGATGTTAGGAGAAGGGCTCTCTACCTGCTTAGCAGAGCCTCCAGAAAAATGTTTTACTGTGCCTGTGATAGGAGCCAGTCTCTCCCCACTTTATATCGAGGGAGCTTAAATTGCTAACTTCAGCATTTGTGATTTGAGTTATCCCCTTTCTATGTCCACAAAGACTGGAGAAGAGACCTCTAGAAATACTTTTTTATTTAATTTTATATTATTTTATCAGCATACTAAATTCACTGCCTGGATTTATTCCCTGATGATAGCAGAACGCCTGGAAAACAAGAATAGTGGTGAACCAGCTGCAGAAGGTGTGGTACGCTATGCATCATGACAAAGCACCAATGGACGTGTATAATAAAAATAAATAGAATGCTCTTCTGGAGTCTGAGTTTGGCTTGGTGCTTGCAGGGCTGAGATTATACTGTTGTAAAATGAAACTGACATTTTAAGAGGCACTACGAGATTTTTTTATGTTATTTTCTCTGTTGCTCTGGTAATCTTGTTTATGACTGATTTTTTTCCCAAGGTAGAGATGTCATGTAGTTATAGTAAGAGATGGAAACAAAGCTGAACGGATCCTTGCAGCTAAAATAATGTTACTAATGCCTGGTTGATGAGCAGTACCATTTAAAGGACAATAAAAACTGTTCCGTGCTGAACAGAAGTTGCGTATCTCAGTGCTAATTCTCTTGAAAAGTGTCTTGCAGGCATCTCAGCTTGCTCTAGTGATAGTCATAGGAAGCTTGATATTTTTAGTGACTAATTTAATAGCGAAACTTCACCAGATTGAATGTCTTCAATATCCATTACATTATATGCACAATGTATAAATTGTAGGGTTTTGAAGCTCTTAGTCTCTGTTGTGCAAATCCAGAGGCATTCCAGGCTCAGTGAACTTTCTTGTTGAATCTGTTTGCCGTCAGTTGCTATCCAGGTAATGAATATCCTAGCTTTTTAAAGAAACAACTTCAGACAGATGATTTATGTGCCTGAATATGGATGTAGGACAATGGTAAAGTTAATAGCATTACTTTCTTACACCACCTGATGATTTGACGGGAGTGTTTAAAAGTGTGGGCCCACATTATGTGCTCTCAGAGCGAGAGTGTGAGTCTCTGTGTGGTCTCTGGTAGTGCTTTCCACAAACAAACTTTTTTTTCCTTATTTTAAGTTTCCTGACAATAAATGCATTGTGCAGGGTGATTCTGGAGAATGAACACCACAGGAATGTGAACGAAATTGAAGCGACAGCTTTTAAAAAGTAGCATGGGTGTTCTAAGTGAGGAGCATTTTTATAGTGCTTATTTGCTATCCGTGAGGAGGTATTGGGAAGGGACCGTAATCTGTATATTAGCACACGATGGGGTTTTATGCTGGATTTATTGCCATGCAGTGTACATTTTAAAGTGAAGTATTGAAAAGTCTTATGATATGAGCACAAACGAAGATGCATAGAACCACATTTGTAAATCTTCAGCCTTCACAAATTAAACTTGAGAGCGTTGATTACGTTGATTAGTATGGATCTTTTTGCAATACTGAACAGATACTGTCTAGAATCCTTGTATTATTACCAGCATGTAATGACACTTAGGTCCATTGACTTTATTTGGTATGTTCATCCTACCATAGATTTGTTCCCCGCCCCCCCAGTCGAGTAAAGTACTTGTTTCTTATCGACATTGAATAAAAAGCCTGGAAATAGAAACTGAAGGCTTAGTGAAGGCTTAGCATTTTTTATCTGCTCTATGTTTACAACCTTGGATTTTCAAAATAGTCCAAAAAGGGAAAGGTCTGCACCTGAATTGTACTGAATTCCTCCTGGGATCATTCTGAAACGCAGGTGAAATTACCAGCATGTGCTTGGCTGAGGAATTCTGTGTTTGAGGGGAGAGGTATTCATAAGGCTATTTTCATGCCCTTTATATTTAAAACATCTTGTTTTGAACACTGTAAAGTTCATTTGTCATTTTGGAATAAAAAGAGGGGGTTGGCAGGGTAAAACCCAAAATAATTGGCTTTTGTGCCAAGCGATGCCATTCACCTTGCAGTCTGGAAATCTGTGTCAAAGCATTTATAGTGATTTTCATTTTAATTGCCTTCATTTTTGTAGATATCCATGCAAAGTTTGGCATGTTTTTGAGCTGAATGATTCCTTTCCCCCTCATGCTCTGTTTGAGCCTATTTTGTTTTGCTAATTTGCGTGTCTACCGCAGACATCGTGTCTACATCATTTTCTTATTGCCTTTTGCCCTGCAGCGAGATGACATGACAACACAGTTTAACCAGATGAGCTTAAGCCGTCAATCGTCAGGAGACAACCCTGAATCGCCTTCCGGTCCTGTCTACCCATCGCCTATCTTGCAGCAGCCTGCCCAGCAGACGGGTTACATTATGGCTTCCCCAAGTCAGCAGCTTCCCCCAGGAGGCTTTACAGGTTCAGGTCCACCAGTATCCCAGCAAGTGCTGCAGCCGCCACCACCGCCCCAGGGCTTTGTGCAGCAACCACCGCCACCTGCTCAGGTAGGCAAAGCCTTCGCTAGCGGTTTGGCATGCTGCTCATTGTAACATCAGAAAGAGAATACAAAAAAAATTACCCAGATTCTAGATGCCCCCCCCGCCTCCCTAGGAGAAAACGAGCAGATTTTTAGGCAGCAGGAAACTTGCAAAGTCTCTGCCATTTCCTGGGCTTTAGCAATTCCTTCCTTATCCTCGAGCCGTTTTCTGAACATACGTTCATACTCCAGGACACATCTGCACATGAATATGAAGGAGGAGGGTGAGTAAATATCCGTAGTCCTTTTTCCCTATATATGTACCAAAAGAGCAACGTGCACATCAGCCCAGGTAGTCATTAATCATATTTAATTGACTTGAACATGTGAGATGTCACAGATTAGTAATTTTAACTGTCTTCCTGAAGACTGATTATGTTTTACTGTTCACTACCAAACATCTCTACTTGTCTCTTGGGTACCTTTACAGAATATTGAAAGTGATGACTGTCAAGAAGTAAAATGCACAGATAACTTTCTGGCCCATTTTCAAGGCATACACTTTAAAAAGCCAAATTTCTTTATCCAGTTATAGATAACTTCATTTAAACTCTACTTTAAAGTGGTATGAATAACATTTCTCATGTTTCCATTTTATACTTTGGAAGAAAATATATGAAAAATAAAGTAAAAAAAAGTCACTGTTTCTTTTAATGTAAAAGTAGTGTAAACCGTACTATTTTGTTTTTGGTTTCTCACTTGTTACTGAAAATCTCTAATTGTGTTTGTTAATGAGATTCTGTATTGCCACACTAATGAAGAATTTATACTGTTACAATGTTTTAAGTGGGCTAGAGATCTAGTTAATTAGATCACTAATTAACAACAAAAGAAATCTGAAGACCGCTGGATGGTGACATCCATAGTTTCTGTAGTTGGAAACGTCGCAGCCATTTTTTCTGAGAGAAGAGAAGGCTTGCGTAAGATAATTTTTAAGGAGATGAACTTCAATATAATGTGATTTTTTTTCAAAATTTAAAATATTGCTAGACAAAGACTTCACTGTTTGCCAAATGTAGCATATTTAAAAAAGATTTTGGGAGGTAAAAACGACGTGAAGAGCACAATCCCGTGATGAATCCATCTCCCCATCTAGACTGTGCCTCATAAGTGAGTAAGTAGAGGCTGTCCGAGCTTCTCTTCTCATGTGCAACCCCCCAGTGCCCTCAGTGTTTTCAAGCACCATTTAATCAAACCTCATGGCACTTCCAGTGAACCAGATAAATGTGAGCACCTCCATTTTACAAGCTGTCACGGCAGCAGGCGAAGCGGTGTGTTTTCAGCCCTGCCAACCAGGGTCTGCTGCGGGAGCGAAGGGGTCTGCAGAATCGTGCTGCTCTCCGTGGCAGGGGACCCCGCACCACTGCCGCCTCCTCTCTCCACTCCAGTGAGGCCAGGTTTGCAGACCACCCTGGGGCCTCTGCTAGACCCCTCCTCGGCTGACTTTGTGGAGGCAGTTTCTGCGGGTTTGCTGCCGTTCCTGCCTGCCTGAGGCTGAGCCTTTGCCACCTGGGGAGCGAGCGTTGGATTTCACCCTCGCGTGTGCAGCAGGGTGCAGGGTTTTGGCTCAGTTTGGTGTAGTGCTTCTTTGTGAAGCTGTTTTCTCATATTAATACTTACTCTGGTGCAACGGGAGAGACAGATGAGCTTCTTCAGAGGACAAGTGATGAGGAGGTGCCTCTTCATATATAGGCTGCTGTAGAACTGGTACTGTACTGTCTTACGGCCACTGTGCCTCCGTCCATTCCTCAAATACGGTACATACTGGCGCTTCCCTCCTACATTGTAACTTTCCACTTTGATAGAGAGGGAAGAAAAATATCTTTTGGGTTTGTAGTAACTTCATTTACTTCACTGGGGAGTAGTTTGTCCTCAGGAGGTGCAGAAAGACAAGAAACTCTGTGCTGTCAGCTTCCTCTGCACCGCACGCACCATTCATCTACAGCTTGTCGCTGTTCCAAACGATCTTGTCAGATACCTGTGTGGAAGAGGGCATGGGGGGGATCAGTCCCTGCTGTCTGTGTCGCTGTACCATGAGCTTGGTCTGCCAAGGGAGAGGGGGCAGCAGCTCTCAGCATCTGCATGCACGGGTGGGAACTTCTGATGGACGATTCAAGTTTTAATTCATTTTCTTCAGACCTAGAATGCGGCACAGTGGTTTACATACTACTTGTAGCACATGTGTGGCAAATAGGGGATCCCACTTATGAAAAGATGAGCAAAGCCTTGGTCAATAGCAGTTCCTCTGCCCTAGCAGCTCAGCTTTCTGTGCGGGGCAGCTAGATACCGACACCCTGTCCTGTCCTGTCCTGTCCGTGGCAAAACTTCACTGCGGCAGTGGCTGTTGGCAAGCTGAATCACCTGTTACTCTTTTGGGCTTAGAAGCAATAGTAAGGCTGCTCTCATATGGCAAAGCAGGTGGTCTGAGACAGACTGAAAAAGAAAAAAAAAAGGCAATAAAATTGGTAATGCATGCAAAATATTATGTGATGCATTAATCAATGCAATGCAATCAATGTAAAAGCACTTTTATATCTTAAATGTTGCTATTGAATTTATACCAGTAAAAAAGAGGCTTGACGCTAATGGCGAATTGGTTCCTGTAAATGCACTGCTGATAGGGTTCTGTTGGGTTGGCTGTGGGGCTTTTTATGCTGTTGGAAAATATCAGAGCAAGGAGAACTTGGGTGGAGGTCCTGCGAGTATGATCATTTCCTTTGGGAGCTGAAAGGAGGAGAAAGAAACTCTCTCCAAGCCTACAAATCCAAAGGTGCTGCATTTAGATCATTAGCTTTTGTATTAAAGTTCAATTAACATAGCTCTGCAGCTGTGCTGCAAGGTTCTCTCTCCCAGTCTGCACCCAATCAGAAGCAGACTGGGTTTGAAATGACGTGCCTAAGAAGTGGTGAGAGGACCACTTGCATTTCTTTTGCCACTTCTTTCATCACAGCTGTTCCCCAGCTTGACAACAGAGTCATGATTTAATAACCTGAAAATAATGATCTGTCTTTGTTCAGCCAATTGAAAACAAAAAGCCAAACCCAACCATTAGTCTGAGTTTGCTGAAAGGGACTTTTACCGGCAAATTCCTGTTTTTGCTGTCTGTATCCCAAATATCAAAGATACATCTTCACTTTCTCTGTTTTCTTCTATTTTCAATTTCCTTCTCTTTGTGATGGTTCTTCTGTAGCACTTATAGGCCCAGGCACTTCAACAAGGGTCCACGTTGGGTTTTTGCAGCATTCTCTCATTGGTGCTTGTCATTGCTCTGCCTTTGCAAATGAAGAAATGGGAGAACTGCGAGTACTATGCCAATGGGAAAGCATACACTCCCTTTAAAATTATTTGCACCTCTGACTCATTCTTTGTGGAAGCTCTACCGGCAAAATGATGTCCAGAAGTGAGATGGCGTGAATTCTGGGAGGGTCTGAGAGAAGTAATGCACATGATGAAGCATTTTTCACCCAAATGAATTTTATGTCATCGTTAATTTTAGCTGTCTCTTTGCAGAAGTCCCCTCCTAGACAGTCCGTAGCTACCATAAGACAAAATCTTTATTCATAGCACGTCACCTCTAGGTGAAAAAGGCTGGGGAGTCACTGCAAGTGAGTGGATCTTTCCTTGATGATCTCAGAGTATTGGAGGACATGCCTGCAGTTGTTGGAACACAGGCCATTGTTTTTTTAATACTGTTACTGTGATTATTATAGAGGATGAGGGCAGGGAAGAGAAGAATCCTTGAAGAGCAGCTCACCCCAATCAGTTAGGTACTGGTAGGAAATGGCACCTCTGTGTGTCTGTAGATCATTGTGGTTTCTGTTGTCTTCACTCCCATTTATGCAACTGTAGTTGCCATTAGCACTAGTGTTAGCATCACTAATCGTCTGGATAAAGGTATTAATCCAAAACTAACTGGATACCACCAGTGTTAAGTGACGGTGGAATACCTGTCAGATGGCAGAATCAAGCTGTAAGTTGGTAAGGAGACAGGTTAGAAAAGTAAAATCAACCTGAAACGTGGAGAAATCCTGTTCCTACCATGCGGATATAAACAACATACCTGTGAATTTAAGGGATACTCTTAGAGGGCGGTCTGAGGGTAATGGGTGTCAAACTGTAGGTGGACTGAAGAAAAAACAACAGAAAGCCAGTGCTCGATTGAGTCTCTGCCCATCATCGAGAGACAAAGCACATCAGAAGGCGGAAAGAGTAATACCTCTTTGTGCTGTTTCATGAGTGTCTCTGAAGTGATGTGCCCAATCCCGCTACAGTTAAATAAAGAAAATGCTATATATGAGGGAAAAAATGCAGATGCATTGGAATGGTCAGCCTACAGACAAGGAGGGTATTCGCCTTCAAAATAAGAATATTCATGGGGGTAAGGGTCATCTGTCAACTATTTTAAGGGTAGTGATTAAAGAGGGGGGGATTTTTCACAGTGTCCAGGATTAAGATCAAGAAACAATGCTTTTAGACTAAAGAAGGCAGCATTTGTTTAGGTTATGGTCTTAGAAGGGCATTTTTTAGTTTTATTTTTTAAAAGTAACCATATAGCTGTGTTGGCTTGGTTGTTAGTGTAGTGGAAACTTCCTGGTTCTGTAAACGAGATATGTTATAGTAGCAGAAGGTCCAAGGTTAGATGGTGCATTCACATGGGAAAACAATTCAAATATAATCTAGTGTGTCAGTAAGCTGCTACAGAAATGTAAAGTTTTTTGTTGAAGAACATATAAGTAGAGGTGTTAGTAACACTGATGTAATGAGAAACTGAAAAATTCAAGAGGGTCAGAGTAGACAATGTAAGTCTCTGATCCCTCTAATTCCACTGTTCACGAAAGTAGTACCAGAAAGGACAAATAACATGTTTCAACTACTGACGTGGAGATGTACTCAAGATAAATGAAAATGGATCCTTCCAGACCCTTCAACCACCAAAGACTTGTTTTATCCATGTCTGTATTTTATATCAAGCCCTTCTTTTAATGTCTGATATCTTTAAAAAAAAAACAAAAACCACACAACCAAAAAACACTCCCCAAAAAAACCCCACAAAAAAATCAACCAACCAGTCGGAAAAACCTTATACCTCTTCTCTGCAAGTCATGTGTGCATGATTACTAGCAAATACATCCATTAATCTTTCTAAATGAAATGATTTTCTTACCCAGTACTCCTCCTACTAATATTTTTCAGGCTGATAGATTGCAGTCTGATAAGCTTCTAAATAGGATATGTAACAAATGTATTCCAATGAACTGAGAAAATGAGAGGAAGGGAGAAAGCCCTTTAACTCTGGGGTGTTATCTGCATGATAAAAACAAGTAAGTGTTTCCAAATTACTCTGAGTTCTTCAGTGTATGCATATGATTTTTTGCCAAGCTTGTTCAGCTATAAACCTCACTTCAAAACCTGTACTCTTTAGGCTAAATTTTAAAGTTAAAACCTCCATGCTCTTCCCACAAGAGATAATTTGCATTGTTCTCATATGCTTCTATATTTTGAAATATCTAGGAGCTTGTCTGCACAAGGAAAATGAGGAAGTTGAGGATACGTCAAATAAATTTAAATCCTTTAAGTGAGATTAAGCTGTAGCGAGGATAAGTGAGGGTATTTCCAGAGGGGTTTAATATTCTTTGATTTGTAGAATACAGTAATAGAAAATAAAGAATATTTGAGAGGATGTCCACTCTGTTCCCTTGCTCCAAGGCAGGATCAGCTATTTGCATTGACTTTATTTAGGCTGAGTCTTCTCACTTCTTTTAAGTCTCCTACTGTAGAGGTTTCCACAAGATGAGGTTATCACACTAAACTTGTCTGATCCCTTGCTTACACTGCTATGATATTTAAGGAGCGATTTTTTCACCATAAATGTTTGGGTCAACTGTCTTGTACCTTGTGGCTTTTCTTTGCAGAGAAACAGATTTATCATGATTTTGTCCATTTTACAGAGGCATTTTGCTTTTGTCACTTCAGTCTCTAACAAAACAGATGACTCCAGGGCAGGCTGTAGCCAGTGGGTGTCAATTGGTATTGTCTGGAGGGAGGATAGCTTACAACATTTTCCAATCAAACATTGTTGTCTTTCTGGTATTTGTTTGATTCTGACTGATATTAGTGGGGAGGGGGGCGGATAAGGGGAAAAAAAAATTCCATTGCTTCAAGAGAAAATGGATAGACTTTGAAGAATGAATGGGTATTCAGCCTCTTGAGTGGCAGGTGATATTGACAGTCAGTCTGCGGTCTTCACCAACATGGCTGAATCCTGCTTTGTTGATCCTGATACTTTACCCACTACAGTTACCTGTTTAGTAGTGTGTTACTTGCCAAATTAGCCATATGTATCCTCTTCTGACCTCATCTTTTATAGCTATGCCTGTTCTTTTTCATCTGACATTATCTCTAGGAAAATTTCTGATCTTTCTTATGATGTGCTAGCAGTTTACAAAAGAATGGAATTAGTTTTACTCTGCTAATACTTTATGGGTGATCAAGCTGAATGAGCTGTTCCACGAACATGCCCTCCATGGAAATAAAAGTGGCAAAACCAGTTCTTATTTTCATATGAAAAGAAGGAAAGCATTTGCTATGTCCGAGTAGAATAAATGCTACTCATGAACAAAAAATTCATTGTATGATTTATAAAGGAGTGCTGACAGACGTGGCCGAAAGTCGCGAGAGAAGCAACGTTCTCCCAAGCCTGTGCTCCTCTGCAGTTTGTTGATACCATAATTTGCTGAACTCTGTCAGGTACCTGCAGCATCCACTGCAGCTGAAAATGAAAAATTTTGAGTGCTTTGAACTTGCCGAGGGTCAGTTGAGAACTGTTTATCTCAAATAACTCGGTAATGGTGGTATAGCANGTATAGGAAAAATCTTTAGCTCCAGTCACCCTCAAACTTCTATGTTCACCTACATGATAAGGTGTTGTAGTACATGTTGCTCTATAATGACAATAATAATAGAAAAAAGCCCACCTAGCAGAATTTACTGACTCAATGCCTACCCTGAGCTCCTGCAAGAAAACAACTATGATTGTTTTTTGAACTGTAATTGTATTCACACCAAATGTGAGAGAGGCTTTACAGGAAAATGTTCATGTGAGGAAGGATGTAGCTATTAAACAAAAGCGTGAATTTAATAGTTGTTTCTTGTAAGTGTTAAGGCACACACACTCCATCTTTCTCTCTGTCTCACTGCTGTATATTTTTATTCCAGGCTTCAAATTGACCATTTTCTCCAGATTTCAGTTAATGGTTCGACATGCTGTGTATATGTATTATGTTGATACGGAAGGTGTTGTTTGCATCCATGTTTCTGCAGCATTTGCTATTTTACTGTGATTTCTTTGGTATATGTGTGTAGGTTTTTATGTGTCCTGTATGTTTTTGTCTCTTTCAATTAAAATTCTTTCTTCTGTTTCTTAAAGCATCTGAGAAGAAATTTGGACACTGATAGTCCTTTTCCTAGCAAAGCTGAAAGCAAGGAGCAGTTCTTGAAAAGACACAATGCAAACCTCTCCACTACTGTTACCACCAATATCCTTGACTTGACCTTTTGCTCCCCTTCCACTTCTGTTTTATTTTGTGAATCTTTGAGCTTTAGAGTCCGTAGTTAGCTGCTGTTCTTTCATTGCAGATGCCAGTGTATTATTACCCATCTGGTCAGTACCCTACCTCAACAACTCAGCAGTACAGACCCATTGCCTCAGTTCAGTACAATGCACAGCGGAGTCAACAGATCCCACAGACTGCACAGCAAGCAGGTATTTACATCTGTTACTCATTTCTTCAGCTGCTCGCAGTGCCTTTGCTAGTGAAACTTATTGGTTGTGTTTTAATTTTGAATTTGAACAGCGCAGGAGAAAGCTGGTCGCTGTTCTGTTTGAAAATATGGTGAAAATTACAAATTGAGAAACCCTTTGCTTGGAGATGCCGAGCAATGGAAGAGCGGAGGTTGCGTTCTCCGCTGCTGTCCTGCACGCGGTGCCATGTCCTCAGTGTCCGTGCTCCACGTGACCGGGCACAGAGAGAGCCGGGAGGAAACCGATGTGAGCAGTCACATTGCATGTTCAAGCCAACCATCGCGGTTCGTTCTGCATCATGCAAACTCCCCAAAAGTTTCTAAGACTCTACATGGTGGACAGGTTTGCACTGGTGCACAAAGGGCTGGTCGTGCTCCACCATCTTCTGCTCTTCTCGAGCCCAAGGAGCGGCAGGGTGGTCCGTGTCATTGGTGCCCATCAGCACCAGCTCCCTGCAGAGACATGCGGCTGGAAGGGGGGCCGTTACACTGTAAGAGAGTGAGTAGCAGGTCTCACAGTGAACCGGTCTCTTTTCCTGCTGTGTCATGCCACTCCTGATGACACCAAAGTAAAAGGGACATGGGCAGAGTTGGGTTGGTGCGTGTTGGGGGAGGGCAGGGGTTGTGCTCGTGAAAGGGTCCTTGCATTTCAAGAGAATAAACACTTATTTTGGTTTTGGAGGGGTTTTTTTCTAAGTTATTGACTGTCTGTTTCTTCAGTGCACACCTCGCCTCACAGGGTGTCTCAAACAGTAACTCCAAGGTGTGTGGGGGGTGTTGTTCACCTGTAGGGCTTGTAAAGACAGACGTGCCAGGTAGGACAAAGCATTCATCTTTCTGTTGGACTTTGCCAGAAACCCTTCTGAATGGCAAAGCAGGTTCCCTGCAAAGGCATTGATACGAAAGTCTTTTAAGATGCAGCTCAAGAGCCCAGACGCGAGACGTGAACAAGACTTACAGGGTCATCCAGCCCGTCAACCTGTCTCTGTAATGCGACTGCTGGCAATTTTGTTCACATTCTCTCAGGCGCTCAGGGAGACAAAGACACAGCAAACACAGCTATAACTAAGCAATTGATTACTGTTTGGGTTTTTTTTTTTAAGCTGTTTTAATAAAATTGGTGGCATTTTGATCAGTGTCGGTGGTGACTGACTGTGTCTGCTTTCATACATTCGTATTTATACATTCCTGAGCAGGAAAGGGATGAAATATTGCGCAAAGGTCGTCTGTCTCTTCTGACTTCTCCTGCCTGACAGTCTGGTACCGCATTTATTATCTCTATATAGTGGGTCTTTGAACCTAAGTGCAAATCAACTTGGATGACATTATCTGCATCTGCTGCGTTGTTATAAAACCATATTTATCAGTTTAATGCTACGTCCATAGCATAGTGGAGATTACAGTAAATGAAGTGCACAAGAGATGGTCTGAAGCACTTGAGTGGTGTTCTGGAGAAGATCCAGCTATTTGAGCTTCAAAAATATATTGTAGCACAGGAGCTGTTATGTTGGAGTACAGACAATGCGGAGATGCAAATGCTAATTTTGTTTCTGTGTTTACTGCATTGTTTTCCTTACATGTTTGGAAAACATGAATCAAGGAGTTTGTGTAGAATCTCTAGCACGTCAGTCTTTTCCTATGATTCCCTCTTTCAGCTGCCTGCTCAGTTGGAAACATTATTCTTATCTCTTATTTAAAAATGAAAACGTTGCAACTATGGTTTAGACTCCCTGCTGTGGCGACGATTTTAAGCCTTTAGCTATTCTCAGAGACTTGGCTGAGAACAGATTCCTCAAGCTGGTTCATACCTTTGGGCTTGGATAGATGCTTTTCCGTATTGGTTGTCCAAGCGTGTGATAGGGGTGCTAGGAAGCAGCTTACAGTTTCTTACAGATCTCATCTTGGAGATGATGTAAGGATCATTCAGATTTCTGTTCTGCTGCATCCCTTGGCATTTGGAAAATAACTGGCATTCCAAAATGTCACATGATCTGTACTAAAATAAAAGAGAAATTAAAGTAATAGGATATATTATAGTATATATTATTTATGCTACAGATTTATTGCAGGAGGTTCACTGTAACCACTGAGACACCAAAAAAACAAATGATTTGGTGATGGTTTCAGGTGGTTTCATGCCCAATGTTGCTGCATCTGCTTTTCTTCCCGTCAGCCTGTGCACCCACATACATTTTGCTCCTTGTGTGCCCTGCTGCTTCAGCCCACCTGCAAAATCCTCATCTCTTTTGGCTCCTTTTCGATGCCCGGTAGCTGCTTGCTGGGCAGGAGACGGTGTTGTGGCACTGCAGCAGAATGACTGGTGACACCTAAACAGCGCAGACAGCTCATGGTGGGAGGGCAGGTGAGCTGTGACACACTTCTCTTTCAAGCCACTGATTTTTATGAAACTTTAGAAATGCCATTTCTTTGCAGCTTCCATCTCTGTGTCAGATGTGATAGAAATTAGATGACAAGCTCAGTAAGTTTCTCTGTGAGTTATTTGAGGGAAAGCTGGTAATCACGCTCATATTTCCTTCAGCAACCAGTTTTAAAAAAACAAAACACAAAACCTCAAAAAAACCCTTTTAAACCTTCCTAGAAACTTGTACACGATTGGAAAATAGCAATCAACAAGAGAGTGTTTCAGACTGCAGTTTCCCTTCCCACGCAGGCTCACCTTCAGCTCGGAACATGAGCAGGTTTTGCAGGAGTCTGGGATAACTAGGGGCAGGAGAATGAAGACACGAAGGAGAACTGATCTGAAATGGTTTCCCCAAAAGACATCGCAACACATGCTGCTGGTGCTTCGGAGAGAGGATGGCTGCGGTGCAGGCAGCCCTGCGGGAGCCCAGGCTGTCTGCCCGTACCTGCCCGCTGGCTTGTACAGCAGCATGAACAGGGAGGCAGCCGCAGCCTGGCGGCTCGGAAGATGTTTTATCAAAATAAAAAAGTTTGCCTGCTTGGGGGAACGTTTGGAAGCTTTCAAAGTAGCAGCAAGGAGTTCAGATCTTACTTTCCCCACTTTGGGCTGCAGAGGTCAAAGTTTGATCTAATGCCAGCAATTTGTTTTCATTTTCCTTAAAAAAGGTCTCTTCAGGAGCGGAGCGGTATTGATGACTTTTACAGCAAACGGCTAAAGTAAAATGTCAGCACAGCATCTCTGGTGGCCAAGGGAGCCTGTACTCTCTCATGGCTCTGGAAGGAGAGCAATATTAAGTTAAAATGGCTCCAGGGCAGAAAAAAAGATGAGCTCACCTAAAATTAGATTAGCGCTCTGGCAGCAATAAATCATTTGGAGAGAAGGATGAGAACTTTTTTGTGTGTTTATTTTGTATTTTTTATTTTTTTTCCTAAAGTGCTGGCTTGTATGAGAACAGAAGTGACCATTTCTGGAGGAAGCCTGCTACAAAGAGAGTTGTCCATGAGGATTTTATTAAAAACCTCTGCCATTTGAATGATGTTCATTTCTGTTCAAGCCAAAATATGATACCTGATCATGGGGTAGCACTGATCTGTAAACAGAAATACTTCTATTTCACTCAGCTACATACCGTTATTGCTTTTCAGTATGCTTCTTTTGCACCATTCTTGAGTCCAGAGTGTTGCTGTTGAGTGGGGCCAGGGTCAAGCCGGTGTCTGTCACGCTGTGGCATGCATAGGACGTCGCAGATGGATTCTTAGGACATGTTCAGGCAGCTGTTCTCAAAAACAGTATGCTTATTTTTCAGACTATTTGGGTAGGTTGCTCTTACTCATTTCTGCGCTCTATAACAGATGATGCTTAAGATACTGTGACATGACTTGTTCAATAACCACACAGACAAAAATATTTCAGTACTCCCATCTAGTAGTACTCTATAAATTGCACGTTTAGTATCATCAGTATTTCATTTTTCAGTAATTATCTCTATACTGATAGTTTCAGAAGCTTTCAATCCCATTTATTGTGTTTGAATAGAAAATAGAGATATACTGATGATAAATCACTAAGGATTTGTATTTTAGCATGATAGCAATGTGTTATTTTATATCTGTGTCTCTATTTTCTCTCGTTATAGCAAGTGCTGTGCACTTCGAGGATTTTTCGTCTTTAAAGTGCTTCATAAACATGAGCTGGATAAGTGCATGAATATTCCAGTGGGATATGCAACTGTTCTTAATGCCATTCACAGTGAACAAGCTGCAACAAATTACATGATTTTTTTTCTGCTTTGGTTCATTGTTGTATGTCTGTCTTGTGTTCCGGATAATTTCATAGTGCAACAGTTATTTTATGGAAAAAATAATATTTAGATTCTGTTTTGGGACATAGTTCTAAAAGGCATTTAGCTTGGTTGCTCATACAGTTGTAAGGTAAAAATCTGTGGCATGTGTTTTGCATCAGTAACGAAGATCATCTTTTGAGCGTTTTGAGCGAAGATTATCTGTAGTGTTTATTTGAAAAATCTTCCAGTCATAAGTTTACACTGTAATATTTGTAGAGAAAATGTGATAATATTTAGCGTAGTTGGGTGTCTTTAATTCCTGCAATTAAGTAATGATTTTAGGATTTCTCATGCATTTGAGAATAAACAAATATTGCCATTATAACCTGATTCAGTGCCCAGGTAGCACAGGGAGGCTCAAATTGCATAGGAAATCTCTGCTTTTTCCTAAAAGCAGAGTAGTTGGTTGTTTACAGTAGCATCATGGACAAAAGGAAGTCGTTATGAGAGGAAAATATATATCTGAACACTACCTGGGTGTAGAGTCCTTTCTTAATAAGTATCCGTGGATCTTCTGTAAGCAGCAAATGTCTGTCTTGAAGGAAAGGTAGTATTTCTGATGGAGTACTGTATTATTAGCCTTTAAAGCTTCAAGTAAGGAAAAAGAGGTAATTGTCTCTTTAATGCATCTCTGAAACAAATTTTAAGCAAAGACAAAGTGTAGCTTAACAGAGTCTAGAAATTTGATTAGGTAGAAGTCAGAGTCAAATTTACAATGAAATACTGAATTTTTACTTAATTTAATCATTTAGGTGTCAGCATAATTGAAGAGTGTTATCTTCCAGTCTTTTTCATCCTCTTTGTCTTCTGAAAGCTTTTGTCACTATAAAATGATACTGAGAGAAAGGGGAAGGGAAATGTGCAGCACTAAAAAAAAAATTTGGTTTGTTATCATGGTCATTAGAGAACCTTATAAAGAAAGATTGCAGCTTCCCGCCTTCGTTAGCAACCTGACAGGAGCTCATGGTCCATAACAGATTTGTTTGCATAATTCCATCTATAATTTCTGTGCTTATATAAACATAAAAAACTTCAATTTTTAAGTGTCTAATTATCTGAAGAAACTATTTCTCCAACAGTAATTGCTTACTGCGCTATTGAAGCAGGTTCGTACTGAAGGTTTCCCTCTGCGTTTAGTGCGAAATTTTTTTTACAGCGGATGCTGCTGCTTCTGAAAAGCATTGCAGGGGTTGTGTGTCTCATTTTTACAGGGGCTTGACAGGAACAGGAGGGACAGAGCCCTACTGTTTTAGGTACTTAAGTGTAGTACCGCTTTCGTTAATGTTGATGTAAGGCTTTGGAATTTAAAAGCGTTTTATGAAATGGTAGGGCCAGATCAAGACAGAGTTTGCTGCAATTGCAGTAGGAGATCAAAGTTCAAAATTGTGATCTTGAAGTGATCCACATGTATATTACTAGTTTCTGTCCAAGTATTTTATGTTTAAGTTACCCAGAAACTTAAATCTTTACCTAGAAGCGCTTCCATTTTGACAGTGGGGAGTATCTTGGACCAAGAGCATCTGCAAGGTAGAGCTAAGCACTCCTCCTGCCAGCTGCCTTAGAGACTTCTTCTGATGGGTGTGCCATGGAAGGGCTTGTCGCAAACCTAGGGGGCTGTTCTTCAGGCTTGTTCTTTTGTGGTTTGGTTTGTTTTTTTCGAAAATCACATCTGGAGGAGAAGGAGCCCTTGTTTGTGGCGGTGGTTTTATTTTTTTAATTTGATTTTATGATCTGGTTCCAACTTTAGGCATTCCAATGGTGTGAGAAACCCAGATACCTTGGCCTGTGAGGATTTTAACCCATGTTGTGCACAGCAGGGGAAATGCTTGCCAGGTTCCCTGCTGTTTGGGGACATTCCCCGTGTTTCTTACAGTGCTTTCTTTAAAGATGTGAAGGAACAGAGAATTAAGTGCATGAAAAAGAAGGGCATAAAGCAAGAAATTTGCTTGGTTCTGACTATACATTCTATATTCTTTTTTTTGCAAGTTTAAGGTCTTGCTTTTATAGTATTTCACTGTTGTATACAGTATATGATTAATATCAGCTCCAAGACCCATCCACCTCCTCAGTGTTTCCTATTAGCTACCCACAGGGAGTTTCCTACATTGAGCTTTGCACCCTGGGTTTCATTCCCCTGCTGCTGGAGGAGGGGTCCGTGACTGAACATTGCATACGAGACTTTTCAGAAGCTTGCTGGGAGAGCCAGGACTTGGGCTTAAAAGTTTTAAAATTTCTAGTCTTAGGAACACTAAATCCTGTTGTCCTTCTGACATTAAGCAATAGTGCTGCACCAGTACTGAAACAGCATTCAGTTTTGCAGAATATCTGTAATTTAAATTAATAGCAGAATTAATACTATCACACTTCCTGCAGTGTGTATTTGATTCTGAAAATTAAGAGGCAAAATCACTTTTGTCAAAAAGCTTTTTTCTTCCTCAAATTACTTGTTTAATTATTCAGTATTCACACCAAGAGAGATCAAATATCGAGGGAAGAGAACACTGGTAGGCTCAACAGCCATAAGAGTCTTAAGACAGGCATTTATTTGTGGTTTTCTTTCAAGGCTTCTCAAGTTTTATTCAACTTCTCTAGCACTAATTAAAATGTGAGCGATTTCTGACAGTGTTCCTGGGGTTTCACACTAAAATACAGACTTCTAAATTTTTTATGTTTTATTTTTAGGGAATTAGTATGTGTTAATCTCATGGCAGTTAATGCACAGGAACAAGCAGAGAGAGAAAAGATTGTGACAGCATTGTGCAGTGGATAGGACTTCAAAATAGGCTCTGTAAAAATTGCAGAGGCCACACTAAGATGTAGGGAACACTCTAAGGTATTCAACAATGTCCACAAAGAATCTTTGTATTTCTGTCTTTTCTTTGCCAAAGAGTGTCATACATCATCTCTATTGCTAATTCTGTGTTGGATCAATGCACAGTGCTCCCACTGCTTGCGATGGATTTTTCCAGCACTGAATAATGGAGAGATTTATACTGTGGTCCTTGAGAGCAAAGACAGATGTCATCTTTTCTTTTTTTCAATTTTTTTTTTTTTTTCCCTTTTCTGATGCCATCCTGCCATTGCTAGAACTAGTGGAGCCCCACCATCGACTGAAATGCTAGAAGGGTTCTCTGGAGGGACAAAGGCCGTCTCCAGCTCTGCTTTAGGCATGCTGCTCACAGTAGGTCTGTAGGCTTTGGGGCTCAGTTTTCCATAACTTCCCTGCAGATGAAAGCATGCAATGGGATGGAGAAGTGCAGGAGGGCTTTTGGGTCTAGGCTAACAATTGAAGAACTACTCCAAATGTACACCAGAGATCTGCACTGCAGGGGAGGGACGCACTTTTGCCTTACAATTACTGTTGACTGAGGATTTAAGAATCGAAGCACACTTTGCAGTTGTAAAACTTAATAGAATAGGACACTTCTTTAGGCTGGGATGCGGCAGAAGTAATGTGTGTGAGTATGAGCTGCCTGGAAGAAGGGCCACGGCACGTGCTTGGTGTTAGGGTAGAGGAACTCAAGAGCAATGCCCCAGTAACTGAAGGAGTGTAAAAAGGTCCCAGTGCCTTTATCTGGAATTTGTTCAACCTTTGTTGCAGTCAGTTGCTGTTTGCCGAAACTGTCTGCAAGAATAGCATCCCTTTGCAATTGCAAGAACCTTTTCATTTTGACTCACCAACGTTAGATATATGGAGTGTATGCATTTGTATGGCAAGTGAGCAATTGTCTTAATTTCTCTTTCGTTTGTTTACAGGTGAAATAAGGCTGATAGTGTGGGTGTGTGAAGGAGGCAGCTCTTGAGTCTTTCCAAAGAAAGGAGCTGGTTTCCTTAGCAACAGGCAAGGATATGCGATACCTCTCCAAATAGTTCGTCACCTCTTCCCCAGGTCCTGCTCTCTGTTGCAGCTCTCTCGTTATGCACCAGAGCAGACAGCATGCCTGCAGCATGAGCTAATTGTAATGCATGATGGCTGGTAGCTGTCATTGGTATTGGACAGAAAATAAAAAAAAATTGAATTTGCTGTCTGAGTGTCTGGTTCTAACAACAGCTTGATTATTTCTGTTATTACTAGTGATGCATAGTCCCTGCTGAGGTTTCACTTCCACTAGGTATCACTGGCATTTATCATTATGAACAATAAGGATAAATGCAGATTTTCTTGCTGCAGACTCTGCTGAGGCTTCCTTCATGGCTGATAGGATGTAGATTGAGAAGGGAAAGAGGTGATTCTTTACGCGGCCTTTGCTGCCAGTCTAAAGACCTAGCCGTAAATGCAGGTCATTTTACGTTCATTCACTCCACAACTGACAAACAGAGGTTGGTTATTACCATTCAGAGCTTCTCTTTCTGCTTCTGTTCATGTGCTGGTGGCAAGACGTGACTATATCCTCATCAGAAATGTAATTTGCAGGATGGAGAGACAAATAAGCACACTACTCAATATGTTGAACTGAAATTCCTTTTTTACACAATGTTTTTTTTAGTATTTTGAGTCCCTAACCCAACCGTACCCGAATAATGGGAAGTTAGGTACCCCAGTTTATCTGGAAGGAGCTGAGATTAGAAGTAGTGTAACACATTTTCTTTCTCTATTTTTATGTATTTAATTTAATTTTTGTTTTAAATGCAGTTTCCAGATCCTAATGTCTTAGTAACAAATAATATGACTACCGTCATACCAGTGCTGAAGAACAAGGAAAGGAGAAGAGGCCAATCCGTGCAATAATGATTTTTGTACCGTAGTCGTATCAAGGAGTTACAGCTAGCCTTGAGAGCCCTCTGTGCTGAGAACTGTATATTTCTCTTTCACCCCTGAGATGCAGCACAGAGCTTTCATCCAGGGATAAAGGAATATTAAGGTAGGCACCGTGGTGGCCATCCAATTCAGGGCTGTTGTCCATCTCTAACAAGTTCCTTAGACAGCTTAGGTAAATCAGAAAAAGAAGGAAAAAGCTTTTACTGTGGCAGCTGTTCATTCATTCACTACCTGTGAAATGTTGGGCACCCAGATTTCCCACCGAGTGCTGAAAACGGTAAGTAGCTTATGGGATCATACATGTAGGATCCCGAAGTGTGTTTTCCTAAATATGAGTTTTTGTGGAATAATTAATATTTTTTGCAAGCATTTGAATCTTCTCATCATCTTCAGTTTTGATGTTCCTTATATTTGCTTATACAATGAAAACCCACAACCATCATGAGTAGTAGACTTTGCCTGTAAATAACAGCAGTCTTTGAGATGTTGTGCATCATTTCTTTCTGAAAGAGCTTAGCCCTGTGGCCTTACTTAAGGAAAAAAAAAAAAAAGGCAGCCATTTCTTAGCAAGCAGATATTTAGGCTATATATATATATTTATCCTTGCTCTTTTTGTCAGCCTGTGTTATCAAAACAATTTGTTATACTTTTCAGCACTGTCCTCAGGGCTTCCAAGTAGCATGCTGGTAAAACAGAACATCTTCAACAGCATCTGCTGAACAATGCTGCATTTCCAGTTTGCTCTTTGTTGAGAGCTACCTTTCACCAGGTACTGAGGCTGCAGGAGTGCAAAAGACCGGATTTTTACAGGTTCTACAAAGTACCACTTCATAGAAAAAGCAAAAGAAGGGAAATGTAATAGGTTATAAGAAGCATTGTGCTACTTCAAAATGATTGCTGCTTTAATAGTTCCTATCAAACGGCAATTTTAATTCTGCCTCTATTGGAGAAATAGAAAGCAATTAATCTTTTGTAGCACATTGTGAAAAATAGGGGCTTAAGCAGTATCTCAGTGAGGCTGTTCCTTCACTTAACCTTGAGCTGGGCAATAAATAATTATAAATGCAGCTACATTGCAAGGCAAAAGTAATTTGGTGAAATAGAATTATCATATAATGCAGGAATTGGAAATCTGAATTGGGTTTCCTGATGTTCTTTGTCCCAGAAAAGCGTGAATTTGTCTATGATTTGTGTGTAAAAGAGTGGAGCTGGCTTTTACAAAGCACCTTTTACACCCAAGCTATCACCAAATCATGTGTATTGCAGTGTTGGCATAAGCAAATGTGCTCGCGCTCTGGCAGCTATAACTCACATAGAGCCTCTGATGGTAGGGCTTGTTTTATGGAGGGAGAAGGTGATGTCCAAGGTGCATGGATGTATTAACATCTTTCAGATAATTTCCTGCTCTTCACTCAGGGCACCATATCGATGCTGCCTTCCAGAATATTTTCAGTAGTACCACATCATATAAAGTTTCTGCTCCATTGTGGTGAGCTGCTGAGGAGATTAAAGGTACAAGTCAGAGCTGCTTTACCTTTAGCGTCTCTTTCCTGCCCATGCAGATTCAGGGGACCCCTTTCCCCTCAGTGCCACGCTGGTGTTCCCTGCAGCTCCCGTGCAAGCCTTGCAGATCCCAAAGCAGCGTTGCTAACCTCACTTCACCTTGGGGCTTTTCAGCCAGCTCAGTGGGAGCTGGTCAATGACAGGATCAGTGAAGCATACATGATAGAGGTCATCAGTTCATATCATGGAGCTGTGTGCAGGATGCTCTGATAAGAAGAGGCAGAGGATGTTGGGGGGGGATGGTAAAGGTGTTTTTCCTACTCCAGAACCTGCCTCAGTGTACTGGTCAACTGGAGCAATAGGCAGGAGCCATTCAAGCCCCTGGCTAGCTCTGTAAATATGGGACGTCATGAGTAACATCAGGGTCATGTTATCAGAAATATGGCCTTGCGATATAAGGAACAAGAAACCTGTTGCTAGGAGACACAGCTAGCAATAGTAGTGAGTTTGTAGGGCATTGTTCAGTCCTGCTCAGTCTCCACACCACTCCCACCAATTTCAGGGAGATACTGTGTATCTGCAGGGAACCATATTTATACTTACATGGTGGAAACTTCTCAGTGGTAAAGACTCATCTGCTTTTATCTGCTTTGTCCATGTGTTGATAGTGAGCTGTGGAGTGTTTACGAACTAAACTGAGGAAATTTCTTCGTTTTATAAAATGTAAAAATCAATGTAATGTGTAATTGCGCACACGCTCCTAGTTTCTCCTGTGCAAGTTTGAGACTAACTAAATGGCTACAAAAGCTGAAGCAGGATGCTTCAGTTTGACAGAAGTTAATAAAAGGAAGTGTAGCTTTTTTCCCTTTTTTTTTCCCCTCCCCCTCCCCTTTTGATGTATTTACTTGTTACGTGATAAGGGTAAAGTGAAAGTGCAGAGCTATTCATTTTTATTAAGAGGTGTAGTCAAGTGAGCAGGGTGTGGTAGGATGGAGTCTTTTTAGTCCGCAAATAAATCAGTTTTCTGACCGATTTGAAGCCTGGAGGAGGGCACAGTTATTTCAGTTTCTGTCTGCTCATTCTACTCGGTCCTGATTATTATGTTACATGAGTTTACAGTGGTGTTTGAAATGCATTAGGCAGCTCATTTGTGCTGTAATATGGCCTATTGTGTAAATATAGAATGATATGGTTTATTGGAGAAACAGGTGTGGGCACGTGGAAATACAGTTTGCCTCGGAGAGTTGTTTCTAATTGACTAGTAACATATGCTGTTTCTGAGTAGGCCATAATTAATCAGCAAGAACGCTTTTCCTGAGTTTCCTCCTGTAAGTGAACAGACTCAGCACATCCCTCAAGTAGAAATTGAGAAAATGAGGGGGGAAAAAGCCTGAGTCTCCAGTGAGCAAAGTAGTTGTATTTCTGTGAAGCTATCCTAGCAGAGCGCTTTGAGTGATCGCAACATGGGCTTTGAAAAGAAATCCTGAATTTCTCATTTCTCATAGGTTTGTTAAAGTTTTTGTACATTTCTGGTGGCTGCTGCATGTCAAGAAGGCACCTGAGGTGGGTCAAGAAGAATGATGGCACAAAAAAAATGAGCTGGTAAACCAAAACCTTTCTCTGACCCCCCCCGCTCTTCTTTTTGTTACATTGTGGTGTACAAGTACATGGGTGGTTAATGTAACGGCTCTAATCATGCCAAGCTCACTATGCACAAAAGTGAATGTCTAAAACTGCTGTTGAATATCCATTTTACAGCAGCGTTGTTACAGTATTTTCAAAATCTTTAGGTCTGGAGATGTTTAAACTAGAGGTGAAACAAGTGATAAACCTGCTTTTGTAATACATTGTAGCAACCTGAAAATGTCAGTAAGTTTTGATCATCAGAAATGTGATGTAGCTGGATTTTTGTGTCTACTGTGTTGGTGACAGACCTGTCACGCTGAGAGGTAGGACTTCACCGTGCACACTGCTGGTGATAGAACAGCTGTGGGTGCTGGTAGCTCTGCAGTACAGGTGGGGTTTTTTTTTTTTTTCAGACTCTGCTTTAGTATATTCAAGAATATCTCATTTATCTTCTTGTTCAGCAATTTGGGAATGTTATTTATTTTTAGTCAAAGGACTCCCAGCTATCTGTTGTTTAGTGCAAGGTCCACAGAGCTTACTGGTTAGAGAAGGTTAGTTGCAGGGAAGGCAGAGCTTCCTGGATGTGGGAAAGAGGGAGATGTTTGGGTGTCCGCTACAGGAATCATCCCTCAGAAAAGCACCTGCTTAATTTGCAAGACTTGACTTCTCTTCAAAAATCTCAGGACCTAGCTTTTTGGAATGAAACCCAGAAGTCCAGTAGTTAGGTGAGGTCATGTATATAATTTCATAGTTGGGTTGTGCTGTAAATGAGCAAAAGCCATAATGTTCCAAACTGTTGTTCAATTCCTTAGGTCAAGGTTGTGTGTCGTGTCTTTCCAGTGGTTTTGAAACTAGACATAATTTTATATTCATTTTCCAAGAATGCCCATGAGTTGCTTAAGAAACTGCTCTAGTCTTGCTGCACAGTGGAAGTACTAAAAGCACTCTTTCAGGATTCAGCATATCAGCTGAATTTTTACCTTTGCTCAAAAAAGTGGCTATGCAAGCATTTTCTATTGCTTTCTACTGTCTAAAGGAGGAAAGGAATAATAAGAAGATACTGAATCTGTCCTTTTTCAAACATTGTTTCTCTAAACACCTGCACTTCTACAACTCGCTGTATCTGTCATACTAGAAACACACCCTGTGGGCCACTGGTGTCCTTGGGAAGAATTGTGTTGGTCCCGAGAGCTGCCCCTTGCTGCAAGAATATTGAGGACTGCTACTACCAGCAGCTCAATCTTGTTTAAAAAGTACTTAAGATTTTTTTTTTTCTTGGAAACAATTTTGTGAGTTTGAGAGCAGTCACTGTGTGATAGAAGGAAAGGTGAAATAGATAAGGCTTATTGAAATTTGTCCCCCAGTTTGAGTGCTTTCATGTGAAAACCTGCTGTCTCCTTTGACTTGTCCTTTTATCCCCTGCGGTGGAGCTGTAGCCACTGAAGTGCATACCTACATCCATTCTTGTTTGGGTAATCATTTCAGGGATATGTGGCCCATCTTGCTCAGTAGGACCTGCTTACGTGTTTAAAATGTTTTCCTGTAGAAGGATTTTTTTTTTTTCCTTATCTGAGGCAAAAGCATGAGCAAAACTGAGCAATACTGCTTCCTAAGGGACAGCAGATTTCCGTTCTGATCCCAACTGACCAGCAGATCATTTCTTAAGATCTTCAACACCCATGCTTTTGGATGACCCCAAGACCAGAGAAGTTTGTGTGGAGCTTTTTTTCCCCATTTATTTTTCAGTATACTCTGTGTCAATCTGTTTCTTTCCAAAGATGAACATCCTTCCTATGATTAACAAAAGCCCCACATGTGTGACTAATGAATATGAGGAGAATGTGTGTAGGCAGGTATGTTCTTCCTCATACAATTAAACAAGGAGGAAAGAAAGCTTGTGGCTTCAAGTGCCAGCTTACCCCAGGGCAGGAGGTTAACATTTGACAAGACGACTGCCCTTGCAAGGTGTCCCAGCAAAAGCAGATGCAGATTTCATCGAGGCTTGATCTTTTGAAATTCACTTTGCCTACTCAGCATACTTCTCATGGGGTTTTTCCCACAGCTCACAAAAGATCCATCTGGAGAAGACTGCTAGCGAAGTATACCGATTCATCTGTGTGCTTGAATGTCTAGACCGGTGTAAGGGCTGAGGTAAAGTCTTTGTAAGCTGTCATTCTCAAAACCATTCTGAAGTCCTCCTGTGGTTCGCAGCGTCGGAAATATGAAGATGAGAAATTCTGCTGGAAGGGACTTCAGCAATTTGTGGGGCAAATTCTGTTGCAGTATTATTAGGTAATTAAATACTGTATCTCATTCATCTATACCTAAATCGCTGGAATTAAGGTTGTAGGGGCTACTTTTGTGTTGTCTTTTTCTGATTTCTGGATATTAAGCCATGCCACCCCAGTGCTCTCTGAGGCCATACGGACACAAATGCATCGACCTATGTTCCTGTTTTAAAAAGCTAGAAGCGTGACCCCTTCAGGCAATGCAGCTGTCACCAAGCAGTGACAAATTTCTCACAGTTTTCGGTGCTCAACTTTCATTTCAGGGACCTGCTTGTCTCTGTACAGATGTCTGTGTGTGGTTTGCTCCAGATTTATTTCTCGAGCTTTTTCTTACAGTTCATGCATCCCTAGCTACAGGAATAATTCCAGTTCCCTGCTGGAGGGTCCTTTGGTAGTGAAACTGCTGTAATCACACTGTGGAAGAGTAGAGCTGGTGTGAAAGGAGCTTTAAGGGGGTATGGGACTTCTCTTCAGATCTTAACTTTCTGCTGGCGTGACCTGCCATTGGGGATACGTGCACCTGCACAGACCAGCCTGCACCACCAGATTTCTCATTTGTATGGAGGGCTTGCGAGAGAACAGTAGTGTGTGATTAAAAAGTATGTAGGTTTTCCATCCTGGCCACTTAGGTCTGAAAAGCAGGTTATTATCTGCTGAGTTAGAATTGTATTCGTATTTGGCAGTACGTGAAAATAGAGCCTTAACAAAGGTGTACCAGTTTTCCCTGCTTGAGCAATAATATTGATCCCAAAAAGATGGAAAAGCTTTTGTTTTCTTGTTACGAAAGATTGTTATATTGACAAAACAGAAACTGAAAAATTGAATGGAATATAAGGGGGAATTTAACTTTCATTTGAAGGGCAACGCTGCAGAAAGATGCTTTACAGTTATTAGGCTGTAGAAGCAGGTGAAAATGTACTCTTAGCTTTTATACGGTATTTACCTTTTATGGCAGCTTTCCAGGACCACTGTCTTAGGCCTGGGAATCCTGATGCTGTTTTCCTTGGAGACCTAAGGAACCTGATATGTATGGAGCACTGGAATGGGTTGCCTACAGAGGCTGTGGATTCTTCTCTAGAGATATGCAAAACCCGCCTGGACGAGGTCCTGTGCAACCTGCCCTAGGTGACCCTGCTTTGGCAGGGGGATTGGACTAGATGATTCCCAGAGGTCCCTTCCAACCCTGAACATTCTGTGATTTCCAGTTTTCGTGTTATCTTGTTGTTTGTGTTGCCGTAGTTGCTAGAGCCCTCGAGTAGAGCCATGGCTAGGTATGACTGAACACCTAGTAAAAAGGAGAACTGGGGGGG
>Ga0065711_1028902_pt1 | contig 38617 bp, 16 predicted proteins | sample Hoacrofraction12_FD_59098 | JGI IMG/M metagenome (GOLD analysis project Ga0065711, IMG submission 59098) | Hoatzin crop microbial communities from Cojedes, Venezuela - Epithelial fraction 12 v2 (version 2) | ecosystem: Host-associated > Birds > Digestive system > Esophagus > Crop | place...
ACTGGAACGGGTTGCCCAGAGAGGTAGTGGAGGCCCCATCCCTGGAAACATTCAAAACCAGGTTGGACAGGGCTCTGAGCAACCTGATCTAGTTAGCGGTGTCCCTGCTCGCTGCAGGGGTTTGGACTAGATGACCTCTAGGGGTCCCTTCCGACCCAAAACTTTCTATGATTCTATGATTCTAACTGCAGATGTTTCTCTTAAGTCAGACTATCTACAAAGTCTGAACAGCAATAAGGGAGCTTAGATAGTGCTAGCTGTTTTCCTGAATCTGGAAAAGGTGGAGATGGTATTAGCTTCTGTGCAAAATACTAAGTAGGAGAATATTTATCTCCCAAATGATGAACAATATGGTAACTTACAGATGCTTTCATTTCAACAAAGCTGAATATTTTGATAACTGTTTACGAGATGTACTATTCATAAAAACATCTCTATCACACACTTACTAATTTGTACAGGGCAGTTAAAATGTGTCAGTACATATTAGTTAGTCATGATGGTATTTCAAACAGATATGCAAATATTTTGGAAACAAAGGATAAACAGAAACCTAAATAGCAAACCTTCTGAATTTTCATTCTGAACCCTGAAATCCACGAGTTGTTTGAAAACCATACAGACTCCACCATGTTCATGCCTACTTCTCTTTGGTGTTCCAAAAAGATGTGTGGAACTGGCTGATTCGATCATTCTGTGTGTGTAGCTAGTACAGGAAATATAGGAAGCAAGACAGACAGATGTGTAAAGTTTCTACATTTATTCATATTAGGAAATACAAATTCATCAACTGCTCAATACTCTGTTTCTCATCCTGAATCTTGATAAAAGACACCAGACATCTCACAAAGTATCAGTCAGAGAGCAGAGATAGTGAGACCCCCTTCTGCACATTATTTAACCAGACACAAGGAATACTGGCCTAAATTGGAATAGATGTGTAAAGCTGTACAAGCACATAGCATTTTCACCTACACATAGGCTTCTTGATAAACTTTATCTAGGTCAAGATATGGAACAGGCTTTCTTTTATTTTGGCTTGAAAATTACTTACGTTCGACACCATGGCAAAATAAAAAGAACTAGATGAAAAGACCGATACGTAACAAGGATAAAAGGAGAATAGCAAAATCACAAACACAGACACACACACACACAGAGATCACCCACTTCCAAGGAAAAATGGAGAGGAGGGTGAAAATTCCCAAAGAAGCTTCTGAGCAAAGCCAGAGGGAGAATTAGCAAGCTCATCAGTCCATAAAGACAGCTACATACAGATTGTGCTCATTAGTCAGAAGTTGCCATCTTGGCTTCCAGAAAGATGGCTTTAACTTTTATATTTTGCAGTGATGAATAAATGCACCAACTGGTTCATACCATATTCCTCTGATGAAGATGAACACCAGTCCAATTTGCAAATCATGACCTAGAACATCAGTAAATCACACTTGACGAAATTCAAGTGCAACAGACAAATCCATTGTAGTTTTGTTTAGCTGTAACTTGTGTCTGCAGAATAATTAGAAAGCTTTCTCCTCAGTTTAGTGGTCAATGGACTGTTAAAATAAGGATGATATGGCTCCGTCCGAGTGCTCCACCACCCTACTACTGCAGCGGCGTGAGACTTCATGGTGTCTGGGAGAGATGAGATTCCTGGCAGTCCTTGAAATGCCTTGGAAAAAAACATTGGTAACTTTCTCCGATGTGATAAAGACAAGGGAATTTTGGGCAAGCAATATTCCAGCCTCCTTTCTTTCTTTCAAACAAAATCACACGCATTCCATGGGACAAAATTAGTTATGGAGATACCACAGAAAGATGACGTTGGGTATAAACCCCCATTTTAAACCTTATAAGAGAACGAGTATGTGGCCAGTTTAGAGGGATGCTGGATACAATACATTTCGACATCCCACAGGTCCTCTGCACCAATTTAACCAAAGACCCTTCCTGGCCTTCAACTGTTTTCAGCCCCCTCCAGTGCAGTCAGGCTTTCTACTTCGCTACTGAAGAACGTTCCTCCTTTTGTCAATGTCTATTCAAAATTGCTCTTCAGCTTCATTTGCAACCCACAGACTACTGCTGTGTCCTCCTTGTTTCTTTTTGTTTCTATCATAAAGACAGGATTATAAAAACACAATTAAAGCAGCAGCAATATTGTAAGAATTTGAAGATATAGGCTCCATTAAGTCTTACATGTACAAACATTTTCATTAATGAAAATAGGTTTCAGAACAATTCTGCTCATTTTCACTGAATTGCTGGCTAATAGGGTCTCTTGGTGTGTCACTGTGTGTTCAGAGTTTTCTTTCTAAGGAAAAGATAATACAATATTCTGAATTATCTTAGATAAGCTCTCACGACTGACAGTATGAGACACATTCTCATGGTAGGGTCTGACTTTTTGCAGTAGAGTGATTTGAACAAGTGCCATGAAAATTTCCATTTACTCCCATTATTTACCACCAATTTTATGGCCAATTTTAGTGCCTATTACAGCTCGCTAGGACTTTCCCACAGTATAGACATTGTTCTTAGAAAGATGAGGGCAGAGGGAAAGAAGAAATATTCAGCTTGTAAAGGTCACTAAGTGAGCAGAATAAGGGAATTCATGGAAGACTTATTGCGATGATTAAATACTTCTTATTTAGCCAGATATATTCTGCAAACATCTTCCTAATATTTAATTTTAAAAACCTTTCTCAAGCTTACCCAATCACAAGATTTTTCTTACGTTCAACTACAAAACATTTTTGTACCTGAAAGACGGACTAACAAAAGTAACCGGCATTTTTAAAGCACTTTTCAATATTGCTATTGTTTAAATGCTACTCTGCTAACTGCATTGTTCTTAGCTTGAATCCCATGCTTGAGAAGAAACTTTGAGGATAACTGAGTAATGAATCACATGCAGTGGTTCAGTTCTGGAGATGTGCAATGATCCTGTATATTCCCTGCTAGAAACGTACCAAATGGCAATATCATTATAAACCTGCTAGTGACCATTTCAACAGTTATGCTTTATGAAATGCTACTATCTATACACTTGTTTTGATTAATCTGGGTAATGGGTACCCAGAGGGTCAAAACAGTTCCTGACCCTCCGGACGGTTAGAGCGAAAGACTCTCAGTGGTACAGTCTGAATATGCCATCATTATTTTAGTCTCTTAAGCAAAAAGAAAAAGGGCTATTTTTTTTTCAGAGAAAAGTCTCCCTTTTGTAATCATATTTGCTTCTAACCAAGAAACCGCAATTTTGATGCTTTAAAGGTGAGACAGTAATTTCTACCGCTTCTAACAGAACCTATTTAGAATTCAGAACGACAAGAAAGGCAATTAACTGACATTTTTCTACATAATAATATAAGTTAGGGCTCTAAGGCTTTGTCTACACTAGGGAAATTTAGACGAGCTTCTCACTGTTGCTGACACTGGCTTGGCCAAGGCACTGTTAGCAATATGCAAGGTCTAACACAGTCAAACTCACCAGCCTCAAAAATTGCGGTCAGCAATTAAGGCTTTCCTGGAACAGACCAGGAATAGCGTTCAAAGATATGAATATCTCTACACAAGTGATCCAAAAACTCATGGGTAAGACTCACTCCCCCTTTGAAGGAAATTTGTAACAAGCCTATGGTTTAACAAAAGTATTCCCAAATAATGTCACCATCTCACCACCCTTCTTTAATTCTTTTAGTTGTTAAAGCCTCCATTTCTTTCAAATATGTTTTAACTTTGAATAGTCTACTCCTGAAATATTTCTTAAAATTAAGAATTCTTTATAATGGTACTTTGGAATAAAACCAGGAAGTTGAATGCTTGAATTATTTTCTGAGAATGTAATTTTTTATCAGCATTTCTGTAGAATAAGCCCTAAAAGATGCTTTATAATATGACTTCCTCGCAACACAAATCTGATTCTTTGGTGCCTATCATCACACTTACACAATATTTAAAAGCTAATTCTCCACCTGAATGGTGCTTTTAAATGAAACTTTTTCTATTTAAAAAATAAATCATTAAAACATTGCTGGAAGGAATACGGTTACAAATGAGGATATTGGCAGAAATCCAATGTTATTGGGAAGGTAGGATATTCACACTAGTCCTGCTGCCAGTGGTGATTAATTAAAAGCCGTTAGATACCTGAAGCCCTAACAGTTCATTCAATATGATTCCCATTGCAGGAATGACCTGATTTCGCTGACAAGACATTTATGCAGGCAAAAAAAGAAAAGGAAAATCATGATAGCAAAGCTCAAAGACACAAAGACATAAATGTTCGTGTTTTATTTACAATCCCAGCTTTTAGTCTGGTAGTTTGCATATCAGGAGAGGTGATTTCTGTCTCCACAGTACAGTTAATCAAGAAATCCACACAAATCAGATGGCAGAATGGCAGAGATTTGAGGCTAAAACCCTTGTGACTATGGTGTAACAGAAAGGTAATGGAAGAGCAAATAAATGTGGAAAATGTGGAAGACAGCAATGGAAAAGATGGCAGAATAATGAAAATGCCAAGTGGTGAGAACAAAAAAAAAACAAATCCCAACCCTTCACAAGTTTATCTGTCGGTGTTACATATTTTGTTTGCAACAGATGCTTCAATTTCCCTGCAAACAGTGCAGAATTTAGCAATTATGAATGAAAGCCATCTTCCCATAAGCATGAAGGATTTAAAATCATTTGCAATTTTTACGTTTGTCTGAAGCAGTTTGAATTCTAAGTTACACAACAGAACACCCTCAAAAAAGCCCAGTTCCTATTATATGTACATGGAGAGATAAATCTTTCCACCGTCATTCACACATCCTGCTGACACCTGCTCTCCAGATGTGGGAGGAGCATCATGTTGCATACTAAATAACTATCACATTGGGGCTTAATACATTTTCACATACATAACACAAAATTAGCTTGTGCGATTTTTCTATGTACCTGACAGAAATTTAGGATTAGTAAAACATCACCTTTAATGAAGCAAGCCTATACAATCATCAGATTATGCTGAAGTCAGACTAGAATCATGAAGCAAAAAAACCAAAAACGACCTGCCTTACAATAGGTGTGTTAAGGAAAAGCTAATAGGTGTCATAGGAACACAGTGCTGAATTTTCTCTCTAAAATAATCTGTGATGCTCTATAAAACCAATATAGTTCTGCTTTACATAAAACCAGTAATATGAACCTCAAGGAACGACCTAGGTATCATGACACACACTCCCCAATTATATGTAAAGATGAATATATAAAAATAAAGCAAATCAGCAGTGTTGTAGTGTGATTATTTTTTGCCCCAAGTTCAATACACCACAGTGGTAAAGAGTTCACAGCTGCACATTTACTCCACTTACTCATGTAGATAATCTTGTTTCTAGAACATGAATACAATTGCTACTCCACTTTAAAAGCACATTTTAATTGAGTAGCAACTGTATTAATTTGATGCAAATTTTCACTCACAAGCTAAAAAATGCTTTAGTTTGAGTTAGTATTATAAATTTTGGATTAAATTTATTCAGATTAAGTTATTTGTTTCCCCATAAAGGTGAGTTCACATTGTAGGCAAGGCTTCCTCAGCATTCAATGCTTATTAATCGGATTTTGTCAAGACAAGTTCTTCCTCAAAGTAGTTCCAGTATGAAAAAGCTAAAACAAAATATTGGGTAAACTATTATCTCACACAAAGTGAGAAACTCCTCTAAGGCTGCACTGGAAGTAAATAATTTGTTTACCTTAACTATTTACAGCTATAGCACTACTAGTTTAATACCTGTTACGTGATATTCATATAGTAAAAATCTGAATGTCCCCTCCTTTTGAGAATACCAGCCACAGAGACTGGTATCATTTGTTTCGTGTGAGAATTTCGGAGAGGAAGGTCTCGTTAAAACCCTTCAGCACACGTGCACCAAAGTCCCACAGGGCTGCGGCGTCCTCCTTCTCCCCGAGCCTTGTCCTTGACAGGGAGAAAGGATGACATGAGGGTTTGCCCACTCTGGTGTTTTGCTTGCCCTTCTTAGCATCCTGCGTATATGTCTTGGGACCACCCCGAACTGACAGGGCTTGAAGACTTCCAGTCCAAGGCCAAGACCCTGCTCTCCCTGCCCTGAAATGACTGGTAGATGGCACTTGAGAGAAAAATGCAATGGCCTTTTAGTTAAGGTACTGGGTGGACTCAGGAAAACTGGATTTAATTCCTGGCTTCGCAATGGATTTTCCTTGTCACACTGGACAACTTATTTAATCTGCCTGTGCCTTGGTACAAAGCCTCCTGCCCCACACAAAACTGTTCTGAGACTGTATCTGTTAATATTTGACAGATGCTGTGCTAGGGGTCTATTTCAACAGGTACACAGTGTGGGAAGCAGGTCAGAGCTCAGGATGATGTTTGAGAACAGAGCTACATATCACGCCAATGAACCGTAGTTTCTGTCTTCTTTCACATCATCTTTTATACCTCGTGCAATCACTCCACGTGTTCAGTATTTCTATTACTAGTATTACATGTCTATTTGCACGAAATTTGTCCCTGACATTATAGAAGATCAAGCTATCACAGTTTTATTGATTGAGCAGAGACATCTACATATGTTTTCCATTACTATTATGCCATGCAGGTTGAAGAACAGACATATTTAACTAAGTAGAAATGGAGAAATACAGAAAAAGAAAACAGGGAGACAAGATGACTGAGCCAAACCTTCAGCTCTATAAATTTCTTAATATCCTGTAAACTTTAAAGTTTCTGTGAAGAACCAAGCTCTCCGGCTATCAGTTCAGTATTTCAACTAGAACATAATCCTTGGCAGAATACATTCAACAAACTGGAGCATCCAGCAGATGCAGGAAGAAAATACACCTTCATTTTGATGAGGAAACACAAAACTTTAGGTAGTATACAGAAAAGCACAGTCAGCAATGATTACTGAGTACTTGTCTAATGAAGGGACTTCTAGTGATAAAATGAGGCCTCCATGCCTAATTAGCAAATATTAATCTGCTTTAATTAATCAACCTTAAGAAATATTATTATGAAAATTATGGCTTGGAAAAAATAAAAGCAAATACTACCTGCAGACTGTACAAAAGATTTTCGGTAATCATATGCTGCTGACAATTCATCAGATTTAACAAGGTAGAGCGAAAGAAGGACTGACCTCCCGAGGACAGATGATTCTCTTGGGACGTGGTGCCTCTTGTTGCAACTGATACACTGTCAAACACAAAAACGGACAGATCATTAGAAGACGGCAACACACACAAACTTTTATTCAGATGAGTCTTTTTAGCCAGAGGCTGCAGAGAAAAATGCAAATGTATAGAAAAGGAGAGCAAATGGAGGTATTTCAGTGTATCCAAGTCATTTATATGAAAATTGGTTGTTGACCTGCAAACTAGCTAACGTGATCATTGTTTTAAATTTCAGAAGTATTATCTCCTTTTGTACTTGTTACTACATTTCCATACCAGGCATGACAAGCTAGAAAGATTTATTAGGCATACCTCAGGATAAAATCTTGTTTTTGCATATGCTGTCCTGTAACAACTCAAGAACAGATTGCTTACCAGTAACACCAGTGGTTTTTTTGGATAGGCCAAGAAAAAGTTCAGCATGTTTGAAAGGATTCACCACCATCTCATACTTTATAACAAGATTTGCTGGCAATTACTAATGAGGAAGCAAACATTCCTTTCAGAGCAATTATGCCCTATTCAAATGGCCCCAGATCAATTTTTTGCGTATCTTCTGAGGGCTGGATGAGAGAGACCTGAGGCTAGGGATAGTCACTGAACCCTGGCCCCCAGCCTCTTCACTGCATGTATTTAATGAGATCCTCTCCTTCCTTTCCACTCCAGAGTCGTGAGAGGAAGCTGACATGCAATGACAGTAATCAATTCCAGCGCAGACAGACTGTCTCTCCGTAACTCCAGTAAAAATCCCAGAGGTCTGGATTGCCTCCCTCGAGAAAGGCCTTCTGTATGCTGACCTTCTTGTATTTGGAAAGATCATGTCGTGTCTATGAATTTTTTTTAAAAGGCTGAGTTTCTAGGACAGGGCTCCTCATAATGCTTGTGAAGCTCAGATTTATGTCCCCAAAAGGTGGTAGATGGAGAAATATAAATGCCTGTAGGCTTGATACACACAGGAGCCTTGCTGCAGAAAGTGAACTGAAATGGTAGGTGTTACTCTTCAGCACCTTCTCCCACCTTCTGCACCTTCTCTTTAAATGGGGCTAGGAGGGATGAAACCTGAGAAGTGGGGAGGCCCTCAGCTTGCCCCCAAGTTTGTCACTCAGGGGATGTGAAAGCTCTGGGGGCCATGTTCTCTGCTAATCTCAAAGTGGAAGAAACCATAACCTCTCCTTTTCCCAACCCAACCTTCATCCCTGGTTTCTCAGAGGGGTACAGAAAGAGAGTTCATGATTTCTTACATTCCTTATCAGTTTTAATGCATATGGATGTGTTCCAGCTCTCAATCTGCACTAAGGTTTTGGATTTAACCTGCTTCGTTTGGCACCGCCAGACCTCCCACTACTTTTGCACAAGACTCATCAGAACTAGTGGTGTTTCTTACCTCTTTCAGCTGTGTAACTGAGTAAGATTCAAAGCCTTCCTTTTTTTCTAATCAAATGACTTGTGCATCCAAAAGGAATGCCAAGCAAAGCATGAAAATTTTGCTTTAAAAATCAGAGACTGCTTTTTAACACACTGATTATTCTGAAGCCCAATATCATGATCTAAGAGTCCATTTCTGAATGTCTGAAATCAGCATAACCACTGATTCAGCAAGTTACTGATGCTTAATACTAAACATATTCAAGTGGAAAATAGCAACTTTTTTCTTTCCCCATACATTTCCAGTAGAGAGAAGGAGGGATTCAAAACATTGCAAGAATATGATTGCTTCCCATTTAAAGTAAAAGATCACTTTCCCCAATTTATTAATTTCAATATAAATTGAAAAATCATACTTCATAAAAATCCAGTTTTTCAATAATCAAACCTGTTAAATATTAGCTGACATAGCAAATCAAGCTAGTGGAGCTATTTCTAAGATAACCTTGATTGCTGTGGTGCAAAAGTTGGTCTGAAGAACACACAGGAAACCTATCTCATGATGTGCTGCATTTATAAGAAATGAGAAAAACAAAGAGCTCTCTGAAATGACCAAAAGGATCTCTAAGGCTGATAGCACTGGAGAAGCAAGGGTGGGGAGAAGAGCCAGCATTTCACAAAACAAAGGAAGGAATGACTAACAGGAGAGGGCAGATATATAGAAGACTTGAAAGCAAACACAAAAAAATGGATGCTGATAGGGTGCAGTGGGATGAATCAGTGCAGGGATTCATGAGGAAAGCAAGGAGGAGAAATCATCTTAACAACTGTATTTTGAATAAACTGGAAAAGGTTCTCAGAGAGGCATGGGTAATTAATCTGCACAGTAATCTGAACTGAGAAAGGCGTGTGATTCAGAAATACAACAGAGGAAAATGTAGTCAGATTATTACTATACAAATAAATAATAATAATAATAAAAATAAATTATATGCTGCCTTAAATGTGCAGGATGAGAAAATGGCCCCAAGTAACAAGCATGACTGAGATCGTGAATGGTGGTAATCACAGAAAACATCATGAATGGGAAACGGTTTCCTGGGAAAGATAAAGAATTCCGATTTGGCCATATTAGCTTTAAACTGAAAGACATAAACTGACAGAAAGACAACCCAGTGGAACTACTGGAGAGAGATACAGACCCATTAGACGGAGTGAGAGAAGACAGATCGGGAACAGAAAGAAGGGACTGAGAACTCCCAGTGGCATCGCGTTAAGGGACTCCAAGCAGTTCAATGGGAGACAAACAACAGAGAAGAGTCAGATAGGCACATAGCTGCCAAGGACACCCAAAAAAGACACACAGCAAGGCAAGGGTAGAGAAGGTAAAACAACAGTGATAGTGCAGTTAAGTGAAAAACTAGGAAAAGGCAGTATCTCACAGACTAAGGTATTATGGAGCAAAGCAAGTGTGACCCTACCAAAAGCTTCATTTTTCTCTAGAAAGGTTCTCTCCTGTTTCTGCTTCAAATGATTGCTACACGAAAGCTTGCTAATGGGCTATGAATACAAGTGCAATATTATGGGTAAGGTGACTTGAGAAAAATGTGCCCTCCAGCTAAGTTCCAATGAGCACAGACACCTCATTAAGTGACCTCATTTTCAGAAGTGCTGAACATCCTGCAGCTCTGCCCGATTTCATTACATACTTTTTCCAAAGTGGTAGGCACTCACACTCCGGCTGACATTACGGAGACCTCAGCAGAGTCCGGAGGATGGTCAGGAGTTCAGAAAGCACATGCCCCTCACTTACTTGCTCGAATGACAAACAATCCCTGCCTTTCTGCCTCATTTTCCCCCTCCACCTTTGAAAATCTCAAAACAGAATCCAATATATAAGGATATGGTTAACTGAAACAACAGAAAAACGTATTAAACACAGTGGTGAGCAGTGACTGACATCTGACCCAGCCTACTCCAGCATTTAGAACTGATAGGCAGGTTAGAAACAGACCCACTTTGATCATAAAAAAGATGACACTTGAATGTAATGATCCACTGTGATACTAGCTCTGAGAAAATTAACCTTATAAAAAGTCAATTGCATGCAAAAAGAAAATTTATTACTACTGTTTAGAGAACAGCATTAGACTGGGAGAAGCTTTTTGTTCAGCACCAGATGCAAATGAAATGCATAGTAATAATGCACACTAAATAGTAGACCAAAATGCAGCACTCCCTGGCCCTTGAACATCTTTACGAGTTTCGTTATTCAGATAGCTTTCCAGCATTCTTAGTATCGTAATGACCTGGGAACTTAGAAAGTTAACAAAACTTTAATTTATTATTGAATTTCTAGGGGAACATTTCTTTGAGATGTAAAGTAACTAGTTAGAATATATCTCTCTCCTTTGTTCCTGCTAGAGGACAAGTCTTGTCTCATGGGATGAATACGGGAAATTCTACTATATCTTTTAGAAAGAACTGCCTAATTCTGCAATCTGATCTGTCTAAGAAACAAAGGGATGACATGCAAAAATCAACAGTTACTCTTTTCTGCCAGGGAAGAAGGACTATCACCCATTTCTTCGTACTTTTTTCATTATGCAGTGCGTCAGGAACTCAAGCTTTCTCCTTTAACTCACCTATAAGTACTGTTCAGTGATGCTCCAGCAGAGAGGAAAAATTCCTATCATCTCTTTTACAAAGCAGCAAAGAAACATACTGCCTTCTCTCTGAGAATGTTTCATCGGGTTCCTTAGTTGTACCTCCTTGGCCTCATCTCAGTCAGGCATTTTTCCATGTGCCGAGCTTGAACTGTCCTATTTCTGCATGATTACTCACATGTTTAATTAGCAACCTAAGTGCCTAGCTGAAATAAAGCCTTAATTTTGAACAAAACTGAGTCTCAGACACTGTGCTTACTATTTGATGCAGGACATAAGGCAGGGAAACTTTCTGAGGAGCTGAAGCATGGCATCAGGTGATGCTCTGAGCCTTGCCATGTTGCTTCACACCAGCATACTGATCTTAAATAATGCAAATAAATATTGAAGTGGCATTGACACTAGACTTGCTTAGCATATGCCAATCTCAACAATGGTAAAAGGAGAAAAAGAGTGGTTTTACATCTCTTTAAAACTCAAGCACATATGTGCTGTAGCTGGAAGACAGAAATGACCACGCTGTTTCAGCAGTCAAACAAATTGCCTGCTCATCCCATGAAGCAGGTAAGATCATTGGTTCTGCTCCAAGAAGGCTGTGCAGCACTGGAACAGGTTACCCACAAAGGTGGCAGAGGCTCCATCCCTGAAGGTTTTCATGACTCGGCTAGATAAAGCCACGACTATTCTGCTCTAGAGCCGACAACAGTCGTGCTTTGAGTGGGAAGCCGGGTCAGCTCACCCCAGAAGCCCCTGCCAACTCACATGTCTGTGATTCTTATCTTCCTTTCTTTCCCACCTCAGTGATGGTAAAACGGCAAAATGTCATTTTGTATAATATTCCTAACATGCAGCAGACTACAAAACAAAACCTGTTGTTGGATATTTGTTGATTTGTTACTCGGATATAAATGCAATCAAATCCACTGCCTAGAGACTGCTGGCTGCTAGTAACTTTCCAGATTTTCTCCCCAGGTCCCTTCCTGGTAATACAAAACTATTCTTGCCAGTCCTTTCACTCTTTGTGTCCTGAGGCTATCAGAAAAACTCTGGAAAACCTTGTAATCTGTGAAACCTCTGTACCTTCTAACAATTCTTCACAAGCAAGTGATGTTTTTCTACATTAGGAGTGTCCATCTTTTACAAATACAGCTGAAACAAGCTTGTACATTATGCCAAGGAGTAAGGCTTCTGAAAGCTGTTCTACTTTGATCATCATTTGCCCATGGGTATGTGCAATACTGTTTATTTGAATACTTTGCCTGCATAAACAGGAAAATCTGCCTTTGTTGAGAAGTTAGAAGGATTGAAGCTTTGATCATTAAGTCAATAAAAGGCAATAAAGTGCACATAAGTTTATCCAGGACTTAAAAAAGAAATCAAAACTGTATGCAAAATATCTTAATAATATGCTAGCAAACTTAAAAAAGAAAGTTACTAGCTAAAATACACTGAATAGTATTGTTAATTAGGCAGTAAACACAAACTGCTAAAATACATACACTGTTTTAAAACTGTGATGAGACATGGCAGTAGACTGCATCATAGATTAACGCTATCGTTGAACATAGCCTCTGTAATTAATTTACCACATTGGGATTTTCCTAGCAGATTAAGGAAGCATACTTTACCCAATGTCGCAATGAAAAACGTATGTCTGTGGCTAAGCAGTCTCAGCAATAAATCTCTGTAATCTTAAACTATTATCTGCATTTTGGAGCTATGTAACTTTTTCCAAGGTCATTCATGCATGGGGTTCAGATGCTGAGGCCATGATTCTGCCATTACCACAATACTGGCATCCTATGTATATCTGAATAGGAAATTATATATTCATATTCTGCTTGTTCATTCAGGGCTTGGACTAGATAACACACAGAGGTCCCTTCCAACCCCTCCAATTCTGTGATTCTGTGATTCTATGGTTTGTTTTTTTGATTTTTAGAAAAATTTCCTTGGACTATGTGTAAGCTATCAAGCAGAAGTAACCAAACATTTTCAACGCATGCACTGATCTGTCTTCTGCATCAGCAGGGCAACTAAGAGAAGTTAAGTAAAGGTATGTGCTTATTCCCTGACTTTTTAATGAAAACTTCCTCACTACAAAAAAAGAAACATCTGTCATTTCAGATCCTGGTCTCATTAGAGTCAATGGGAGCTTTTCCACTGGTTTTCAGTAAGCCAGATTTCTCTTCTAAAAAACCCACTCAACTGTCTACTTCTTTCCAAGTACACAGCAAAGTAACGCTGGAATGATCCAACTCAAATCCATGTACTCTCGCTGACTTTTAAGGAGGTTTTTCTTATACATTCAAAATATTGCAATAAGAACAACAAAAAAGTCTCTAGAAGACAATTTGCTGGGAAGCAATTTTTGTAATTTAATGGTGTATACAAATTTTGGATGAAAAAATCCCTGTCCATTCTGGGGCAGAATGTCATTCTCAGGTAACACAGAAGTGATGTCTTTGAAGTCAGCAAGGCGGTGTAATGTGCATATAAGTGAAGTCAACAAGTTTATTCCAACCTTTAAAATTATACAGGTACAGGCATGTAACTACTGTGATCCTTGTCTTTTTGTAGTTCCATTTTGGTAATGGCACTGCACTGAATTTGAAGTTGCCACAATAAAAGAGATGACTTCTGCTTAGGATAGGTCTGTATCTGAAAACAGCAAAAAACCCCCCTCTGTACCCAAAGCTACAGTTTCATTAAAGTTTCAGTAAAGGTTTAAAATAAAAAGATCAAATTTAAAGGCTATCTTTAATAGGGGTTTTAAACGCCAATATTTTGTCTTAGATCTGTGCTACTTTATTAGAAAATACACTTGGAACAAAGCAAAAAGAGCATAAAATATGCACTTCTGCACTGCACTCTATGTAAATGATTTTTCTAAAGGCAGACAGGAAGGTTCAAAGAACTGATTATGGTGTCTCCAACTTCTAAACCACCACTTCAAAAATCAGCTTCTATTGCTAAGGATCAAAAATATTATCTTTAAGTAATTTGGTGACCCATATAAAAATACAAGTATACTCAAGCCTGACCTTTAGTAAACACATGAAGCATTAACCTCTCTCTCTGGAATCCTTCCTGAAAATCTCAGCAGAGAAACCATAAAACCCAGGATGTGCACGCTTGTAAGGTAACCCAGAGAGTCTGCTGCTCATAAGCCTACCGCACTTTCTCCACGGAGAACCAGAAAAGTTCAGGCTTTGCTGCTGTCTCATATGCAATTTCTACAAGCACCTAGTACATTTATGACTTTTTTCTCAACAAAGAAAGGGAAAAGACCTAACAGTGCCACCTTGGTCAGGTACTAAGATTATTCACATTTCTGCTATACTCACAGTATGATTTCCATATTGGAGGTTGGTATTCTTCAGCATCTGAAATAGAAGTAAAAAGGGGGAAAGAAATCAGTCATTGGCCACTGGATCAAACCATCATCATGCATTTTTCTGCTGAGACCTCAGCTTGTCAGCAAAATTCACATTTCTTTCCCAAGAGAGATGCTAGCCCATTTACAGTATAGTTGCCTATGTGAGAGAAGAATATAAATTTCAACTTGTAGACTTAATGTGCTTTTTCCAAATTATTCAAATGTAACAGGAATTAATTTCTTACCAATTTGCATATAGCTTCCTTACTCACCAGTATTTTTAAAATAATTAACTAAACTCGTAACTACATCCTTTATTTACTTTACTTGGTCTGACAAACCGACAAATCCCTACCAGTTTTCAGTGAGGCTTCTAACCCCACTATTAATATTTTAGGATGACTATCAATGAATAACACATGCCTTAGCTAAAAAGATGCACAGCTCAGGCTGGACTCTGATGCACAGACCTGACAGTTCCAACGAGATTCGATTGCACTTCTTGAGCCCACTAGAACGTGCAATTGGCATATTTTCCAGAAACTGCATCAGCAAAATAATAATAAAAAGTTAGAAAAAGGAAAGACTGCAAAACCTGCAACTAGAAACAGACAATTATTACCCTTATTGACTGAAGAGGCACAAAAAGAGTTGGTATCTTCTGTTAGTGCGAGAGTTATACAACACTGCTGGGCAAATTTTTGGCAGCAGGAGTAGACCTTCTGTGTTTAAAAGTGTATATTTGTAGAGTCTGAGCTCACCACCCTGCCATGTTAAAAGCCCAGCGAGCAAAGGGCTCTCCAGGCTGGGAGGCAGACTGGCGCAACTGGAGGGCACGGTGAGGGTACAGTCCCACTCTGCAGGGAGGTTTCCAGCTCTCTGCAGGAAAGGCTGTTGCTTCAGCCTTCAGAAATCCCAACAGAGGCCAAGCTTGAAAGGTAAGAGTTAAACAAGTCACCATACGCCAGCCACAAAGGGTGGGGTACCAGGTACTGGCTTGGCTCTAAGCTGTCATGTTGCCAAAAGCTTTGAAGAGTCATTTACGGGGGGTATGTCATTAACCCCCTAATACTCTTCAAGTTAATTAATGTCTTTGGTATTTACTAAACTTCTACTTAAGTTATGCTAATGTAATTCAATTATTGCTGCATAGCTCATGCTCCTTGTCTATTTATATACACACAACCACTTTAAATACATCCTTGCAAAAGTTTGTTTACTAGGAATGTTAATCATTCACTACCATCTGCCACTTTTAACTCTATTGTTCAAAAAAAGGATAAATATACCAATGATCACAGTTACTGCCTGGAATAATACCCTGCCACAATTTGCAGATATATTGATTGGGAAACCCATTCAATTCCAGTTTCAACTGCATCCACTTCACAACTTTGGCAAAATTCAAAACACTCCCAGACTGACAGAGTTATACCATGCTGTGGCAATCCAAGAGTAATTAGCTTGCAAGTTCATTATACAGAAGGATTATTTTAAATTATATGAAGCTATTCATGAGACCAGCGAAATTTACTTATGCAAGAGCTGACTAATTTTTTCTCCTCTCACATTATAATGGTAATTTATTACTCCTTTTTTTCCTATATATCTGTTGCTTCACATATGGTTTACTGTAACACCATAATATTGTGTATTAAATTCCTCTGTCGTACTTCTGAATTACTGCAAGAGAATTTCTGAACTTACTTGTTGGCTTGAATGATTTTTTCAATAAGAGAAACATTAAGATAATACAAATATCTGCTTATCTGTACTTGTGATTTCAGAAAAGGAAATAGTGGCAGAAACAATTAAAAACCAACAAGTATCAGTTGTTGCTTTAGTTTTCCAAATTAATTAGAAAGAGCAATGTAAATTGAATAGTGAAAACTGCTCTACAAGTGGCCATAAAGTGCTTCATTAGCTTGAGACAGACTGATGGTGTGGAAACACTGCAGCCTAGGTGAAGAACAATCATCCAAGAGACAGTCATAAAACAAAACTCCCAATGATTACGTTAGATTTGCCACAGTTATGGATCTGTCAGCCCAGAAAAGAGCGGACAGAACCACTCCTCAATAGCTAAAATAATTCTTAAGGGCAGCACACTCAGAAGAAAACCACGGGTCACCAGCTCCACCCTCACCCTTACACGGCACTGCAACATCCTCTGTGACCCGTTCTGCAGACAACGTGTCCCTAAACCACAGGGAACAAAACCCCGTATAAGTGATAGTATTAATACTGTTTATTGTCAAGCTATCATGCATGACATTTGATGGCATCCATTTCTAGAGAAATAAAGAACAATTTGTTTAAATACAACCTGGAGACATAGGCCATGCTTAAAGATCAGGGAGATGTTTCATGGATATAGACCTCTTGCTGCCTTGGTGGAAGGAGGCCACTGGGCCCCTGCCCAGGCATGGGCCATGTACAGCTGAAGATGCCATCCTACACAGCTGCCGGCATGGAAAATAGCCTGAGGACAGCAATTACCACGTCTAAGTCACCAGAGGAATACATTGACTCTCCTTGTATGATACAGTCTTAGGATTCCCGTCCCGGATGCCTAGATCAGACTGAACTTCAGCCTTTTTTAAGTCAGCGGTCAAATGAGACAAATGGTACCTGAGCAGACTGGATTATTATTATTTGTCCTTTTTTGAGATTTCTGTTCTGCTTCTTTTTTTTATTAATCCTCTTTTACTATAAGGCAGCTCTACTCATTAAATCATGCCCCATTCTTCATCACTAGACTTAATACAGCAGGTTCACAGAAGTTGCCAACAACAGTTTGGGTGGTTGTCTCAGTTACTATGCGACACCTCAACTCCCACAGCTTCTGCCTTCAGTTCTGCACATGCTAATGGTCTCGGCGAGGACCACAGACCTCAGTTTTGAGCCACTTAGCAATCAATCAATCAATCAGACTTGGCACAAATGACAAATGCCCCGCATTGATCTCTCACTAAATGATATTCCTAATATGAACTTTGATCATAATGTCTATCACAACTGTGACTGGCAGCATGGGAAGAAGGGTTCACTGAGGTACTCTTAGGTGATAAGACAGGGTATGTCCTATTGCTGTTTTCTTGAAGGGTTCACACTTTCGACAGGGACTTCTTGTCGAAATTCAGAAACTGAGCCAGCTAAGGTTGAAAGCAGTTGTCGCAGGAGAAAAACTCAACAAAACGTCCCTGGGCCAGCTATGATATACCTTTCTGAGACTAGAGAGACTCAATGCAAAAGAATTACAGAATGTCCAGTTTTGGTATTTTTTTATTATTTCCAGTCTTCTCAATACCATATCAGAAACTACCTTAGCAAACCTAAGGAGTACTCACTGGAAAGACTAGAGCTGGCAAAAAAGCATGAGAGACTTCCACATAATATTTTGTTTTATGACTTCCACATAATATTATTACAGGCAATACTGTTAACTAAAAGTTTTGAAATATACCAGTTGAGAAGGTTAGTATTTATTAGATGTAAGAAAGCAACTAGAAGTTAGTTGTATGCTAAACAGAAAGGCAAAAAGAACGGTAAATGCTGATTCTTAGGGAATATTACAGCTACCAGAAGGCTTCTCACTGCATGCACAATTGACACGAACAGACGCTGGAGAAAACTGTCAACCCACAAATGATACTGTGGAAGTGGAAAGGAAGGAAAAGCAGGTTAGCTCTTCACTGTATTTGCTTTACTCCTCACAGAGTAGAGAGGATGAAAAGCATTTTAGGAATAAAATATTTTCATAAAGCTGATGGAGCACTGTAAAATGGAACAAATGTAAAAAGACAACAGTAAAAGGAGTACTGAAAAGTTGGCAAAGCTTTAAGCAGCCAGATAAAAAGTGAAACTACAAAAGATTTTTTTTTTAAAGAAACTTGAAGACAGTATTTCTGTAAATAATAGGTGGTAAATGGTTAATACATTACTCAGAGCCATTCTTAAGCAACTTCTGAGAAATGGGCTCACACTAATTATATAGTAAGTAAAGTTACCCATGGACTTCAAACCTTGTTATTCACCGTGCCTGGCTCTGTACCAAAGGTGACACCTTTCTGGATGTAGTTGTGAAAGATGCTGGAGTGACTGACTTGCTTTTTATTACTTCCTTTGTGAAGATGATGATGCAATGCCAATGCTTGTGGTTTAGTGCTGCCAGCACTGGGACTGACCTAGCCAAAGCAGGTCTAATAAGATACCGACTAAGCTAAAACTGTGATTCTTCTGACTACCAAGACTAGCAATGCACTGGAAAGAGGAAACTCTATTTTACAAGAAAGATCACAAATTATGTTACACAAATAAAATATATCTGACTTCTAAGTGGCATTTCTAATTATAAGGGGAACAGTAACAAATATCCATACTGTAGCTATACGCCATGCCTAGTTCTAGATATTCTAAAAAGTCTTAATGATTCCTGCGGTAGTAAAGAGTTATGCAGAGTAGTAGCAGGACAACTACCAAAGGAGGACCATCATTCTTTGCTAATTTTCTTCACAGCCACTATGAAAGAGGAGAATTTTTTTTTTTGCCTTTGTTCTTACTAAATGATTATAAAAAATATTCTGCGGTTCACCTTGGAAGAACTGCTTAAGCCTGGATTTTCTGCCACCATTGTCTGAAGTTCAGACTTCCTTTCCAGTAACAACTGATTTTAAAACTATGACCCGTGTGTGCAAGAAAAGACACTTGTGTGTGAGGAAGAGCCAATTTGGAAGCTACTGGCTTACTGGCAGTGCTCAGATAAATGATTCACCGGATGAACAAGTCTAGTTACTATTTTTTTCATCTTCTATTATTATTTTTGGACTAAGACTAATAATTATTGGTATTTTAATGCCTTTTGTATATTTTCTTTAAAGAGATTTTTCAATTTTACCATATACACTTTAATCTTTATAGTTTTGTTTCCAAAACATTGTTAGCATGTATTATTAAATGCATTTTTTCTTATTTTTATACATGTAATTATAGATATATAACAATAACTGTTGAGCAAAAGGCTACATGAAAGATGAACAGTGTTTGTAGTCTCTAGGCACATAAATTATTCTTATATTTTTCTTCATACAGCCAGAATTATATTATACAGTTGACTATAATGGGGATGGACATCACAGAATGCTAGAATGGTTGAGGTTGGAAGGGACCTTGGGAGGTCATCTGGTCCAACACCCTGCTCAAGCAGGGCCATCTACAGCCAGTCTCCCAGGACCATGTTCAGGTGGCTTTTGAGTATCTGCAAGGATGGAGACTCCACAACCTCCCTGGGCAACCTGTGCCAATGCTTGGCCACCCTCACAGTGAAAAAGTGTTTCCTGATATTCAGACAGAGCCTCCTGTGTTTCATTTTTGTGCCCATTGCCTTTGGTCCTGTCACTGGGCACCACTGGAAAGCGCCTGGCTCCATCCTTTTTGCACCCTCCCTTCAGGTATTTCAACACTTTGATAAGATCCCCCTGAGCCTTCTCTTCTCCAGGCAGAACAGTCTCAGCTCCCTCAGCCTTTCCTCACAGGAGACATGCTCCACTGCCTGCATCACCTTGGTGGCACTTTGTAGTCTCCAGCGTGTCCATGGCTCTCTTGTACTGGGGAGCCTAGCCTTGGACCCAGTACTCCAGATGCAGCCTCACCAGTGCTAAGCAGAGGGTAAGCATCACCTCCCTTGACCTGCTGGCAATACTCCTCCCAGTGCAGCCCAGGATACCATCAGCCTTCTTTGAGGGAAGCGTACGTTGCTGGCTCATTTTCAACTTCATATCCACCAGGACCCTCAGGTCCTTTTCTGCCAAGCTGTTTTCCAGCTGGGAGGTCCTCAGCATATATTGGTGGCAGAGATTAAAATGAAAGAGTAATAAGGGGGCTTCTTTGATAAGGTCATTTCATTTTGAACATGTAAAACATCACTACATTATTTAATTTCCACTCTGTGCTTAAAACTTATCAATTATGGAAGCTCATTTTCACCTTATCTGAACCCCTAATGGCTAATCTTGTGCATGGTGAAGGGCTATTTTAATTTATTTTGCCCTTTCACCAATTAATATAGATGCATACACAACTACCTTACATTGCAGTCATTTCGCAAACTATTCTGAATAGGCACTTTTTTCTATGTTTGATTGTCATTCGGCATATACCTTTGGGCGTTATGATTACTTCTGTTCCATACAGTAACTGTCCTTGCAGGCATGTCTGACTACACTTTGAGAAAGAACATTCTTATTTTTTAAGCTGCAAATAATCATACTGTCAAATGAGCACCCCTCTTTAACTCTTAAAAAGTCACTGTTCCTTTGAAGAGCAAAATTAATTCTCTTGCAGTTAATAATTAGCAATGTAGCTGTTGAAACATTTCAGCGTGTCAAAAGCTCTGTTTAATGTTTCATTCAGAACGCACAGTTGCCTATGGAGGAGCCAGTAGTTGTCAGCTTTATTGCTGAACTTTCTCATCATCAGTACATGGACAGCTAAAATTGGCAATGAGACTTCAGCTTTTGTTTTAATGAGACACTTCAACTTTCAGCATAAGGCACAGAAACAGAAATGATCAAATTGTTTATTTGCAACATAGTTTATAATTAGTGTATTAATTCAGATGATGGGTGCTTCCCACTGCGCTGTTCTTCTTTCAAAAAAAAAAAAAATCAGCAAGTCTGTAATTTAAAATGTCAAAAAATGCTCACAAAAGGAGTGGAGTTCTCTCTTGCACAGCAATTAGACTGAAACAGTAAGCTTTTAATAATCACAGTACAAATTGACAGCTATTTTGTATCTTTTGCTTTTGCCTACCATAAACTTGCTATTAGAAGCCACTGCTGTAAAGGTAGCTGATTTAGTCCGTTCTACGAATCAGAGCGTTTCCAAATTGTGCTCTCTTCTCCTTTTGCTTCAGTTTTCAAATCAGTATCTTTCCACTAATAGACAGGTGGTCAGTCCATGAATAATTTTGTTTAATGTACATGTCTGTTTTACTAAAATACAGGTGAAAGATCATGCAAATAGGTAAATTTAATAACTTAGAAGAGTTATCAAGTATGAAATAAAATATGACTGTGAAATAAGTGAATTATTAGGACCTACTCCAACAGGTCACAGGAGATGTGAATTATTTGAATCCCCAGCTAAACCTGTAGAACAAAAACTTAAGGAGCCACGTTCTGCAGTTGGTGAGTGGTGTTCAGCCAGCTATGACCATCCATTTGGATCAATATCAAATTTAATTAAAAAATCTGCCTTTCTATTCCGCACAGACGTAAAGAGAATTAAAAGCGTTGAAAACACCATTCAAAATTTGGAAATGGAAAGAAGGAATAAGCAGGGTTTTCAATAGCAACAGGAAAAGTGTAAAAGGGAAGGATACCTGTACGGTTCTAATTTTAGAAGTCTCTTTAGGAGACTAGTCTTAAGGCTACCGTGTGGTGCCCAAGAAACAGAATTAAACAGGCTCTTCCAGAGAGCAAACCTGACAGAGGTCTAAGTAAGCTGATGCAAATATTCCTAGTGCTTTAAATATTTCCCGGGAAATCCGTAAGATATAAGAGTGCAGAGGGGTATTCACACTGCCTAATCTTAGGCAGGTAGGTCCTTTTAAATGCTGAATCATACTGAATCCATTTGACCTTGGATGGTGTTTAAGAGCTGCCATGATTTAGGTGCTTTGAAACATTATGTTCACAGAGCAACAAAGAAGAATTTCCTATGGAAGTCATCGAAGGTTTGTGTCTAAAAACTAGAAAGGTAGACAGTGAAAAAAATCACAAAATATCTCCTCCATGCTTGATTGCCAAAAATCTGTTTAAGTTAACAGCTGCCATTAAATTTAATCTGGTCACTAAAAATTATGCCCCAATGCTTGTTACCGTTCTCTATTTTAACACTAATGCCAGCGTAATTAAAATGTAACATGGTCATTTTCACATTTTCCTGTTTTTAATGTATAAACCAGAGCTATCAAGACACTAAAATGGCACAGTCGGGTCTCTGCCTGACTGAGAGATGGACATTTCTTTGGTAGGAATAAAAACATGACATAAGTTAAATTACATCACATTAGCAGACCTCCTATCTTATGCATATACTTTAACTTCTAACTAATGGCCAGTTAGTTCCTGGCTAAAAATCAAGAGCGGACAATAGCTCTGCCGAAGTAATTTTATCACTGTGCAGAATGTGGCAATGCATTTCCAGTCATTTATTTATTGCCCCCTAAAAAAAAAGTCCTCTCTCCCCCCATCCCCCCCACCAATGATGCTTGGACTCAGCAAAGCAGTCCAAGCATTGTATGAAAAACCATGTGACTGAAATAACCGTAATAATGCCAAAAAATGGCATTAAAAGGGTCACCGTGAAGTATTTCCATTAGAGCATTTATGCTGAAGTACTGTCAGCACATTCTCCGTTCCAGAAAGGCACTCGCACATTGACATGAGGCCCGTTTATCTGGCTTGTCAAAGGAGCCAGCACATTCCCTGAAAATTTACTAACCTTTAGCAAAGTCCAAATCATTGCTTTTGGTAACTCTGTTATTTTTGACATGTCATTTTTATCATCTCTCTAAGCAAGGGCACAAGCGTTTGCTTTTGACTGTTCAAGGGTATGAGGTGGTCCTGGTCCTGCAGTTGACTGTAGAGGCTGTCCAACAGCTTTTCAGAGAACCTCTCGATCTTCGCCAGCTAGCCCCGCATTTGCCCTCCTCTGGATACAGAAATATAAGTATTTGTAAAGGCTGAAACTGCAGACTCGGAATCAGGTGGAAACCCAGTAATTCATCTAGCTCAGCAAAGCCATGTGATTCAGAGAATTTACATTGGTAGCTCACAAAAATCACACAATGAGTTGTATTTGGCACAGGGGCTACTCATACTCTAGGGACTGTTCTGAACTCTGCAGCCTAAACACAGTTTCAAGCCTCAGACATCAGAGATGAGAACTACCCCACCATCCAGAGCATGCATAATGACTTACAGAAGAATAAAAGACTAGCAAATAATTAGACCTTTCTTTGGCTTCCTTTACAGGTCCTGTAGTACTGCTGCGATATTCGCTTCTACACATTAAAGCATGAAAAACAGGAAAAACACCACCCACCTGCAAAGCATATTAATCGCTCCCACAGCTCTCTGATAAAACTCTGAATAATCAGGGCTCCTAGCATAAGAAGCAATGCTGTACCTGTGTACTTCCCCTGTTACAAAAACATGTTATTTTTCTTTTAATTACATTATTAAGTGGATAGTTTTATCTAAGTGTGTCAATTACAGTCAAGGCAAATTGAAGTATTATTTTATGTGAAGTCAGTTTCTGGATCTTCAATTTATCACTTTTAACAAAATAGTTTTGATTAACCAATGTCAGCTATTACTGAGGCACCCACCTTCTCTTCACTTATGTTGTACAAATGGACAAATGCTTCACAAGTCTTTTGTATTCCATCACCACCCACCAACTGCTCCCTCAGTACTGCTGTTCCTGCAGTTATTAATTTGAATCTAAGTAACAGAGAAATGTTTATCTTCCTAAAATTCGGTTCCATAATAATACGTTTATGCTGACAAGATTCTTCTGTCTTAGAAAGGTCTATGTAACTACATTTTCCTCCCTGCAATTTTAGCAATAAAAGTAACTACCAGTATTTAAAATCTCTAGTAAACTATCAAAGACTATTTCCTCTCAGAAGAATATGGTTTATGCATTGTTTCCTTACTCAGGAGAAATTTTAATTGCCTTGTGGAAGTCTGTAATTCTTCCAAGAGCTTTCTACTACAGCCTGGAACTTTTACAGTTGAGGATGAGATCTTACATTATCATACATTTACAAAAGACCTTATATGAAACACTAAAATTTAAAAAACACTTAGGCCTTCCACAAGTTTTATCAAAATAACCAAGAGGGCTGTGCAAAATATCCTGATGCCTGGGCATGTGTGACAATTTTGCTTTGCAACCTGCAACGTCGACTGCATTCTCCCTGGAGAAACACTGGTTAATGGCATGTCATAGCAGGCAAACCCCATGTCTCTCTAACATTTTCATCGTCAAATTAAATCTAAAGCAGTGCTCATAGGACAGATGTACAAGTGCCTCCAGCAGCATTGAGTGGGAGAACAGAATTTAGCCGCTCATAATGTATAAAGGTAAATGCGACTGCAGCCTGACTAATATCCTGATTTCCTATTTTGCAAATTTTCAAGATGCAGGTGACACAAGAATACTGTATTTAAGTATGAAGCTTCTTTGTACGTGATAAGTAAATAAAATACAGTGAAAGCAGTAATTCCCATGTAAATATGGATTTTGCTTCTGTATTATCAGAGATAGGCTGGTTATTTTTTACATAAATAAATTAAAAAGGAAGGAGAAAGCACAATTTCTTGTAGTAACTTCTCTGGATCTGTTTTTCATCTTCACAAAGAAAACTTGTTTCTTACCCACTATACCTCACTTATCTTGCAGATACACTCAGATGACAGTCACAGTACTTACAAGCTCATCCGTCAGATCTTTGATCATAAAATCAGCACAGTAAGAAAAAAATATCTTCTTCCTTGCAGTTATTTTTAAAGATACGCACAGGTGCCACAATTTGGAACAAACCTTCTAACTCACCCCACTAAAACACTTTGTGTAAGGTCTATTAATTATGAATAAGGCTATGGTTTTGGCACAATGAAATTTAATATAATTCACGTCAAAGGCGCAGGGAAAAGAAGCAACATTCATCAAAAGCTTAGCAAATATATTTGCTGTAAGCTTCTAGCAGTTAAATAATAACCAATATTCAATACAGTATCAGTAAGCAACTACACTTTCTACTGTGATTTATCTTCCGAATTATAAAGTTTAAACATCAGATATCCTCATTTTTTTTTCTGTGGGCCAAAGTCAGCAGCTGATCTTTATGATCCAGCACAGTCTCGCCTTTAAACATCAAATGAGTCAGAATTCTTTAAATGCCATGACATAACCACAGCCTTGATGATGAAACCTGGCTAAACGCACTGCAGAACTACAGGAGCCGTGTCGTCCCTGTGTCTAAGCTCTCAGGGCACATATGGAGGTACCAGTATTCTGCCAGATCAACGGCTACGGACACAAAAAATATGGTTTCCATCAAATGCTTCCTAGTAATGAAACCAAGGAGAGCTTGGTTCCTCTGATAACATACTGGCCTTCACCTAACAAAACAAGGTTCACGTTCAAGTATTTCTTGACTCCCGAAGAACAAACATGTGTCTACACGCTCAGAGCCTCAAAACTGACTAATGTTACTCTGGAACACCAAAAGGGGAAAACAAAACAAATTCAAGCCTTTCCTTTGGAAAGATCTGGCAAATCTCCAAAGCAGTATGATGCAATTTTTTTAAGCTAAGGGGAAGGGTTGGTGCCGAGCAAGAACTGCAAGTCTTAGTAGCAAGCACCGCTCCGCAGTTCTGCTCCCATTGTGGGAGACAGGAAAGCTGGCTAAGAAGATGAGCTAAAGCTCTCATCTCCAACACCAACCGAGCTAGGATGGATATTTCATCTTGTAAAGACAACAACAGACACGAAACGAAACTTTTTTTTTTTTTTTAAGGTTTTCCTGCTTTTCCTGTATGTCTGTTGTATCATACAGGAAAGCCTGTCAGAGCTTGTCAGGTCATCCTAGTAGCTAAACCACTCAAAATATAGATTTTGTTGAGAATCCAGAGGCTGAGGTTGCTGGTTGTCTGCAGGTTTATGGGCAACACCAAAGGTTTGTAACTAATGACTGACAGAGTGTGCTGTCGTACAAGCCACCCCAAATGAAGCTGAGTTTTTGCCAAGTTTTTGCTTCATTTCATTAACATTATTTGACACTCAGAGAGATAGTGAGCAACTGTGTCAGCTCTGTGAATCAGAACTATAAAAATATTCAACAATTATAAAATATACCTTTATTTTAAACTTTTACTTCTTGTGCTTCAAGGATAGTTAAAGGTAAACCAGGCTGACAGAGTAAATATGCCTGCTTATGACAGCAGAAAATAGACCTGAATATTAAAAAGAAACACATCTCAAAAGGCAAGCACAGTGAGATTTAAATCCAATTCGTAAGATAAAAGCTAACCAGACCACTTACTATTACCATCTGATAGCATTCAATATTGCTTGAAATTCATTAATATGCTAGGTAATGTAAGTACAGTGCATGTATACAAAATTAATTCTATTAATTTCTACATTAGAAAAATCCACTGAAAGAGGAGGAGAATAATTATAAGGCAGTCTTACCCATCTGTGGAAAAGGCATAACAAAACCAATCTATAACCTCAGAAGAATAATTATCCCATGAGACTCCTACCTCCTGGGAGTACCCATTATTGTGTTAGGAGAACATAAAACTGACAGCTATTCAGAAAGACCTCCAGAGCAATTTCAGCTTAGCTGTACTGCTTATCTTACCTTGTCATCTTTTTAGAATATCTACAAGCTTCCAGCTAACTTACCAATACTATATTTTATTTTTACAAGTGAGCAATAAAGGCTTCTTTTACAGCATATACTTTGCCTAACAGACCAAATTTTGGAAAAATGCTTATGTATCTTAAATAAAAGGCTATTCAAATTTAAACAGTTTTATAGAGTAATAATATTTCATTTAGATCTGTCTACTAACTGCTGATTGCTTAGTCAGATTAGGTGGAACTCTGAATGAGACAGAAGCGAAGCATTTTACTATCATTAAATATTCTCATTATGGCAGCATTTGGAACCCAAAATCAGGTTTGGTATTATGTCCAACTGCTAACAAGTACAGTTTAAAAATAAAACACAGCAGTCTGACCTAAAAGTGCTTGTGATTATAGTGTGCAGCAAGCATCCAACAGATAAAAGGAAAAAGGATGGAAAAGCACAGGGGTAACAGAAGGGCTATCCATGTCAGAGTCATAAGTACCAGGCACAGCATCCTCCCATAACTATTAAGAGAATAGTTTCATCTGAATGCAATGCAAAGATAGCTAGAAAACAGAAGAAGATGGTGTTAAAAACAAACAAAAAGAATTTAAGAGGCACAGAGCATCACACAAACACACCAGGGATAACTTCAGCTGATTTATTATTACATTAGGAAGCTTTGCTTATAAATGTTAAGAAAAATGGTGGAGATTTAGTTCCTTCTGAGAGCACAAGAAAAAACAACCTCAATACATTTATGTTACATTTTTATTGAAGTGACACATCACATAAATAATAAAATTATTCTGGATCAAGGTTTTGTAATAACTTATTTCTACTGAAGAGTGAATTATTCAAAAGCAAACTGCAGCTCACCCTGAGCATATCCTTCCCTGCTTAAGGTGCGCCAGAGGACAGCACCTGACTCCACTGTATTTTCAAAGACATGGCTATACCCTATTGCTCGGCAGTTTGATTTCAGTGAACCATTTTATCTGATGGTCAGTCAATTTACTTACACCACTGCTGTGCAAAGTCTGGTCCAGAGTCCCCAAATGGTAAACATTTTCAATAGAGAAATGCTTCTTTTCTGAAACGAATTTATTGCCTAGAAGAACCACATTTCCTCCCAGCTTCTCACTCATCAGCGTCCAACACTCAGCCCCCACTGGAGTGAGGAGGCCAGATTTGAGAGCAGTCATGTATATCTGATGAGGTCCATGAGGCACACAATTGGTGCCATTAGACAGTGAAATTCAGAAGAACGCCAAGTTCTGCTGCAGACAATTTACGATGACATAACCCTTGGCTAAAAGGAGCCATGAAATGCGAGCTCCCGTCTAACGACCCAGTGGTCATGCGCAAAAGCACTAACAAAAAAATCAGCTTGAGGTGGTGCTTCGTGATCATTAGCTGCAAATCACACCTCCCCAAGAAATGCACTTTTAATATAGCAAGAGAGCCTTGTACAAATGCTAATCTCAAAACACTCACTTGAAAATGCTCCAATGGTTTTATAACAATGGAAGAGATGATTGATTAGGTGCCAAAATGGTTTGATGCCAGCTCTGAATTAAGCCTTTGCAACTCTTACGATTTCTCTTAAAACAGATTAAACTTTAAGCTGCAATGTCCTTCAAAGTACAGGTGTCTTTTTCCACGAGTTCCATCTGGGATTTCAGAGCTGTGCCCTGACTGCTTCTGCTGCTGCACAGAAGTGTTAGCCTAGCAGGCATACCACTTTTTGCATATCCTAGACCGGTGCACTACATCGCTGCACCACTTACTCTGCATCTAAATTGACTATCTTTATTGTCTTCTGAACAACAAGTGACAAATGCGGGCGTGGTTTACTTAAAAAGTGCTAGAAAATAAGTATTAGCTTTAAATTTATCAAAAAGTGAATGTAAGTGGGAATAAAGTAGTACAATCAGCACTAAAGAAACATCTCCTAGGAGGTAAAAAATGAATGCAGCCTACAACTGAGCAAGACCCCCACGATATTCCAAGTCAATAAAAAATTTTAAATCAGAGAGTGCCAAGCTTTGATTTATAAAACTTACAATTGCTCCATTGATTTCAGTAGGGTGGGAGTGATTTATTTCAGTCAAAGAGCTGTCCAGAGTTATATATAAGCATCGTGAGCTCAGAAATCCCAGTGGCTATGGTGTTAATAGCAGATGGTTCTCCTGCTTCTCTTGGAAAGCTCAGTACCAGTGACTGTAATGTACTCTACTTCACACCAAAGTATCAAGAACTTATGTTTATCAATTATAATTTTATTCATGAACTATATGATAGTAGCCGGAGTCAGCTACTCTCTGATTTACTGCTTACAGTTCAGAACTCTTCCCACTGAAAGGGCACTTTATTTTTGTTCCCATGTCCAGATCTACAGAAGTATTCTCCTATGATGGAATTTACATGAACTGCTGAAGTAGTAAAGATTAAAATGATATACAGAACTACAGAAGTATATTCCTCAAACTATCAACTGGATAAACACAGATTCTGCTGATCACTGAAATAAATATCTAATCTGATGAAAAAACCCTATTAAAAACCTCTTTAAAAGCTAAGCTAAAAACCTACCAAAATCCCAGGATCTTAATTCAAATCCAGTTTAAGTCCAATTCCTTCATCCATAAATACAGTGAAGATAACCTTATTTCAGAACTGAAACTTCAGTCTTTACCTAGAACAAAAGCAAAACACAGCAGCCCTGACCAAACACCAGTACTATACAACCAGATTTAAAAATGGATGAGTTCCAGTGGCTATATCCTCATACAGCTGAAAAAGTTCATCAAGGTCCATCTTTTTTCTGAACATGCTCATATACATTTACCAGCCTATACAGGTGTAGATTTCTCTACCTTGTATACTCATTAAGATTTAGTCTTTATTTTTAGAAGTGTGATCTGGGCACTCCGTCTCACATACTCACTACAACTCTTTCAATCACTTCAGGTTTCAGTGGATTTTTCACAGAAGAGTTACGGAACAATCAGTAAGTTTTCCTCCCTCTTTGCATTGACTTCCAAAATAATTTTTGTGGTTTTACCAATTTTTTATTCAGAGTTTCACAGGTCCAGCTAGAGAAAAGACAAACCAGTGACACAGCTCAGGGATGTATTGGCAGGGAACACCCTGACATCTATAAATTACAAAGGATGGGTTTGTAATTAAAGGACAGTACTGAAATTTCAGACATGGAGTTTAATTTCTAACTCTTCTAAATGCTCCCTGTGTTAATCTCCATCCATATAAAAGAGAGAATACCACAGCCTTTCTCCCTACCTCTCCGAACTTTCCTGGGGATGAAGCCACTTTGCCCCGAGCCTCGTGCAGCAGCAGAATCCCAGTTCAGATCTGTCCTTTAGACGTCATCATAAAATGAGCCACAAATACCTCTGCTGCCTCAAATAACAGAGCGTGTTTCAAAAACAAGCTGATCTCTACACTGGCACAAACTGGGGGCAAGGTAGAAAGAGAGGGAGACAGCAATAAATCAATCCAATCTTCAGTGCAAAGTTCAGTGGAGTAAATATTTCTATAATCTGACAAAAATAGCCTTGTAGTGCTGCAGTGCTCCACCCGGGGCACCATAAATCAACAGTAGCTGTTGAGAGCATCGCTGAGAAGGGGTACAGGGAAGAAAACTGCTGTTGCATTAAGAGTCGAAATGAGTCTCAGGAGCTTCCCTTCAACATTTCCAACTGGAGATCTTTGTAGCAGGCAGCAGGAGCTGAATTCCCTCCCTCCACTCCAATTTCAGCTGCAGCCTCTCCATGTTGGAGGACGTAAGAAGCTGTAGGCTGTGGATGTGGAAGGAAATCACGAAGGAGCTTGAGTGGCTGGTGCACATCCCAAAAAGTGATGGCTCCATACCCGCCCAAAGCACCGCAGGAGGCCAAGCAGGAGAGAGGGAAAGCGGATAGGAAAACAGCCTGCCTTGATTCCCTGCCCTTGCCATGGCCCCTGCCAGAAGAGCCACTTGCCTGTGCAGGCTGGAGGCTGTGCGGAGGAATCCGCTGGATCACACCTGCGCCTACCAGCTACCCTCTAACCGAGCGCTTTCATGTGGTTTCTGCTCTCTCGCACTACTTGCTGTGGACAAAAAGAGCAGGTCAGGTCAGACAAACCTGCTGCTGAATGTTTATCTTGGCGGCTGTTTATTTCTTTCTTTATTTTTAGTAGCGCAGTGGGGCCTTGGCGGGCAGTGCTGCCTCTTGGGCTCATCCCGTAAGTGCTTCTGCAGGCTGGACTAGTCCCATCTCACCACCTGCTTGTGAAGGCCTTCAGTTCTGAACTGCTGAGGTGAGTATTTTCAGCTGGCATCTTCACTATATCAAATGGTTATTATCACTCTGAGCACTCTTTTCATTAGCCAAACATTCCTCTACACTCTTTTAAGCTGAAACCACCACTTCTACTTAATGGAATAGCAATTAACTTGAAATACTTGGCTTTTTACTGCAATGCATCACTCTTTCACAGTCTGATATGCTAATAAAAATTGTATGCTAACATAATGTATAAAATATCATCTCTGATTTTAAAATAAACCAAAATTTATTGTCTCCAACAGTGCAATACTGATCAACTCAATGAATATTAATGTAACTTAGGTAGCAGAGTCTTACACCGTCGGGGAACGAAATCAGAGTGGAGCAGACCATACAGTGCACTGGAGAAAGTCTCAGTTTTTCTATTTCAATAGAATTTCAATTCTACTCAAACCTGAATGCAGCTCCAGACTGAAAAGTAAACTTGAAATGATACATCATTCTTTGCTACTTGGGAGCTCTCACAGTCCATAACATATTCTTTCAAACCCCCAGCAAACAAATTAAATGGCAGTCTTGCAAACAAAAATCCCAAGTTCTTTTACTTCTTCTAAGGCATCATTAGCAATTACAGGATGCTGGCAGGAGAAATTATGGTCTCAGTTATATCTCTACAATCCACCTCTCCCCTGCTTATGCTCTTAATCCTTACCCAGCTCTACTGAAAATGCAAATCTTCACAATTATGACTGTAGGGATAATGGTACAGCATCACTGCAGTAAAAATGCCATTTACCTCAACGGTGCTTAAACTCCAAGCCTTGCACTGGCATGGATAAACATAAATTAACTGCAATTTTTAAATGTTTAAGCTACTATTGAGCAACCACCACCCAAAAACAAGCCAGCAAACAGCACTGCTAGACTCCATAGAGAGCTACACCCATCTATTTCATCTGAAAAAGGAAGCTGATGCAATGCAAGATGACATGAGAAAGTGATGATTGATCTAGTTCCTCATGAATAACAAAGTACTCTCCAACTCCACGAAGGAGCAGATACGTACAGGAAGTTGCTGAAGTACTAAGACAAAAGTTACCAGCAAACAAAAAAAGAAAAATCCAAGTATGGCGGGACAGACAGGATAATCTAGGAAAAAAAACAAACCTCAAATAGCTGTACAGTTCAGGTGTCTCTTCTGATTTCATGTACTTTTTTCTTCCTGTTCAAACTGGAAAGTCACATGTGTATCTTAGCCACTTCTAAAAGTTATTGGTATGTATCCAGTTCCAGCTCTATTCATTATTCATGTACTGATTTGGAATTTCATCTTGCAAACAAGCTGTTATTGAAAATCTTTTGAGAAGTGTCTCTTGTGACCTTTGAGATGTCTTCTTAAAAGAAATATAATTCTGAAATACAATTGTGCAGCAGACCTTGCACACTGATGTCTCACTGAGTAAACTGAAATAAGGTCAAAGTCAAGTGCTCTTTTGTTACTCGCTGGTACTAGAAACTAGCCCAGGAACAAGCTATTTCAGCTTGAACAAGAAATACAGTTAATGAAATAGTGAACATTTATGCTGCCATTACTGCACTACAAAACAAACAGATGTGCCAAAAATTTGACTTGAAAATGCTTGCACAACATTATTTATTTATCCATCCTACTAACAAATTCTAGTTACTGATAAAATGTGCTAGAAAACACATTCACCTGAACTAAGTATGTATAAGAGAAAGTTAAAAGTATCAAGATATAAAAGTCATAATAACAAAAAAGTGGTAATACCAAGGGAAGACCAAATGCCCATCTCATCCAACGCACCTTTTCCAACAATGGCCAACAACATTGGCTCAGGGGAAGAGTCTGAGAGCAGGACAACCAAGCTGAAGGGAGTTCCTTCCCACATGACACCATCAGAACTGCATCATACCCACTCACTCCAGAGTGCTTTGGACAGAAACAATCCCGCAGCATACATTAGTGCCCACACGGAATAACCACAGGAAAAGTTTATGTATGCATTGATTTTCTTAACTTTAAAATACAGAATGTAGCCAGCTGTCATTATTTGGTCTCTGAAGTAAAAAATACACAAGCTGTAGACAGGTTCAGTTCCTGTATTTCAAACTTATAACACTTTAACTGCACTGAATTCAAAAGTGGTAACACTATAGTATAACTGTGAAAGTATTATGTTGAACCAGAGCAATTCTGAACAACACAGCCATTTACACCAGTATCCTAATATAAGAGATATTTATAATAGAGTATCTGATGAGATAAATTAGTCACACTGTGAATAGCCATCAGGGATATGGAAAGTAATAGTTTCTCATGACCTGCTACATGTTTATAAAAGCAGGTGACTGAAATGATGTAAATACTAAGATAATATCTTTATCAGGCACTCCTCTGCCCTGAAGGGAGAGTGACGGGAACACCGTCTGTGCACTTCCAGCTTCCCCGTGCTTTAACAAACACCCAAGCTGCAGACACACATCCTCTCCAAGAAGCAGTTCTGCTGGTTAAAAAGGCAGCAAAGAAGGAGCATAGTAACATCAGGAAGGTCAAAGGCCAGCTACATCTGAATTAGCCAGCCATGCAAAGGGAAACAAGAAGAGCTTCTGCAAGCAATGTCAGCAGCAAAAGGAAGTTCAGGGAAAATCTGGGTCTGGAGATGAATGGGGTTGACAAGCTGACAGGCAATATGGAAAGGCTTGCTTCCAGACCTCTGCATGTACCTCTGCAGTTTGGGAAAGGCACGGGCCATTGACAGTGGTGAATTAACTGGTTAAGCACAGTTGACATTGGGGAATTAACTAGCTAAGGACTTGGGAAATTAGGTGTATTTATTCAAATACCTGGGGCTGGATGGCATTCATCCAGGGGTGCCAAAAGAGTTGGCTGATGTGATTGTGCGGCCATTATGTATGAAAAAACGCACATGATCGGGGTAGGTCCCCAGCAGGAAAAACGCTGGTATTATTTTTGTTATAAGAAAGGCAAGCAAGAGGACCAAGAGAACAACAGGCCAGTCAGCCTCGCCTCAGTCCCTGGACAGGGCGGGTTACATATGCCTTGAGTCTGCTTCCAGACACATGAAGGACAAGAAGGCAATCAAAAACAGTCAAGACAGGCAGACCACGCTTGATTGAGCTAACTGCTTTCTATAACAAAATGACCTGTTGTGTGGATCAGGAGAGACAGGTAGATGCAATATACCTTGACTTCTTAAGGTTTTCGACACTATGAGCCCCCCCATACTCATTTGGGAGTTGCTGAAGTAAGGGCTAGAAGAACAGACTCTTAGGTCATTTGAAAATTGGCTGGACTGCCAGCCCTGAAGGGTGATAATCAACGGCTTTACAACTGGTTTGCAGCTAGTAATGAGTAGAGTACCCCAATATCAACAGCAGGCTGATGATTTTGTCCAACTTTGAGGACAACAGTAAATTATGGTTTGGCTTAATCTCTCCCTGCGAGAATGAGTTCAGAAGGAACTTGATAAACTGAGGACTGGGACAACAGAAACTTCACCACGTTCAACAAGAAGTGCAAAGTTCAATGTCTGAGGCAGACGAACTCCATACATCACTGAAGGCTGGGAATTGACTGGCTGTGTAGCAGCCCTGCTGAAATGACCTGGGGATCATGGTCCACTCCGAACTGAGTATGAATCAACAGCACGCTTTCCTCAGGAACAGTACAAACACCATACAGAAGGGATATTACCCACAATGATAGGGTTAAGGGAGCCGGGATTTGTTAGGGTGCCAAAGGGGAGGCCAAGAGGAAATCTAACAGCAGCCTTAAATTGCTTAAGGAGCAGCCAGAGTGATGACAGACCCACACTCTCCTCCACTGTAACAGACAATGCAACAAGTGGCAAACATCACAAACTACAGGTTGGATGGTTCAGGTTAGACAAACATGATTAAACAAAATTCTGGGCAGCAGTGTAACAGGCTGCCCAGAGAGATGGTGCAATATCTATTCTTGGAGGTTTTCAACACTAAACTGGACAAAGCCATGGTTCACCAGATACAGTGCTCGAAACGGTTTTGATTCAAGACCTCCAAAGGTCCCTTCCAACCAATTTTTTTATGATTCAATGAAAAGATTATTGCCCAGCTCCCTTACACAGCCCTCCTGCCATATGTTTCAGCTCCCAAAAGGGCAGCAGGTAGGGTTAAATAAAGCCATGTTTTTTAGGCTGCATAAATTAACCAAGCTTGTTTTGGATGGAACCAGGTCAGGAAACATCTTAAACAAGCATATCTATGGGAAGATCTGAGAAAATAGGTACTTCCAGCAAGACAGACATGATAAGCAACTGGGGATGGGCTGGAAAAAAGGCTGCAACATATTTCAGTGTTGGCAATAGGTGCTACGTAAGTAGTTGTACGCTCCTTAGCTTCTGCCAAGATTGCTCCCTGAGCACACCAAGAACTCTGTATCTTCCTCACCTCCCAGCAGTGGTTCTACAAACAGCTGCAAGAAGTTTCATGTCTTGTCCTCTTTTTCCTTGATTTCTAACCAAACAGGCAGGTCCAGCTCACTGACACACATTTCTCAAACAGTGAAAAACTCATCAGATGTGGAGTTCAAAATTTATCACACTACACCCAAGCAGAAATGCCAACTGTGCTGAACATAGCCTTAACATCTCAGTCAAAAGTCTCCAATATGAGCAGTTTAGAAGCTGATTAACAAGATCCAATTAGCTGATTAGTCAAGATCCAATGCACACAGGTATACAGAGTGCAAAGCTAATAAAACGGTGTCATGCTGGTGGATGAAGAGGTAAGAATAGCCTAAAATTTAGCTAACAGCTTCTGATGGCGTGGCACTGGCAGAGATAATCCAGTAGGTGAAAGCTTGTCAAAACTCACAAAGAACAAGTCAGGGACACCACGAGATGCAGTGTTTGGTATATTCTTTCCAAAGAAGATAAAACCAACATTATCCCCTTCCACCTGAATCTGCCAAAGAAATGATGGGTCAGACTGCCATGTAATTTATACTTATTTAAAACAGATTAATATGATCCAATCTCTACCACACTTGAGATATGCATGATGACATCTGGACACAAACCCACTAGTTATTGAAAGCTGCTGAAACAAACTGGTTTGGTCCCTCCATCAGGGCTTGGATTGTCCAAAGACTAAGCCTGAACAGAGGGAGCATAACAAAATGTTCCTTGGGATTTCCCTCAACTTAGCCATCTAGAAGTTGTGCATCTATTCTCAGCTAGTCGTTTAGGCTAATTTAATTACCAGTCTAGAGAGATGCTTCCAGGTGTTTTGGAGTCCAGTGTACACTGGATGGAACAAACCCCCTCTTCTGCTCCTTTCCCCTCTGACCAAGGCAGCTACACCTCTCCATTCCTACACAGGGAAGAAGCCATTTCAGAACAGTATGACTAGTGGTCCCTCACAGGGGTGGTTCTGAGAGGATTTTTGCCTCTGCTACTACAGCACAGAATCTGCTATGTGATTGTGTGCTGGAAGAGAAGACAAAAGAGAAATATCGGATAATAATATTGCTTAATTAAATTTTTCAGTCTTTTGGAAGGGCAATTATTCTGAAGTCAAGAATTTCTCATCCAAGGTTATGAAGAGGTCGTGAACGTGTCTGTGCACAAAGAAGATGCACAACATATATATGCATATACACGACTTTATCTGTATAGCTCAGGGCAAGGTTGTACTTCATATTGTCTAAAACTGAAATCCTATTGCCCACATGAATTAAGAGAATGCTGATAGAGAAAAGATCTCATGGGATCAGTTTCAATCCCTGGACGAATACACACACATCAAGCTGACTTCGGAGCAGTGCAAAATTTGCCCCTCGAGAGTTTTAATTTATGTGAAATCACCACAGGAAAATCAATTTCCATTCCACAATACAAAATTTTGCTACATATTTTGCTGTTGCTACATAGCCAAAGTTCCTATTAACATTAGGACCTCTACAAAACATGCCACAGGAATTTAACATACCTAACAAAAACAAAAACCCCCAAAGCCTCCTGCAACTCAGCCACACTATCTGTGTTTTATAAGTTAGATGTTGGCTGTTGTGTAGCTCTGCTCAAAAAATTATCTGTATCTGTACTTATTTCAACTAAGAATTCTTTTGACCATTTTTAAAACAAAGGTAGGAAATGAGAACAGAATTGTAAATAATTAAAATGATTTCTTTTGACAGGGAGACAGGAAATGACTGTTTTCGTTTCCAAATCCTGAGTTTAAGAAGTTCCCCTCATGAGGAACATTTGCTCATTTTTTTGAGGGCACATGCTTCAACAAAGCAAATTGAAAAGGGTGACACTAAATAACAATTAGCAACACTGATTTTGATATCAGAACATGATTTTTCCTCAAACGAACTGAACAGTGACAACAATGAAGTTCCACTTTTTCCTCTCATGTGATACCCATTTACTGAAGATGTTCTCCTCTCTGTTCCCAGGTCTGCAGAAGATCAGGCTACCCTCACAAAGATGTCTCTAATGAACAGGAACTGCCACACAACCCATCAGATTCCATAAGACCATTATCAAACATCGGCCTTTCCCCAGACTGGATACTGGGGGCTGGATTTATGGCACAGCTTTCACTTGATTTTCCAAGAGGAATGCTTCAGTGAAATAAAATTCACCAGCACGTAGCTTATTCCACTCTGACAGGGTGGAAAACAAAACGAAATGCCTAACTCTTCTGAAAAGCCATTCAGCGCTCAAAGCCCCACTAATGACAGGGAAGGAAACAGAAGATTATTCTCATTCCTGACCCAAACCTAGCTTTAAATGGTTAGGATGGCAAAACTAAGAACAATGATGTGCTGCTTCACTTGGCACTTAACATCGTGCAACATCTGGAGCAAGAAAGAAATAGAGAAAATAAAATACTAGAGCACTGCACCTGATCTTGAATCAGATCCTATGTATTACTGACAGGTGTCTTATTACAGACCCATCTAGTATTGCTATGTCCTTTCTATTAACAGTCTTTTCGTCCTTTTTGTAGAGATCAGTGTGCAAGGGCTAGAGGTCAAGATGCACAGCAGATGTCATTAAAAGATCGACAAGGTACAGGGTCCAGAATGTGTAAGACCATGAATTGCTCCCGTGGCTGATTATTTTCAGATCTGAGTACAGTTAAAATTGAGGGTACTTCGTGCTTAACAGAATATCACAGAATATCACAGAATAGTAGGGGTTGGAAGGGACCTCTGTGGGTCATCTAGTCCAACCCCCCTGCCGAAGCAGGG